>SDBV01007822.1_pt1 | contig 14538 bp, 12 predicted proteins | sample 2277081 | NCBI WGS metagenome assembly SDBV01 (sample SAMN10402039, study PRJNA504765) | marine sediment metagenome | isolation source: marine sediment core GS10_PC15, 223 cmbsf | place: Arctic Ocean: Southern Knipovich Ridge | collected 2010
CAACAGGGCCTTGGGGCGAAAAAGGCCACACCCTTTGACATCAGCGCCGCCTGCTCCGGCTTTATTTATGGACTGTCCATCGCTGAAAAATTCATCCAGGACGGGTCTCACGATTATGCCCTTGTTGTTGGAGGAGAGGTTATTTCCAACCGTCTTGATTACGAAGATCGGGGCACGTGCGTGCTTTTCGGCGACGGGGCCGGCGCGGCCGTGGTCGGACCGTCGGATGGAGAGACCGACGGGGAGCTATTTTCCAGCCACCTCCATGCTGACGGGTCCCTGTGGGACCTGCTTTACCTGCCCGGATGCGGTTCCCGCCACCCGGCCACACACGAAATGATAGATGAGAAGCTTCATCTCCTCAAGATGAAGGGAAGCGAGGTCTTCAAATTCGCGGTTCGATGCCTGACTGAAGTTTCCATCGAGGCCCTGGAACATGCCCTCCCCGTGCGCGTGCGGTGCTATACGCTGCGCCGGGGCACGGGGGGAGACGGATCACATCGGGGTGGCGATGGCATGCGCCGCGACATCGAGCTTCTGGCCGCCAGCCGCATCTCGGTCCTGTCCGATCGCCGCGTTCTGGCACCCTGCGGCGCCCGGGGAGGCGCGCCCGGCTCTGTCGGGGAGAATTGGGTACGGAGCTCAGGGAAGTGGGTTCCCCTGCCTGGCAAAGCTTCCGTCGATCTGGAGCCAGGCGATGTGGTGAGCATCCGAACGCCGGGAGGGGGTGGATGGGGAAGCGGCGGATGATGAAGGCCCTGGGGCCGCATGGCGGCGTTACCACGTCGCGCATCGTGGTTTCCCGGGAGTTGGTGCGCGAGCGACGCCGCCTTCATTACATGGAAGCGGGAATGGGCTCGCCCATCATACTGATCCATGGGCTGGGCGGGTCAGGACAATGGTGGTTCCCGCTCTTGCCGCAACTCACTTCCGATAACTTCCGAGCGCTTTGCCCCGACCTGCCCGGGTTCGGGCGCTCTTCCGGGCCGGTGCTCGACATCAACGACGCGGCGAAGGCGATCGTCGAGTTCGCCGACCGGCTAGGCATCGACCGGTTCTTCATCTGCGGGCACTCGATGGGTGGAGCCATCGCCGCCCACGTGGCGGCCGACTACAGCCCGCGAGTTCGACGTCTGGTTCTGATCGATAGCGCCGGTATGCCAGGACCTCATTCCAGTCGTGCCCTGGGGCGCGCTCTGCAACCATGGTCGTGGTGTCCCTTGCACTTCTACCCAACGCTCATCCGTGACTTCATCCGGGCGGGGCCTGCAACCATGCTGAGGGCGACTCGTTCCGTCACTCGAGCGGATATTCGACCTCAGCTTCGCCGCGTTAGCACTGCGACGCTGGTGATCTGGGGCGAAAAGGATAGGCTGACACCACCAGGCGATGGCGACCGCCTGGTGGCCGAACTGCCAGACGCCCGCATCGTGAGGATCGCAGGCGCGCGCCACCTCCCGATGATCAGTCATCCGGGTGAGGTCGCGAAACTTGTCGGGGGGTTTTTCGAGGCGGAGCGCAACAGGTGACGGGTTGCGCGGTTATCGGGCGGGGCCAAGCATCGCGGCGGTGATCCTTTCGCCCTCGACGAATTCGGTAAGCTCCATCGTCAACGATCCCACTTTGAGCTTCGACTTGAGCTTGACTGGAATTCGCCACTCGTCGTCGGTTATGAAAATTTCAGCTTCGCCTTCCTCGGAGTACATACCCCGAGCCTTGATGATCGGACGCACGACGATTGTCTCAAACTCGCCCGCGGGAACCTTGATTGTCTCACGGCGCAGGATGTGAAGGATTACAGGATTGCGGTCCTCCCGGAAGTACCGATTCCACTGATACGTTTCACCCACCTCCATAGGCACGCTGCGTAGGAAGTAGATGAAGGCAGCCTCATCCAACGCCCCAGCGGGAATCGTCCCGCTCTCACCATCGCTGCGCTGGTAGGTCAGGTTGTCAAGGTCAAACTCCCACACCCGTAAACGTTCCCAATCGCCCTGATGTAGATCCTGCCGGTAACGACGGCTGGCAAGCTGGAAAACATCGAGCCACGACTCTTGCGTATCGTTGATCTTGTAGAAGAAGGTCCCGCCCTTGAGAGCGAACACCATGTGATAGACCGGATGACCCTCGATGGTTTCGAGGCCGGTTACCTCCATGCGGCCTTCGCCGACCTCGAGTGGGCCGAATTTCACTTTGTAACTAAGCCGCTCTCCCACGCCGAACGGAACAGCCGCTGGCAGCGCACTAACTGGCGCTTCCTGCGAGGCTGTTCCCGGCTCGTCCTGAGCGAGCAACCTCGCAGGAAGCGCCAGAGCCAAGAGCGATAAGACCAGCCACAACTTCATCGCTGCCTCAACATGCCAACGAAATCTCGAGTCGCCCGCCACAGTGACATCCTGCTCTTCCTCGACCTGCGATCGTAGTGAGTCTGTGGCGGGGTCTCTTCGATCCTGCGCGCGTGTGGCGCCGCGGCGGCCAGTAGCTCGAGGCTCGCCGCCCAGCCATCGCGCTGGAGCACCCTCTTACCGTTGTTGCCGGCGAGCGCCCGCTTCACTACGCTGACTCGGTAGGCGCGCAACCCCGAAGTAGGATCGCTGACTGCGCTTGGCAGATTGAACCTGCGCTCCAGCAAGGGCAGCCCGCGGCGGATCCAACTCGCGGTTCGGGTGCTGCTTGAGCCGTTGCCCGGATGAGCCGTCACCACCAGGTCAGCACCGCCCTCTATCCGTTTGACCATCGTTGGAATCGCTTCGGGCTCCTCTGTGAAATCAGCCTGTAGCGTGACGATCACGTCTCGGCGCGGATAGGAGCAACGGGCTATGGCTTCACTCAGAAGCTTCTCCAACGATGCACCGTGGCCCTGGCGGCTTCGATTGCGCATGATCTCGAGTGGCAAGATCTGCGTGTAAGGAGCGATCACCTCAGGCGTGCGATCACTGGAAGCGTCGTCAAGCAAGAGCACCTGATAGTCACGTCCAAACTCAGACATGACCTCGCGGATCCTCCAGAGGAGAATGCCCGCTGAGCGCTCCTCGTTGTAGGCAGGAATGCAGATGTAAATCACGATCGTGTACTTCTCTATTCGTTATTGCCCGCGCGTCCCGGGGAGCGCTCGAGCTAGAGTTACCAGGCCTTCTCACTCTTTGTACCGACGGCCCTGGCGACTGTTCCGGCAGGCCTGGTCTTCCAACGTCTATGATGCCAAAAATACTGCTCTGGCGAAAGCCGTATCTGCCGTTCCAATTCGGCCACCCAGCGCCCGGTCAGACTCTCGACACGTTCCGCGGGCGTCTCACCCCCGGCACCCCCAGGCTCCAGCCGTTTGGCCCAACTGACGTAGCGTCTAGGCCCCACACGCCGTACACCACCGACGATCAACGGTGCCCCGCCGCGGAGGGCGAGCAAGGCCGGTGCGCGGTGAGTCGAAGCGAGCCGCCCGAAGAAGGGCACGAACACTCCGCTGCGACCCGCGTCCTGGTCGGCGACGAATCCCACGATGCGGCCTTCACGCAGATAATCGAGCAAAGAGTTCCACGCTCCGCTCCTATCTACGAGTCTCATCCCCAGCCGCTCGCGCGACGTTGTGATATAGCGATTGAGCCACGGGTTCTTGAGCTTTTGCATCACGGCGTCGACCGGGTAGCCGTGAGCGGTCATTACCGCTCCAGACAGCTCCCAATTCGAAAAATGTCCGGTGACCATCACCACGCCGCGCCCCTCGGCGAAGGCTTCAGCTAGCTCCTCACGCCCCTCCCTAAACTCCACATTCGCTTTCACAGTATCTGAGCCGAGCCGCGGCAGGGCCGCCGTAGTGACCGCTTCCTTGCCCAGGTGCTCGTAGCACTCTCTGGCCATTCGCCGTACCCACTCTTGATCTCGTTCGGGAAACGATTCAGCCAGCTGGGCCTCGACGACCCGCCTCCGCCATCCTATCCGGTAAGCTGTTCGACCGAGAGCCGACCCGAAAGCTTCACCCCAGGCAATCGGAAGGTGTCCGAGAAAGCCGAAAGCTCCGCGGGCAAAGATATACTCGAGCAGCTGGCGCAGTCTGACGCGCCTACGCTCACGCATCGCCCGCTGCTGCGCCCGCAACGGTGTCACCAATATCACCGGTGTCGCGCAGCTGCATGTGGTGGAAGCGACTGTATAGACCGCGGCGCGCCAGGAGCTCTTCATGACCGCCGGCTTCAACAATCTTGCCCCGATCGATCACGAGAATTTTATCAGCACCCTGCACGGTAGATAAGCGATGAGCGATGACGATAACGGTTCGATTAGCGAGCAGCCTATCGATAGCCTGCTGAACCAGACGCTCCGACTCGCTGTCGAGCGCGGAGGTCGCTTCGTCAAAGATGAGGATGGGCGGATCCCGAAGGATCGCACGCGCGATGGCAATCCGCTGTCGCTGGCCACCGGAGAGACGAACCCCGCGATCACCGAGGATGGTGTCGTAGCCGTCTGGCAATCGCGAGACGAACTCGTGCGCGTTGGCCGCTCGTGCGGCAGCCTCGATCTCCTCTTGCGTATAGCGAGCGTCACCGCCGTAAGAGATGTTGGCGCCGACGGTATCGTGGAAAATCACGGTCTCCTGTGATACGACGCCCATTAGACCTCTGAGCGACTCCAATCCGATGTCTCTGATATCGATACTATCGATAGCAATCCGGCCACCACTCAACTCATAGAAACGCGGGAGAAGATCGACGATGGTGCTCTTTCCAGCGCCCGACGGGCCGACCAGCGCGACCACTTCCCCCTGTTTCACTTCGAAACTGACTCCGTCGAGGACCGGCTCGTCTTCGTTATAAGCGAAGTGCACATCTTCATAGCTAATCCGGTCCGAGAAATCTTCTATGCGCCTGGGCTCTCCTCGTGTCGCCTCCGGCGCACAGTCCAGTATCTCAAAGAAACGATCGGCTGCGGCCAGCGATGCCTGGGCACGTACCGGAAACGTGCTGAGGTTCTTGAGCGGAGGTTGAACGCGTAGCGATATCGTTAGAAACGTCAGGAACGCAGCCGCCGTCAGTTCTCCATTGAAGACCAGTTGTGCGCCAACCCAAACGATTACGATGGTCACTATGCTCCCCAGGATCTCGGAGAGCGGTGAACTTATCAGCCGTATCCTCTCGGCCCGCAATGCGCTCTTGTAGAACTGGTGGTTGGTGTCGGAGAACCTCCGCTGCTCGAAGTCCTCCGCCGTGTACGCTTTCACGACGCGCGCCCCCGACGCCGTCTCCTGAAGAAAGCTGGTGAGTTCGCCCTGTGCGTCGTAGGCACTTCGAAACCCTCTCCGTAATCTACCCAGCATGGGACGCAAGAACCCTACGAAGAGCGGCGCCACAATCAACGTCAGCAACGTGAGCTTCCACGAAATGATCAGGAGCATCACGATGAAGGCGAACAGCGACACAGCATGCCTGATCACATCGGCCACTGCCTGGCTAACGATTTCTCTGGTCTTCTCCGTGTCGGAGAATACGCGAGCGACGAGTTGGCCGATCTTGTTCCGATCGAAGAACCCGAGCGGCAGCCGCTGTATGTGGGCGTAGAGCTGGTCTCGCATGTCGCGTACGATCCCGAGCTGCACCCTGGTGCTGAAGACCGATGCCACATAAAAGAAGGCGTTCTTGATGAGAATCGCGGCCAGGATCACCAGGACAATGCTACGCAGCGCCAAGCCGGGGTCGTCCGATTGGATCAAGCCACCAACCGTCGCGTCGAGAACGCGCTCCACCAGGGCGCCGGTCTGGGGCACGATCGTCGCCTCTCCGAACAGGGTGCGCAAGAACGGGATGAGCAGAATCATGGTGAACCCGTCCATGACGGCACCTACGACCAGCGCTGCGAGACTGGCTGTGAAGATGAGACGATAAGGCTTGAGGTATTCGAGAAGCCTCAGGTAGACTTTCAACTCGATTCACCGCGTGGCTTGAGCAAAGCTGCGGGGATGATCATCTCTTCCGGGCTGATCCCACCGTGCAGGAAGCTATCGCGGTAACGCGATTGATACTCGCGAAGCTTGGTTGGGTAAACGAAGAAGTAATCTTCACGGGCGATCAAGTAATTCGTTTTTAGGCCCCCCTTGGGCAAGCGGATCCGGCTGCCATCGGACACAGTGTAGACGGTTGTCGGGTTCTCGGCACGGAGATCGTCACCGAACTTGTAACGCAGGTTGGCCGTCGCATCGCGTTTGGCGAAGACGGTCGTCGGGCGATGGCAATGGACGGATCCGTGATCTGTGGTAAGTAGAACTCGCACGCCTCGCGCCGCCAGAATGCTCAAAGCCTGTCTCAGCTCCGACCCCTCATACCAGGTAAGGATGAGGCGCCTCATCGCATCGGCATCTCGAGCCAGCTCGAAAACCAGGTGCGATTCCGCTCGCCCGTGCGTCAGCAAATCGACGAAGTTGAACACCATCGCTATGGCATGCCTGGGGCCGATGAGCGTCGGCAGACGCTTGATCGCGCCCTGAGAATCGGTAGCAGTGAAGCATTTTTCGTAGAACGTCGTGATTTCACCAGACGTCAGTTTCTTGATCTGTTGGGCGAATAGCTCGTGCTCGAACGAGTTCAGTCCCGCATCGTCGTATGTGGCCGGCCAACCCGGCCGTTGCACCGCTAGTTCGTCCGGGTAGACACCGCTGAAGATCGCGTTCCGTGAGTACGGCGTCGAGGTGGGCAATATCGACAGGAAGAGGTCTTCCTCCACCTCGAAGTCGGCTTCCACACTGGAGCGCAGCATTCGCCATTGGTCGAGTCGCATGCAGTCGACGATGATGAGGGCGGCCGGTTCGCCTTGCGCCAGTAATGGCAAGAAGAAACTGGGAACGACATCGACCGAGAACGTTGGCGCGCTCTCTCCTCCTTCTACCCAACCAGGATAGTTTTCTATGACGAAGTCCGAAAACCGACGACGGACATCAGTGGTCAAGGTGTACAGTGAATCGATGAGCCCGATGTCCCGACTGCGCGCCAGCTCGAGCTCCCAATCGACGAGCTTGGAATAAAGATCAGTCCAGTCGCGCCACGTTTCGGCCTCATCGATCTGCACTTGAAGATCGGGATAGGCACGGACGAAGTCGAGGGCCAACTGCTCCTGCCGCAGGCCAGGACCCTCGAGAATCCGCGTCACCGCGGAGAGGACCTGTCTGGGGCTGGTCGGCTTCACCAGATAACCGGCGACGCGGCGAGCCACCGCCTCATTGAGCGTCGCCTCTTCCTCGCTCTTCGTCACCATCACGACGGCAAGCCGAGGATCGAGTCCACGAATCTCGCGAAGCATCTCGATTCCCGTGCGACCTGGCATCTGCTGGTCGAGAAGCACGAGGTCGTAAGTCTGGCTTCGCAGCTGGCTCAGCGCGTCATCGACGTTGGGCAGCGCGTCGACCTGATAGCCCTTCTGCTCGAGGACCAGGCGGTGAGGCAACAGCAACTCCACTTCATCGTCCACCCAGAGTATGCGGCCCTTGGAAGGAGTGTTGGCCACGGCTAGAGCTTCCAGGTGTAGCTATACCAGGAGGCCACAGCGACTCCCGCCCGCCTGGCAGGTTCGAAAACCCAATCCCACGCTTCCCGCGTCAGTAGCTGATTAAACTTCTTATCCGGTGTGGGCGTCTCGAGCCGTACGCTATCGACCGCGCCGCTCGAGTTGATGAAGACCCAAACGGTTACCTCTCGACCGCGGACGGAGGAAGGACGATGAGCGAGCGGGGTCATGATAGCGCCGCGGGGAGCCGGTGGGATCAGACGTCGGTATCCCTCCATGGCGTTGCCAGCATCACCGCCACCTTCTCCGCCGGGAAGGCCCTCACCCGACTGTGGACCCTGTTGGTTCCCCTGGCCGAGGTCCGGCTCGACGAGCTCGCTCAGCGACAGCTTGACTTCCTGAGTCGGTTCTATCTCCACCGGTTTGATGACAGGCGACTCCGGTCGTTTGGGGATGGTGATCTCCACCCGGGGCTTGAGCACAACCGAACGCATACTCCCTCCCCCGGGGGCGGCGATGGGGTCGCCGGCGGCAGGCCCGGCAGCGGCATACAGGGTCAGCCTTTCAGGAATCGTCCGGAAGAACAGAAAAAAGACCAGGTGGACGAAAAGAGAGAGTAGCAGTCCGATCCGAAAGATAGACCGCTGCCGCCGCATCCTCTGTCTAACATCATGGGCTGCCATGAAGATGTATACTTCTCAAGGTCTCTATTCGTTTCAGTTCGCGGCATCGCTCTTAACTCGAGTCGGTGACCTGGAACTCTGCCTTCTGAATCTGCCGACCTTCGCGATCGAGAATCCAGATCTCCGAATCGCCAGCGACCATGACGTCGCTCGCGAAGCGGACACCGCGCGCCACTCCCAACGCATCAGCATTCGCGCTGCGGATATCGACGACCGCGACGCCTTCCGTGCCCGCAGCCACGTAGAGTAAATCCCCATCGATATCGGCGGAGTATGCGAAACGCACTCCGCTGAACGCTCTCAACATCTGGGGAGCGACAGGGTTCGTGACGTCAAAGACGAAGGCCCCGTTGGTCCCCGCGGCTACCGCCAGGCGCGTACCCGAAACTCGCACCGTCCGGCCAGACGCCGGCAAGGTCACCTCGGCGATCTTGCCAAGATCTGAGTCGTACGCCGACAGTATGTCGTCAGTGAGGACCCAGGTCAGTCCGCTGAACGAGCTGTAAGCGATGTCGGCGACATAGTCAAACGTCTCGAGGCTCGAAAGCGTCTCGACGGACCAGTCCGAGTCGCCCGCCCGCAAGCTCAACATCCGCAACGAGTCCCTGCCGGCGACGGCGAGCTGGTCGCTGACGGTCTCCATGGAGCCGCCCCCCCGCTCGTCGATCACCTGCCCCTGGGCGTCTGCGTCTCTCATAGGGAATGCTATCAAACTCGAGTGCGTGCTCAAGACGAGGAGCTGGGAGGAAGGGAGGATCGCCACATCCTCGATACCGCGGACCCCGAGCGCCCGGGAAGAAATCGTTCCATCCCGCATCACAATCCTGGCGCCCCCCAATCCAACGATCGCCGCACCACCCGGAAAGGTCGTCATTCGATCGGGCACCATCCCCAGCGGAAAATTCTTGTAGTCGTACTTGAGTGTGGGGCCGGCGGCGAATTTTCGCGCGTTCTTCTTGTCGATGTCGTTGCCGATCAAGTAGCCCATTCCGAACCCCATGCCGGTGGCGAGCACGGTCACGCATCCCGTGCTGGCGCAGCCGGTGTTGTTTTCGGAGGCAGTTAGACTGTTCATCAAGATCAAGGTGCCCCCTCCGATGACCACTGCGCCAACGGCCCCAAAGAGCCAGCGCTTGACCCCCTTGTGCTGGGCCTGGGCGTGAGCGCTGACCGGAGTCAGCGCCAGCGCCAGCGCCAGAACCAGCGTGAGCGAGCGACCCCAAGTTCGTGTAGCTGATGACCTCATACGCTAATCCTCTCTCGAAACGACGTAGAACGGGCGGCTTCGCTCGGCCATCCGCTCTGCCCCCCGATCCCAAATCCGCAGCCGGATTTCGTATTCGCCGGCGGGCACTTCGTTGGGATCCAGCGTAAGGAACTCGGTGACCCGATCCAGCTCGTCCATTCTTACTTCACGATGGAAGCGCAGCTCGAGTCGATCATCTCCCACCACGCTGAACCCCCAGGCATCCGCCAGGCCGCCGAGGAGCCGGCCCACACCGCCGCCACGCTCAAGACTCTTCACCCTCACGGTGAGCGACACGTCGTAAGAGGCGAACCCCTCCGCATCCTGCTTAAGTCCATACAGCTCATAGTAGATATGGATCTGGTCACCGGACCGGAAGCGCAGCGACGGGTTCGCCGCGATGTCGAAGTCGGCGCGGCGTCGCGGCTCGTTTACAAGCGGCCTTAGGAACTCAGCGATGAGAATATCGCTGATGCCCAGCGTATCCTCACCGAACGGTACCGCGGTGAAAGTGTCGCGTGCAACCGCCGTTCGCCATGTGAGGGGATCCCGCGCCTCGACGGCGGCGAGTAGCGGACCGCTCTCCGGCATGATGACTCGCCAACTCCTGAACTCATTCACCGATGGCCCTTCGGCGTAGGTGAGTGTCTCATCGCTCAGGCGCTCGACTATCCGTTCTCCGAAGCGGTTGACGATAAAGAGCCCCGTCTCGAGTTGACCTTTGTCGAGATCGAGGCCCATGGCAATGCTGTCGATCGGCAGAGCCGCATGGATCTCCACCGCCACTTCGTCTGGAGTTTCGCCGCGGAAGCGGGCGATCTGCACAGGGATCGAGAACATGTCGGCGATCGAAGAGATCTGGTCGTATTTGGCCGGGAGAATGTGGCGATAGTTCTCGGCCACAAGCTTGTAGTCGCCAGCGAAACGTGCACGTATGTAGCCTGGCGTTTCCGCGAAACCAAACACTGGCCCATCTTTCCCGTAGCTCCAGATCACCTGCCGCTTCCCCTGCTGGAACTTATTCCCACCCATCTGGGCGCTGAAGGAACCGACCGACTCGGGGAAACCGTATCGAATGAAGATGATCCCTCGATCCGTCTCCCAACCGCGCTTGCCCGACGACGGCTCCGTGAAGCGCAAATCCGCATAGGCGACCCGGGACAAGTGCTCCAGACGTCGCTCATTGGCGGCGGTCAGAAACAGTGGGTCCTTTAGCTGCCAGTAGTCTTCTTCGAAACGGCTGCGCTCATCGCCACCCATCCCCCGGTACTTATCGGCCTCGCCTCGCCGCAACACAATTTCCAGATTCTCGATCGCTCGTCTCTCTTCAGAGCTCATCAGACGCAGCGCCTCGTCGAAGGCTCGGCCTGCCTCATCTTCACGGCCCATCTCATGCAGCCCGAGCCCGCGGAACAGGTAGGCCTCGGGGCTGTCCGGCTGCGCTTTTACCAGCTTGCGGGCCACCGCGTAGTACTCGTTCAGGCTATTCTCGTCGTATAGGTGACCCAGCAGACGGGTCGCTGCTCCGATGTGTCCCGGATCGTGCTGGAGAGCCGCACGGTAGTGCTCGATCATCACGTCCTTCTCATAGGAGCCGGACTCCTCGATCTCACTCGCTGGACCCATGAACTGCCGGGTGTAGCGCCTGATTTCGAAGTCGAGCATGCGATTCAGCTGCGCCGTGGGCGGACCTCCGAACATCGGGCGCCGGCGCCGGTTCCGCATCGATTGATATCGCAAATCGCTGATGTACCCAAGGTTGAAATGGATCTCAGCCAACATCGCTGGGTCGCCGATGGCCTTCGCCATCGACAGCGACCGCCCCATCAGACGCGCCGCATCCATGGGCATATGCTGCTTCAAACGCAGCAGCCCGAGCTCGAACACGTAACGGGGATCGTCCGAGTTCAGTCGAATCGCCTTCAGCAGCGCAGATTCGGCTCTTCTCCTATCCTTGAAATCCGTCTCGATGGCCGAGGAGCGATGGGTGTAGAGTCGGCCGAGGTAGTAGTGGGCGTCGGCCAAGCGCGGGTTTACCGATATCGCATTTCCGAGCTCGGCGAAGGCTAGGGTCGTGTCGCCGGCCCGGGCGTACGCGATCCCCTTTTCTAGGTGGGCCCGGGCAGCGGAATTGTCTTGGGCCGCGGCAAATGGAGGCGACAAAACCCCCCATGCCGTAAGCAGGAAAACACCTAGTTGCTTCAACGGCTACGGTCCTTCCACATACGAGAGAACCCGGTATAATGCAATTTAGGTTCCACGGGAAGAGCGGAAAAGGGGGCCAGACTTGCCGCTCCCCACGCCGGGCGCGATTTTGCCGAGATGAAAGCCATAGCCAAAGTGCGACCGGGCCCGGGCCTGGAACTGGTAGATCGCCCAACGCCTGAGATCCGACCCGATGAAGTGCTGGTGGAGGTGAAGCGGGCCGGGATCTGCGGGACCGATCTGCACATCTACAAGTGGGATGAGTGGTCTGAGGCGCGCGTGAAGCCGCCTCTGGTGCTGGGGCACGAGTTTGCCGGCGTGGTCGCCGCGGTGGGGGCGCTAGTGAGCCGCATCAACGTCGGGGACGTCGTCTCGGCGGAAGGTCACATCACCTGCGGGGTCTGCGAACATTGCCGCGCGGGCGAAGCGCACGTGTGCCGCGAGACGACGATCATAGGGATCGACCGCGACGGCGCCTTCGCCAACTACGTCGCCGTACCGGCGTCCAACGTAATCAGCGTGCCGAAAGGCATCCCGATCGAACACGCCGCGGTCTTCGATCCCCTGGGCAATGCTTTTCACACCGTGCTCACCGCAGAAATCCCCGGCCGCACTGTCGCCATCGTAGGGTGCGGCCCAATCGGACTCTTCGCCGTCGGGATCGCCAAGGCGGCGGGCGCCTCGCGGGTCATCGCCATCGAGGTCAAGGAACAGCGCCTCGCCATGGCTCGTGAGATGGGAGCCGACGTGACGCTTAACCCAATCCAGGATGATGTCGAATCGGCGGTCCGTGAGCTCACCCGCGGGTATGGCGCCGACGTGGTCTGTGAGATGTCCGGCCATCCGGACGCGATACGGCAAGCTTTCAAGATCTGTCGCAACGCGGGTCGCATTCAGGCGCTGGGCCTTCCGCAAGGCGAGGTGCGCCTGAACCTGGGCGAGGACATGATATTCAAGGGTATCACTGTCTATGGGGTGATCGGCCGGCGTATTTTCCAGACGTGGATTCAGATGCGGGAATTCCTGGCCAGCGGCTTATTGGACATCTCTCCGGTAATCACGCACCGGGTCAACCTCGAGAACTTCGAGGACGGTCTGAAGGCGATCGAGAGCGGCGAAGCGGGCAAGGTGATTTTGTGCGTGGACAACGACGCGTAGAGAATTGGAAAGAGGAGAAACCGGTCAATGAACGGACTTGAAGGCGCGGTCTTGATTCCGATCCTCATCCTGGTCGCCGCGGCAGTCCTCTACATAGGACTGATCAACGTCAGGCGGCGACAAGAAAGCGACAAAGACTCCTAACCCATTCGACGGGCGAGGGCGAGGGGGGGGGTACACCAGAACTGGATCGATGAGCGGACTATTCGACAGACTTCAGGCGGAGCTCGATGGCATGAAGGAGCGGGGTGTCTACAAAACCCTGGTCCATCTCGAGTCTCCTCAAGGCGCCGTCGTCAGGTTGACGGAGAAAAGCGGCGATGTAATCAACCTGTGCTCGAACAACTACCTGGGTCTCTGCAACAATCCGGACGTCGTCGATGCCGGGATCGGTGCCTACAAGAACCTGGGAGCCGGCACCTCTTCGGTCCGCTTCATCTGCGGCACCTTTGAGATTCACAAGCAGCTGGAGACCACGATCTCCGATTTCCTGGGCCTCGAATCAGCCATCACCTATGTATCGTGCTGGAACGCCAACGAAGGGCTGATGCCCACGTTTCTCGGCCCTGAGGATGTGATCATATCCGACGAGCTCAACCACGCTTCCATCATCGACAGCGTCAGGATGTGCAAAGCGCAGCGGAAGATTTACAAGCATTCGGATATGAGCGACCTGGAGGAAGCGCTGAGAGCCTCCAGGGATGCCCGAACCCGCTTCATCATCTCGGATGGCATCTTCTCTATGGAAGGCGACATCTGCAAACTCCCCGACATGGTGGAGTTGGCGCGCAAGTACGACGCCGTCGTGGCTCTCGACGATTCGCACGCCACTGGCGTGCTGGGAGCGACAGGGCGCGGCACCCCGGAGCATTACGGCCTGCATGGTGAGATCGATGTAATCACGAGCACGCTGGGCAAGGCGCTGGGTGGCGCGGCGGGCGGCTTCACGGCCGGATCCGCCGCTTTGACCGACTACCTGACCCAGCGGTCGCGTCCTCAGCTCTTTTCCAACGCGCTACCGCCGGCAACGGCGGCGCATTCCATGGCGGCGATCAAATACCTGGAAGGACATCCGGAGCTCATCCGGAAGCTAAGGAAGAATACACTTTATTTTCGGGAGCAGCTGGTCGAAGCCGGGTTCAAACCCATCGAGGGTGACACTCCCATCGTTCCGATCATCATCGGGGAAACCGCCGAAGCCATCCGCATGAGCCAGATGCTTCTGGACGAGGGTGTGTTCGTAATCGGCTTCGGCTATCCTGTCGTTCCTAAGGGAACGGCCCGGATCCGCTGCCAGGTCTCGGCAGCCCACGAGATGAAGCACCTGGACTCGGTGCTCGATGCGATGAAGAGAATCGGGCGCAAGATAGGAATACTCTAGGATTGCTCGATCTTCGCTATTCTGCAATCTGTAATCCTCTTGAGTCTCGGCCGTTTCTCCTTCATCTTTGCACGATGACAAAGATCGCACCAAGCATCCTGAGTGCCGACTTCACCCGTCTGGGCGCATGCATCGCGGAGGCCGAGGCCGGCGGAGCCGACTGGATCCACATCGACGTGATGGACGGACACTTCGTGCCGAACATCACGATCGGTCCGCTGATCGTCGAGGCGGCGCGGCGCGCGACGCAGCTTCCCCTGGACGTCCACCTGATGATCGAGCATCCGGACGTATACCTGGAGGCCTTCAGGGGCGCTGGCGCGGACCGCATCACGGTGCATCAGGAAGCCTGTACCCACCTGCAGCGCACCGTCCAGCGG
>SDBV01007823.1_pt1 | contig 14538 bp, 11 predicted proteins | sample 2277081 | NCBI WGS metagenome assembly SDBV01 (sample SAMN10402039, study PRJNA504765) | marine sediment metagenome | isolation source: marine sediment core GS10_PC15, 223 cmbsf | place: Arctic Ocean: Southern Knipovich Ridge | collected 2010
TCTGAATAAGTACATTTTTAGCTTCAAATATAATTATCTCATAATTGCTGCGCTTTAATAATTCCTCTGTTAAATTAGTACCTATAAATCCAAAACCACCAAGTATTAAAATTTTCTTCAGCATGAATTCTATTCCTCGAGTAATTTTAAAAAATATTAATATTTAAAAAAATCATTATGTATAAATTCTATTATTTTACGCGTAATACATATTATAATTTGTTTTATAAATACTTGCTATAATATAACGTGAAATTGAGATTTTCCGTAGGAACATATTTCTTGGGTCCTAATTTCTGATTTTTATAAAGAAGAAGTTCATATAAGAAATTAGTTGAATTTATAAGTGTGGTTTAAAATTCTGAAAGATCAATGATAAGTAAATGTAAATAAGGTTGTAAAATTTTAATAATATAATTAGAACTCAATTTTTATGTTTAGAATTATTCATGAAAATATTAATTCTTGAAAATTTTTTTAATCAAAATTCTGAGAGGGTTATACCAGCTTTTAGAAAATTTACTGATTTTTACAAAATACAAAAAATAAAACACCTATCTAGATTCTTAAATAGAAAATATAAGGAGATAAAACAAATAAAAGTTATTACCGCGAGTGAAAATAGATTTCATGTTAATGATAATATTAAAGTTGAACTACTATCAGAGTTTCGAATTTCTATTGATCATGATGATTTTGTTAAATTAAAAAGAAAGATGATTGAAAGAAATAAAATAATTTTAATCAAACTCTATAATAACTTATTAAAACTTAGAACATTTCATATTGAGGGTATTTTCCTCGGAAAAATTTTGGATTATACATTTTCTTATTTTTATTCTAAGATTTTTGGCGAATTTGAATTAATTCATAAATTACTCCTTGAGAATTCTTATGACAAGGTTATATTTCTGAATAGCAATCCGGATTTTATAGATTTTTATAAATCAATAAATCTTGAATTTAAAAACGTTGAATTGTATAAAGATTTTATTTTTGATGCGATCTATAGAAGCACTAAATTGTATTTCATCAAATTTTTTCTTGGGTTGATTTCATTTTCGTTTAAAAACTACCTTCTGAAAAAAAATAATTCTAAACCTCACTCAACGGATTCAAATTTAAAAAATATCATTTTCGTTGTAAATTCAAGAAATCAGTTTAATAGTATAGAATCAATTTATCAATATTTTAAAAAAAAAGAAAATGTCAGTGTTTTCTTGTATAGTGATAAATTTTCAATACCTTTTAAAAATTTCAACAATTTAAAAAGAAATTCTAATCAAATTAGAAAAATTTGGTTGAGAAATCAAGATAGAATTCTTAAAAATATTAGATATGATACAATAAAATTAAAAAGAATCTTAAAAGAATTCTATAGTGCCATTTTCTATTATTTTATGATTAAATTGGATAACAGTCTATATCATTTTAAGAAATTCTTGGAAAAAAATCCTCCATCTTTAGTGATCTTTGCTGATGAGATGAAACAAGAACCAAAAATATACGCGGGATTTTGTAAATTAAAGAGGATACCAACCTTATACGTTTCACATGCAGCTGTTCCGGTCTATGATGAAATAGTCACGCTATCTGATTTTGATTATATTATGGTTCCGGGGCAAAAAGGTAAAGATTTTTTAATCCAAAAAGGGGAACCCCGTGAAAAACTTTTCATTACAGGAAGGTCAAGATATGAAGATTTTTATGAAGGAAGAGTAAATACATTACATGAAATACGTGATATGTATAATAATCGCATTTATAAATTTTCTCAAGATAAATTTTCAATTTTATTAACTACTAATCCTGTCGGATATCAGTCAAACGAGAAAATTATTACAAGTGTAGTAAATTCTTTAAAAGAATTAAATCTTCTTGAGAATTTAATAATTAAACTTCATCCAAGGGAAAATGGAATTCATCATAGAATTATTTTAAAAAAATTAAACGTTAATCCAATAATAGTTCAAGATTATCATATCTTGGAATTGATAAAATCATGTGACCTTTTATTATCAAGAACATCAACTACCATATTGGAATCTATGATTATCGGAACTCCTGTCATTCTATTAGATAATGTAAATTTTGAGCTTTTTTTTACCGGTAAATATTTATTTTTAAAAGAAGAGGATTTGATTAAAGTTGAATATGATACCCAATTAACAAGTTTTTTGCGGGATCTCATTGAAAATAAAAGATATTATAAAGATTACTCCTCAAAACTTAAAGATAGTGCAAAAAATTATTCATATTATAATAAACAAAATAGTACTTCTCAGATTATTATTAAATTAGTTAATAAAATAATCAAATTGAAATAATAGATTGTGGATTCAGATTAAGCGGAAATATCTTCCATCTTCCATAATCCTAAAAATTTAAATAAATTACGACTTTCTAAAATTAACTTAATTGGTTTAGGAAAATTAAAAGGAGGTTTTTGCATATTAATAGTTCTCCAACCTCCCGTAAAAATATTTCTATTCTTTTGTAGGTTTATAAATGTAGTAGTGAGTAAATATGTTGATTTGCTTTTTTTAAAATTCTTTAGTGCAGCAAAAATATCCTTGTAAGAGAAATGTATAAAACAATCTCTACATAATATAACATCCCTTTTTGGGAGAGTTGTTTTTGTTAAATCGATTACTTTAAACTTTCTGATATTATTCTCATATTTTTTTCTATTTTGAGAAATGAGATTAGGTACAATATCACCACCTAAATATTTATCCAAAGATAAATTTATTTTACTCATCCAATTAAAATCTCCACAAGGTATATCTAATAAAGACATGGCGTTTATTTTTTTTAATAAAATTGGTAATTCCTTTCTTATAGATACCGTTTGTACAAGACTCGACCCGCTTCCAGAGAGAGATTCTTCACAATCCCATGCATTTTGAAAAAAAATTTCAGAAAATTTAAGTTTTACTGGTTTAAATATGTTTTTTCGTTTTAAGAAAATATCAATAATTTGTTCCAATTTAGGAGTATATACTCTTATTACCCTAAAAATGAGTTCTTGAATTTTCATAATGGCTTCTAATAATAACTTACCATTCCCAATCCTTAAATCTATAATCTATTATCGAGACTGCGTTTTTTTAATTCTAAACTAATAGTAGGATATAAAATATTCAAAAGTTATAATTTTTTATTAATGATTCGTATAATTCTGAAATTTTCTTTTCAAAATTTTTTTTAGAAAATAAAATAGCGGTTTTCAAAGCTTCTTTTCTCATCTTGTGTAAATTATTTTCATTAATTAACACCTTATTTATTTGATGTCCTAAAGCTTTAGGATTATTTTTTTTTACAAGGCATCCATTTATATTATGCTTAATCATATCAGGGATACCTCCTGTTTTTGAACCAATTACGGGAACACCACAAGCCATTGCTTCTATTACAACAATTCCTTGGGGTTCGGTAACTGAAGGAACTACTAATATTTTTGCTCGATTAATATAAGCAGGTAATTTTTCATATTCTATCCAGCCTGCAAAATTAATTTTATTATTAAGTTTATGAGCTAATTTTTCTAAATCTTTACGTAAGGCGCCCTCTCCTACAATGGTTACACTCCATTTTTTCTCGAAAAATAGGGTAGCCTTAATCAAAATTTCGACTCCTTTTTCAACAGATAATCGCCCAATAAATAAAATATCGATATCCTTAACTATGTTTTCTATTGGAAAAAAAAAATTTAAATCGACTGGATTATGATTTACGAATGTATTTTTATTTTTTGCTCCATCTAAGATTGCTAGATTTCTCATGTAATTCGAAACACCAATGAAATAATTTACATTTTTTAGTGCATAACGCGTAGCATGTTTATATAATTGTGTTGTCCACCAATCATATGGATTCCCATATTCAATTCGATCCCTTATCATTTCATGGAGAATTAGTACACTTGGAATATTGTGTTTTTTACCAAAATAAGCTGCAGCATAAGAATTTGTAACAGCATGACTTATTATTAAATCAATTGGTGAATTTTTCGATAAAGCTTTTAGAGCTCTATAGCTTTGTATCGCAAATATCATTTCGCTCGAAATTTTACGAAAAGGATAATGTATATAATATAGCTTTATTGGTATAATTTTCAATTTATTTTTAAATTCATTAAGAGAATTCAAGTAAGTTAAATGCTTTAAATCAGTAACTACCGCTATATCATATCCTGCTTTTAGTAACGCTCTTACTTCATCCCTTGATCGGCCCATAACGGCGCCTCGACCAAAAAAACTCAAACTAAGTTGGACAATCATAATTAGATGCTTAAAATTAACTATATCCATGAAAGATTAAAAAAATATTCATATATATACTAAAATATAAAAAGAAATTTAAGGAATAAGAATGTCAAAAAAATTTTATTTTTCTTTGATAAAAATAATGTGGTCCAAAATTATATTCTAAATAGTATTTTATTGGGTTTATGATTTCCACTTAACTAAAAAGGCTAAAAGAAAATTCATAACTTTTTGAAGTTTTTTTAACGACTTAGGAAGAATTTTGAGGAACTTTTCTGTTAAAGAAGTTATTTTTGGAACAATTTTTGAAAAAGCAAATTTAAAAATAATGTTATAAAATGTAATAAAAAAATAATCCATATATAGCTCTTTTAAAGTGATGTTTGGAATATTAGTATTTAATCTTCTAAAATAAGCATTTTTTTTTGCGATATAGCCTTGAATATGTGCTTTGAACCTATTTTTCTTACCTTGAGAAATTCCACGACTATGTACTCGATAATAATATAGCGGCAAATTAACGAACTTCAGATTTGTTACTTCTTCAAATTTTAGGATTATATCAACATCAGCAGCAATATCAAAGTATTTAGTATTAAAACCCGATGTCTTTTTATATATATCTAAGCGAAAAGTCTTGAAATGTGAAACATTTGCTTTGAAAATCATAGAATCCCCGGACGCCATACTCTTATTCCAATTACATATTTTGGGATTTTTTAATTGAGAATCACAAATCCACATTGTACTATGGATAAATCCACAATCAGGATTTTTTTCATAAGCTTCAGAGATTTTTTCAATGGCTTGATTATGTAATTTATCATCCGAATCAATGATTCCTATTATATTATTTAAAGCATGATAAATTGCAGTTTTCAAAGCTCCACAATAACCTAGATTTTTTTTTGTTTTTATTAATTTAATTTTTTTATTTCTTAGAAAAGGTGTTATAACTTGAATAGAATTGTCTGTAGAGCAATCATCTACAATAATTAATTCCCAATTTGAATATGTTTGAGATATCACGCTATTTATCGCTTCTTTAATGTACTTTGCATTATTATAATTAGCCATTAATAATGAAAAGCTGAAGTCTTGAGTTGATTTTAAATCGTTTTCCATATGGATCATTTAAAAAAATCCAATTATTTTTAATAAAATTTAATTGTTTTTACAATATCTTTAATCAAACTCTTCTCTTCTGTAGTTATTAAATCTTTCAGTTCTTTTGTGTTTTTGATATTATTAATCATTTCTTTAATCTGAATCTTCATTTTTCTGCAATTATCATCATTTTTATTAAATTTATTCAATTGTTCATAAGGATCGTTAGATAAATCATAAAATTCCTCTATTTTATCATTATAAGTTATAAATTTGTATTTGTTAGACCGAAGGAAGAAAATTTTATGGGTTATTCTTGGTATTAGTTCTTTATTAATGATTCTTCTATTAAATCTTAATAAATTATACAATTCTTCTCTGGGTTTTAAATATTCTCCAAAGATTAAGGTTGGGGTAAGATTAGTATTAATTTGATAGATCATTGAATTTTCTAATATTAAATGCTTATTTTTATCTTTAGGGATTCCTGTTAAATGAAGTATTGTATGAAATATATCTTTTAATTGAACTTGATTTTTTATTAAATTGTATTGATAATTTGTATTATAAATAATAAGGGGAACTCTAATAAGCGGCTCATATATACTTAAATAGGTATGATGTTCCCAAAAATAATGATCTGACTTGTCACATAAGTGTTCTCCGTGATCAGATGTAATAATAATGTAAGAATTTTGCTCTAAATCTAAATTTTTCAATAATAAGATTATTTCTTTAGTTATAAGATCACTAAAATATACAGAAGCATTATATAATGCTTTTATAATTTTAATTTTATTTGTTGAAATCTTTTTTGCTCTAATATTAACATTTCTACGAAATTTTTGAGGATCTAACATGAATTTTTTTACTAATTTAAAATCCTCAAACGTAATCGCAAAATATTTTAATATATCTCTTGTGGGTAAGAATGGGTAATGGGTTGCCATTATATTAAAATATATGTAAAGCGGCTTTCCTTTACCTTTTTCTTTTAAAATTTGTTTGAACTTTACTAAATTATTTAAAGTATTATTCTTAAATTTTGAGATAATAATTTTCCAAAACAATTTCTTAATAATAAAATAAAAAAGTTTTTCTATTCTAAATTTAAGGTGACCCCAAGTTCTCAAAAGATAATTAGATTTTATCCATTTTCTTAAAAATGCGTCTAAAAAACTTAAACTTTTAATTATTTTGGCAATTCTATCGGTTTTGTCAATCCATGGTACAAACGCTTTCCAACTTCTATAGAGTGTTTCGAAACCTCTTGAAAATTCATTAATTTCACTAATAAGAGGATTTTCTGTAAAACATAAAGTATCATAACCATTTTCTTTAAGGATTTCTGTTAAATTTTGTATTTTTTTATGTTTATTTTTAATTAGATTATATTGAGTTGAATATAATCCTGTAAACATATTTATATGAGATGGAAAAGTCCAAGGGCTATTTGCAATACAATTTTCAAAGTAAATCGCTTTTTTCAATAAATTTCTAATATTTGGAGTCAAATCTTTATCTCTAAAGTTTTGAAGTAATCTATCTCCTCTCAGTGTATCTAAAATTATTAAAATTATATTTGATTTAATCATCTTTAACGATATTAAAAAAATTTATTATTTTAAACGATTAATTGGTTAAATATATGAATTATAAATTAAAAAATAACCCTCTTTTCTATTATCTCTATTTTTCACTCTTAATTTATTAAATATGCTAATTCTAGGGAAATTAAATTCCTGATAATAACGCCTCATTACACATTCTTTTTTATTTGAATGAAATTTATAAGTTCTGGGCGATTTCTAACGATTGATACCACATCATATCATTTCTAACTATAGTTTTAGCTGGTTGGTTGCATATCTGAATTATAAATTGATTTTATTGGTAAATAAAATCTTTTAAAAAAATTGTGCAACATAATAGGAATCAAATGCACACTTATCTCAATTTATCCAAACATAAAGACAAAAGATCTTATTATACAGAAAAGACGAAAAGAATAATAATAAAAACCTATTACGAAGATATAAAACTATTTGATTATGAATTTAAAACTTCTGGAATTTGACAATAATTTATAGCAATCATTTCTTTTTCTGCAAAAAAAGAAAGCACTAAGGCTATAAAACCTTAAAAAATTAGATTATATATATTGAAAATTTAATAGTTCTAATTAGTTTTTTTGATATACATTGCATTTTGTCTCAAAATTCAACTAAATAGATTTCAATTAAAATAAACTATCATCATCATTTTCAGTATATTTTCTTGTAAATAATTAATCACCGGACAAGAAAACAAAAAAAATATTTTATTTAATTTTTCTCTAATTCAATCTTAGAAATTAGCATATGTTTTTCAAGAAGTAAGATAGATTTAAAGATAAACAATTCAACTTCCTTATATGCGTATTCCCCAAGCAGTATATACAGGAACATTTCTTAATCAATGTTGAGTTAGTTCATCAATCTTTAAAGCCATAACCAATTGTTCTAGGTGGAATCATGATTGTTTCAATAAAAACATCATTAAAACCTTCAAAAAATACTTCTTTAAATGTTTGGGCACTGAATCTATAATAATCTCCAGGAGCGTCATGAATTCTAAATGTTAATGTACTATACTTTAAACTATCAAAAGTTAAGCTTTTTATTGGTATCATCTTCATTAATTTAAAGAAAAAAAGGTATTTAAAATCTTTTAATGTTGTATAAGAAGGAGTCCCGATTATTAATAATCCTTTTTTTTTAAGTATTCTGTTCATTTCAAAAATACTTTTCCAAAAATTCTTATCATGTTCTAATGTTGCATTACAAAGAACACAATCAAAATATTCATCCTTAAACACTTTCAGATCATTAGCATTCCCTTTAATAATTTTAAAATCCTCAAATTCATCTGGTCCAGTCAAATTTAACCCTATTTTTTCAGAAGCATATTTTAGAAATTTTGAAGTGAGTAAACTATACTCATTGGGGATCGCACCTACCTCCAAAACTCTTCCAGTTATTTTATACTTAGAAAGAATTTCTTCAAATTTTCTATAAACTTGAGGGTGCATATTTCTATTATTACATTTTATTTTAAATGGTTTTCTTTAATTATTTATTTTGAAACATTATAAAAAGAAAAGTAGAAATCTTGAGAATTTTATTTGTAGGAGACTCATTAATTAATACTAAACCTTCGAAAAATATTCATTCCAAAAAACTTATAATTTTCTACTTAAAGAATACTAACTATATTAATGCATTTTGTTAAGATAATAATTCTTCCATTTCCAAGATTTCCCGCATATATTAAATTATCAAAATAATAATAATTGTGAAATCGTACTTTAATTTAGGAACATTTTAAATAAAATTCAAGTATTAAATTGAATATAGATCTCTATCAAAAGAGTTAGTCGAATTTGATGATACTTCCAAGAAAAATAATTTTACTAATAACCATTAAGTTTTCATTTCACTCATATCTGATTATAAACATTGAGTTTTTCGCCTATTTATTTCCCCCATTTTTTATTTTGTGTTCAAGCATTAGAGCATCACAAAAAAATTTAGTTGCCCAGTTTGGAAATTTGAATCTCGCGTATTTGCCCCATATTGGATCTGATCCTTTAATTGCTCCATCTATAAAGTTATATTTACTATTAATTACTTGTTTTTGCTTTAAGTAGTTATTAATTTTTATAGCATTTAATAATAATCTTTCATCCTTGAAGATTTTATATAATTTTAACCAAATTATGGATAATTGGGCATCTCCCGGTAAACAACTATAAGTATCCTCACTATTCCATTTATAACTATAAGTTGCTGGCAATTTGCAATGCTCTTCACTATATTTTAATAATTTTGAAGCAGATTTTAAACTTATTTGAATTAGATCATTATTTTCTAAAATAATACCACATTCAAATAATCCTCTAATTGTATAAGAAATAAAATGTAAAAGTGGATTGTGATAACTATCAATATTAATATTCTTAAACCAAAAATTTTTAGTTAATTGTTTTAATGTCCAATCTACATTATTAATTGCTCCTTTTTTATAAGCCTCATTATGTGTTATAAGAAATAATTCTAAAAGAATCCAAGCTGTTCTTACATTATAAACATGAGGAGTATTTAGATATGAATTTTTAATCCAATAACCTTTATGACTTTGGTTTTTAATTAAAAAGTCTCCGGCTTTGATCGCACTAGTAAGATACTTATCCTCCTTTAATTCTTTGTAAATTCTTATCAATCCCAATAAAATTTGTCCCGTATCAAAAATAAAAGATACGTCTTTTTTCCCTATTTTTTCTGCTCTGAAACCTCCATTCTTTAATTGAATTGAACATTCCCAATTTGCTATTTCTTCACAAATTTTGATATATTTTTTATCTTTTACAAAATGATAATAATCGAATAGTGTTTGAATGATATAACCAGAAGTTTCTGGAAAAGAAGGTAGCCATCCTGAAAATAGATTGTAGCCTGCTGAAACACCTCCATCTTTTGTAATTTTTTGTGCGAAAATTAACCAATCTATTGCTTTCTTAATGTGAAACTCATTTGAATAGATCTTATTTTTTAATTTCAAAAAATCTCTCAAAGATAGTTGTAACATTAACTGTACTGATGGTATCTTTAATCTATTAATTTTAGATGTTTTCACAATCAACAAATTGTATTTTTACATGAATTTTTTAAAATCACATTAAATTATAAAAAACCATCTAATATTTTGTTTGTGAAATTTAAAGTTGGATCCTAAAGAGAATTACAGAAATAGAGAATCTCATTTGTTATATAATAAAACTGAAATATCTTAAATTAAAAATAATCAGTAGGGTTGATTATATTCTCAATATTTATAACAAGAATAATTATAAATTTGATTTAAAATCTGGCACCCTTGAAATGTCCTAGAAATTTTACCTTCTTAGTTATTTTATCAAAGATTGCTTTAATTCTAAGGAAATTTTGTATAAACTCTGCAATAAATAAAGCAAATAATAATTTTATTTTTGAATATTTGTTGTTGGGTATGTTTATCATTTTAATATAACAACGTAATAATAATAAGGGTAGAAACAAATTATCTAAAACACTTAAAATAAAAGTCTTTCTCAATATCCATTTGTTTCCTTGAAATATTTGAAAAAACGCAGTGAACCAACGAAAGCGATCTTTTATAAAATCTCTAATATTATCGGGTCTGGGAGTAATAACAAGAGTATTTTTTACAAAACCGATTCTTTTATTATTGTTTTTTAAAACAAAACCCATATAATAATCCACTGCCGCAGTACTCTTATTAGTAAACATGTTTCGAATACCGATCTCTTTAATCACTTCTGTTCTCAATGAAATTGTAGTAGCTCCAAATAATGAGGATAAATTCGTATGATTTTTTGCCCAACATAATTTATCTATAATGTAAAAATAATACCAAAATCCTTTTTTTATCATAGGAAGAAAGTTACAGTTAACTACGTCAAATTTTTTTTTAAGTGATTTTACAACCTCAATTGCGAAATTCTTTGCTACTAAAGTATCTGCATCAATTAATATGGTAAAATCTCCTGTTATTATCTCCATTCCTTTAATTAGTGCTCCAGATTTAAAATCTCCTTGGTTCTGTCTTAGCGTAACTACTTTTTTAAAATTATCCAATTGTATTTTTTCACATATTTTAAATGTATTATCATCTCCCCCCGCAATAAAAATTAACTCAGAATATCGAAAAGGTAGATTTAATTTTCGCAAAAAACGAATTGTCTTGAGTATTACTTTAGATTCATTCCATGCCGGTATAATTACTGATATAGACTCGTCTATAGTATTTCACCTACTTACCACTTATTTCTTCTAGGATATATTAAACTTATTATAGTGATTATTGAATACGCAAAAAATAGTAATGGGACTATTTTAATAGCTTTTTTATAGCTAAAGTTTGTACCCAATTGGATATTGATCTTAAAGCTCAATTTTTTTAATTGAAAATAAAAAAAAATAAGATACAAGAAAAAGAAGATAATCCAAGGTGAAATGAAAAATATGAACCAAATTATTGAATTGTTAAAATAAATTAGCCAAAGTATAATAGCTATAACAGGATAAAATAATTTAAGTATAGCAATACTAAATGAAACTAAAAGTTTAATTATATGTTTTTTCTCTAACGTTATAAATAAATCCCTTGCCCATCTTATTCTTCTTTTTATAAATTTACTTATACTGTTAGAATAACATTCAGTATATACATAGATATACCTAAAATAATAAATATCTTCTCCATTTTTATTGAAAGTTATACCTAGAATCTTATCATCTCCAGTAGGAATAGATTCATCAAAATAACCAATTTTTTTAAAAAAAATCTCCTTTCTAAACGCCGTATTAGCTCCAATTAACTTATTTCCTATAATAATTGTGTCATCTTCAAAATCTAAAAGACTTTTTCCTATTTTAATTCTGTTGTATTCAGCGAGTGAATTATTTCTTTCTGGAAAAGGAAGATAGAGTCCAGTTATCACATTATATTTTTTATTTTGGAAAATCTCATTTATCTTTCTTAACCAATTTTTATAATAAACACAATCGATATCAGTGAGTATGATAATTTCACCCTCAACTTGTTTTAATCCAATATTTAATGCAATATTCTTATGAGGGATTTCTTGTTTTGCCACCTTAATTTTGCCTGGAAATCTCTCTTGTAATTTTATTGAAATATTATATGAACTATCAGAACCACCAGTAATCAAAATTATTTCAAAATTAGTATAATCATTCTCTAAAAGAGAAGAAACACAATTCTCAATATATTGTTCAGCATTCCATCCGGGAATTAATAATGATAATTTATATTCGAATTCAGTCATATATAGTTTACCTAAATTTAATTAACAACTTCAATAATTTCCTCGAATATTTTTGTTAAATCCTCCCAAAAGAAAATTATTTATGATGGTAAATGGTTTTTTATATTTTATTATTTCAGAATATTTAAAGATTCTCCAATCATTCCTTTTTGTTTTTCCAGATTAAATAATTGTAAAACAGTTGGTGCAAAATCAAAATACTGCACATAAGTAGCTCTTCCAGGTTTAATATTTTTTCCATAAGCGATAAATAATCCATTCATTGAATGGCTCATAATTTCGGTTTTCCTTTTTAAAAACAGAGAAGATTCTACGCTAAAAAACATATCTGGGCGAAGTATAATATAGATATCTGGGAAAGATTCAAATTCTGGAGTGATAATTCTTTTTACACACTTTTCTTTATTTAAAGCAGAAATTATTACTTCTTTCTTGGATCTATAATTTCCATATAAATATATCCCTCCAACATTTGATTTATATGTTCTTAATCGCATAATATCTGGAATATAAAAAGTAGCCTGAGGCCGTACTAAGTTCTTCTTTTCATTCTCTCCTTGCTTGCTATTTTTATTGCTTTTTTTTGGTTTTAGGAGCAATCTCTCATAAATTTTTATCAGATTTTTATTGGGTTTAATTAAAGGTCTTATAATACCAAAAAGTTTTAAGAAAATACCTTTCCAAATTTTTTCATTAGATTGAGAGGGAAAAGAAAAAAATCCTTTTTTCTTTAGCCAATAATTAAAATAAAAAATTTTTTTATTGGTGCTTAAACCGTGATCGCTTATTATAAATAGATTTTTAAATTCTTTATTATCTAATATTCTGCCAAGAAATTTATCAATCTTCTTATAATCCAAATGAATATAATGGATCATATCTTTTAAACTCAAATAGGCAATATGAGAGGTATGGTCTGGAATATCAATTACATATATCATTAAATCAAAATCTTCTTTAAATCTACTTAAAAACAGATTACTCCTCATTTTAAATGCTTTATGAAGAAGTTCTATAGTATTGCCTCCTACAATCCAATCTTTCTTATATTTTTCTTTTAATTTTTCTGGATAAGTTGAAAGTTCAGGGGACATTAACCCTGTAAACATTTCTCCATTTATCTTCCAAGCCGGATAAGTACCCGGAACATTTAGAACAAATGATTTTAATGTAGGGTTAGAAAATATTGCATTGTCTGCCCAAATAGTTGAATTGAATAAACCTTTTCCAGGAACCGAAAAATAATTGAATCCTAGTTGTGGTGGAGTTAATCCAGAAAATAAACAAGGCCATGAGGGTATAGTTACAGGAGGTATTGTAACATTTAAAGTTGCTGAAAATCCATTTTTTAAGATTTTGTTAAAGTTGGGTAAAAGATTTTTCTGTAAGAGGGGATTTAATTGCTCAAAACTACCTCCATCAATGCCAATAATAAGATTTTTCATGGCAGTTCACTAAATCATTGAGAGTTTTTAGAATATAAGAATTGTTAAAATATTTAATTTATTAATTCTTTAAAACCAAAAAAAATTAATCCATTAAACTATTTATATGAGAAAAATCAAAAGTTAATACATATTTGGTTAAAAAAATCAATATATAACTATAATTTATACTCAAGTTTAGACATAGAATAATGTAAAAATTTTTTATACATTTTTAAGAATAGCTTCAAGCTTTCTTGTTAAATTTTCCCATGTAAAATTGTTCAAATTAGGAAATGAACCATGATAATTTATTGCATCAGAAATTTTATTAATATAATCTGTTGGAGTAGGATTTGCCAGAAAAACATTAGGGAATTTTAATCTCTTCAATTCTTCCAATTCTGTTGATACTACAGGTTTACCGGCCGCAGAATATTCAAAAACTTTTAATGGACATGCAGAATCATAATACCTATTTTTTAATGTAGGGTATAGTCCAACATCGGTTAAATAAAAATATTTTCTAATTTTTTCATAGGGTATAAAGCCTTTTAATATGTAATCTTCACGATTTTTCTTTTGTTTGATATATTTAACTATTTGTGGTAATCTTGGCCCTCCACCAACTAAAAGCAATTTAGTATCTCCAATCTTTTCTTTTAGTTTTGGAAGAATATCTAAATAGAATAAAGATTCAGAAATACTAATTCCAATTAGGCTAATGTATTTAATATCTGATCTTTTTTTTGTTGATTTATATGATTTATAATACTCTAAATCAACTCCATTAGGTAGATAAACAGATTTTTCTTTATATTCAGGAGGCATTGATTCAATTAACGTTTTA
>SDBV01007824.1_pt1 | contig 14538 bp, 19 predicted proteins | sample 2277081 | NCBI WGS metagenome assembly SDBV01 (sample SAMN10402039, study PRJNA504765) | marine sediment metagenome | isolation source: marine sediment core GS10_PC15, 223 cmbsf | place: Arctic Ocean: Southern Knipovich Ridge | collected 2010
GTTGTAGATTAGACCCAGTTAATATTTTTATGGATAACTATTTAAAAGAACCAAAAGGAAAAAATTTCATATGATATTAAATAAAGACCTAAGAAGAAGAATTATAGAAGAAGGACATAAAAGAAAGCATGGTCATTATGGAAGTAGTATGTCCTGTGTAGATACTATAAAATTTCTATACGATAAAATATTAACTAAGGATGATATTTTTATTATGAGTAAAGGACATGGTGCTCCTGCTCTACATGCAGTATTAGAATCAAAAGGACATACTCCTACTTGGACAATACATTTAGAATATGATGAGGAGCATGGCATCAGTGCTACAGGAGGAAGTTTAGGACAGGGGTTAGCTATAGCTTTGGGTAGAGCTTATGCCAAACAATTAAAAGGAGAAGAAGGAAAAGTTTATTGTATGGTTGGTGATGGTGAATTACAAGAAGGTATGATATGGGAAACCTTAAACATAGCAAATAGATTCAAAGTTTATAATTTAATAACTCTAGTTGATAATAATAAATATCAAGCAATAACTTCAATTAAAGAAGTTATGGAAGAAGATACACATACTATAAAAAATAAATTAAGAGCATTTGGTTGCGAGATTATGGAAGTAAATGGACATGATGAAAGAAGTTTAGAACGAATATGTAGTTTAAATGATAATTGTTTGAATGCAGTTATATTAGATACACAGAAAGGAAAAGGTATTCCTTTCCTTGAGAAACACCCATCATATCATGTTATTTATATGCATGAGAGGCCAGAAGTAATGAAGGAGGCTTTAGAATATTTAAAATGAATGTAGAAGAATTTATAATAGGAAATTGGGAAGTTAATATAGAAACTGGAGAAGTTAGAAATAGATATACAAAGGAGATTTTAGAATGAGATACGGATTTGGAAAAGAGTTAGCAAGACAAATAAAAAAAGATAATAGTATCTATCTCTTAGCTTGTGATATTGGGTTTGGAGTATTTGATACTCTGCGAGATGAATGTCCTGATAATTTTATAAACACAGGCATAGCAGAACAAGCTACAATCGGCATGGCTGCAGGCATGGCTATGGAAGGACTTAAACCAGTGGTTTATACAATCACTCCTTTCTTATTAGAGCGACCATATGAAGCAATTAAATTAAACGTAATGCAACAACATACAAATGTCAAATTAGTTAGTTACGGAGATTATCCAGATTTGGGTCCAACTCATATAACTTCAGATTTAGATGGTTTGTGTAAGTGTCTTAAAATTCCTTTATATAAACCAAAGTCTGTGGAGGAAACTATACAGATAACTAAAGATATGTTTACTCATAAAGACCCAATCTTTATGTATTTATCAAAAGCAAAATGAGAAAAGAATATATATCAAAAGCTGATAAAAAAATATTAAATGAATTAATAATTAAATATAATATAAAGTCTGTGTTTGAAATAGGAACATGGGAAGGAAATACATCTTTATTTTTCTGGAATAATATAAATATTGGAAAAGTTAAAACAATTGATATTAATAATGAAATGAATATTGATTATAATCACCCTGTACATATGTTAAACCCAAAAGAATTTTATGGAAAGTATATAAAAAATACAGGAGTGAAATTTGAATTTTGTAGTAGTATGATATATAAACCAAAAAAAGAAGAGCAATATGATATGATATTTATTGATGGAAACCATGAGTATGAACATATAATGAATGATACTAAATTAGCATTAAAATTAAAACCTAAAATTATTGTATGGCATGATTTTGATAATGGTGCGAGATATATTACAGAATATATAAATGAATTAATAGCAGAAGGAAAAAAAATTAAAATATGTGATGAGAGTTGTATAGCATATTGGGAAATAGAAAAATGAAAATATTAATAATACTACCAAGAATGAAACCAATAACAACAATCAATTATAATTATACATTTCCATTAGGTTTGGGTTATATTTCTGCAGTATTAAAAGAAGCTAAATATGATGTTGATTGTTTAAATATGAATCATAAAGAAGGAACTGTAGATGAAATTATGAAAGAAGTATTAAAGAAAAAATATGATGTAGTTATGACAGGAAATGTTTGGTTTGGATATGTTGTAATAAAAAGAATTATTGAAGCTACAAGAAAATATTCTCCTAAATCTAAAATTATTTTAGGGGGGAGTATAGTAACAAGTGACCCAGAAACAACTATGGAATCACTTAAACCAGACTTTGGAATTATTGGTGAGGGAGAAGTAACTATATTAGAAATATTAGCATGTATTAAAGTTAAAGGAAATATAAACCAAATAAAAGGATTAACTACAACAGGAATGAGAAAAACTATAGAAGATATAAATACTATTCCATATCCAGATTTTGATGGGTTTGAATATGATAAATATTTAGATGAGATGTATACAAATATGATGTATTTTAATAATCATACCGATAATCCAAGAGCATATTTTATATTAACAGCAAGAGGATGTCCATATAATTGTACTTTTTGTTATCATTCTTTAGGTAGACAATATAGAAAAAGAAGAATAGATGATGTAATAACAGAACTTGAATGGGCAATTAATAAATATAAAATAAATACTATTTGTATTAATGATGATTTACTTTCTATTGATAAAAAAAGATTAAATGAATTATGTGATAGATTAAAAGAATTGAAAGATAAATGTCCTTGGGATATTAAATGGACTTGTCAATTAGCAGTTACTTCGGTAGATAATAAAATATTAAAAAAATTAAAAGAATCTGGTTGTATTTGTATTAGTTATGGTTTTGAAAGCTATAGTTTAGATGTCCTGAAAAGTATGAGGAAACCAATAACACCAGAACAAATTAATAAAGCTATTAAATTAAGTATGAAAAATGAGATAAGTATACAAGGTAATTTTATATTTGGGGATATAGCAGAGACACCAGAAACAGCAATAAAAACTTTAGAATATTGGAAAGAAAATTGTAAGGGTCAAGTTAATTTAACATTCATACAACCATATCCAGGAAGTGAAATTTTTAATCATTGTATAAAGAAAAAAATTATAAAAGATAAACTTAATTATATGGCAGTAGGAAGTCAGCAAGAAAACTTTTTTAATATTACTAATAAAATGTCAGATGAACAAATTCATAATCTTCATAGAGAAATTATGAGATTAAGAAATAGTGGATATTACAAGTTAGTTGTTCCTAAAAATATTAAACAAACGATTAAAATAAATAGATGGGAAGTAGAAGTAGAATGTCCTTTTTGTCATAAAGATATTATATATAAGAATTATTATTTTGATATTAAATCATTTTATAAAGATTATATTATTTGTAGAGAATGTAATATGAGATTTTATATAAGTAGACCAATATGAAAAAAGTAAAAGTACCAGATGTAGTAAATTATGTACCAGCTTTTCTTACTTTAGAATGTGGATTAGGATGCTCTTATTGTATAAATGATGTTGATGGAGTTGTAAGAGATAGAGAAGAATTAACTACAGACCAGTGGATAGATAGTTTAAATAGATTAGAATTAAAAGGAGACCTTCCAGTAACAATTCAAGGAGGAGAACCCACTAAATATAAAGGATTTTATGATATTATTAATAATATAAACCACCCAATTGATATTCTTACTAACCTTTCTTTTGATATAGATGAGTTTATAGATAAAGTAGACCATAAAAAATTAAATAGAGGTAGAAAAGAATGGTATAAACCTATCAGAGTATCTTATCATTCATGGAAAATGCAACCAAAACAAACTATTAACAATATGGTTAAACTTCAAGATGCTGGGTTTAATGTTGGGTTGTTTGCTCTTAATCTCCCAGAGTTGACAGAAGCTAATATGGAGATGGTAGAATTAGCAAGGAAAAACCAAATATATTTTTTTGTTAAGGACTTTTTAGGTCGTAGAGGAAATCAATTATATGGATTCTATACTTATCCGGAAGCACTAGATGGAAAGAAGAAAGATGCAGTATGTAAAACTAAAGACTTATTAATAGCCCCAGATGGAGATATTTTTAGATGTCATAGAGATTTATATCATAAAGAAAATAGACTTTATAATATAACTGATAAAGATTTGAAGTTAGAATATAAGTTTAGACCTTGTACTAATTATGGTACTTGTAATCCTTGTGATGTTAAGAATAAAACAAATCGTTTATTACAACAAGGATTTTGTACAGTGGAGATTATTACACCTGAAAGAAAGAAAATAAAAGATACCCTTGATGAATTTTTAAAGGAGGATATGAATGAACTTTAAAATGAAATTAAGTGAAACCCAAATATCTGATGAATTGCTATTGAATTTAGAACACCAATTTTATGGAGAAAACGAGGTAATGAATATATTTTATCTAGGTTTTTTTATTTATGGAGGATGTTTTGATGAAATATATAAAGATTTAAAAAAATGAAATACGCAATAACAGGGCACAAAGGTTTAATTGGAACTTATCTTAAAAAGAGATTGGATAAAGAAGGACATAAATGTGTTCTTAATATAGACCAAAGAGAAGGATTCAATGTAATGGATTTAATGTTTAAAGAAACAGAATTAAATGAACAGGTTGATGAATTTTATCATTTCGCTGCTCAATGCAGAATAAATGAAGCCATAGCAAATCCTATTCTTCCTCATAAAAACAATGCAGATGGAATACTTGCTGTATTAGAATTTTGTAGAAAACATAAAGTACCAAAAATAATTGCAGCTTCTACATCAAGAGTTTTAAGTCCAGAAAGAAATCCATATGTAGCAAGTAAAATTTATTTAGAAGAGATGATAAAATCCTATCATGATTGTTATGATATGGATTATATTATTGTAAGACCTTCTACCGTATATGGACCACTTTTCGATGAAACAAGTAGATGTATTAATAATTTTTTAACAAGCGCTTTAAAGGGAGAAGAAATTAAAATTTATGGGAATAAAGATAAGACTTTAGATTTCACTTATATAGATGATTTTGTTGATGGAATTATGTTAGCGAGAAAAGGAGACTGGAATAAGATTTATAATATTAGTGGAAAGGATGAAGTTAAATTATCAATATTAGCATTATTTATTAAAAATAGAGTAAATAATACAATCAAAATTAATTATTATCCAGAGGAAAAGGCACAACCACAAAATGTAAAAATAGATACATCTGAAATTGAGAAGTTAGGATATGAACCTAAAGTAAATATTAGTGACGGATTAGATAAAATGATAAAGTTTTATAAAACAAATCCAAAAGCTTGGAAGAATTATGTTGATAGGGGGGAAAAATATTATGGTGTGTGATTTATGTAATTTAAAAAAGATAACAGAATGGTATTATGAAGATGATTATTTTATAGTTTGTGATTGTAAAGATTGTAAAACACCTATGATTGTAAGTAAGAGGCATACCATGAAGTTAAATCAAAAAGAATTAATTGATTTGATGTGGATAATAACAAATCATCTTGGGGGAATATTCATGAATAGAGTTTTAGAGGGTACATTAATACAAAATCAGAGGAAAATAAAAGACCATTGGCATATACATATAATATGAGAACAACAATACACATATGCACACGAGATAGACATACAGAATTAGCTTTATTATTACAAAGTTTAAGAACACAAACATATAAAGATTGGGATTTACTTATTTGTGATGATGCATCGGGTGCTCCTATTTTACAGAGTCAGTTTATTGTTGCTTTACTTAATAGAATAAAATTAGAGAATCATAAAATTAAAGTGATAAGGAATGACCAAACATTCGGTTGTTGTTATGCTAGGAATAGATGTATTGAAGAAGATGAATTTGGTAATCCTTTAACATTTAGATGTGATGATGATGTAATTCTAGAATACAACTATATTGATTTTCTTGTTCATACTATTTTAGATGGATACGACATGGCATCTGGAGTTATTCCCGTATTAATGCATCCTGAATTAAAACGAAATATAAAGTTTGTTGGTAAGATTATTAACGAACATAAGTTTGATAAAGAAGGTAATATAATAAAACAAGCAGATGATTGTGGATATTGTTATATAGAGCCAAAAATAATACCTACTCATCAATTCAGAACAAATTGTTTATATAAATCAAAGATAAATGATAAAGTTAAATATCCTGATAATCTTACTACTGTTGCTTTTAGAGAAGAAGGATTTTTTAGTTTTGGAGCCATAATAGAAGGATATAAGTTAGCAGTTAATACTGCAGCAGTTGCTTATCATTTACAAACTCAGAGTGGAGGAAATAGAAGGCAAGACTATGCAGAATGTGTTAAGATTGATGATGAAACTTTTAAGAAGTGGTGTAAGAAGATGTTTAAGAAGCATGGAGATTTTTTAAGTAAATATAATAAGGAGATATTAAAATGATATTACCACATAAATTTGAAACAAGAGAGATGAGAAATTACCAATCAATACTTGAAATTGGTTTTATTGGGTTTGCTATTTTTGTAATAGTAATGACAATCATAGTATTTAGTTAAAATGAAGATAAACATTATCGGAAGTATACTCGGAACAACAGGATATGATAGTCATTGCCGACAATTAGCAAATGCTATTTATGAATTAAATCCTGACATAAAGTTAGATGTTCCTTTGCCTCCAGAGTGGTCAAGACATGTTAATGATGCTGAACTAAATATGATTCAGAAGGAACCAAGAGTTCCAGATGTAACAATAGCTATAATGCAACCTCAGTATTGGAGAATAGCATTAGCAGATAATTGTAAAAAGTTTATTGGATTCTTAGTTTGGGAAGGTGATAAGATTCCAGAATATTGGATTGAATATTTATTGGATGAAAGAGTAGACCAGATTTGGGTTCCGAGCCAACATACTAAAGATGCTATTATAAATACTACAAAAAATTATAATAAAACAGGATGGGATGACCATTTTATATTAGAAAAAATAAAAATAGTTCCACATGGTGTTGATTTATCAATATTCTCCCCACAAAAAATAAAACGAGATAAGAAATTTACTTTCATCTGCAACAAAGGTTGGCGTGGAGGTTGGGAAGACAGAGGAGGAGTTGCTTATGTTATAAAAGCATTCTGTGAGGAGTTTAAAAAGAACGAAAAGGTATCTCTTATATTAAAGCTAAATCAATCATATCTTAACCCAGCTTTATTACAACAGAAATTAAATGAATTAGAATTGCCAGAAGATAGACCTGAAATAAATATTAATATTGATAATATCCCTTATAGAAATTTATCTGATATGTATAATAGAGGAGATGTTTATGTTTGTTCTCAAAGGGCAGATGCATTTAATATTCCTGGATTAGAAGCTATGGCATGTGGTTTACCTACTATACAAACAACTTATGGTGGACAATTGGATTATATAAATATTAAGAATAGTTGGAAAATTGATTACAAGTTAGAAGAAGTAAAAGATGATATACAATATGAAGGTATTAAATGGGCGATTCCAGATATAATTCATTTAAAATTTCTTATGAGAGATGTGTTTAATAATAAAGAAAAAGTAAAAGAAAAAGGAAACCAAGCATTAAAAGATTCAAAAAATTGGACTTGGCGAAATAGTGCTAAACAAGCTCTAAAAAATATTAAAGAACTTACTTAATTGCATCTCTAATACCATATCCACCTAAGAATAATGATAATATTTCTACAATCCCAGCTACTGTTGATTCAGCTACACCTACACCAAGAACTTGTCCTAATGCAATAATTCCAGCTATACCAAATCCTAAAATAGCTTTAGATTTGTACCAAGATTTTTTCATCTTATTTTGCCTCCTTTTAGTTTGTTTTATAAAAAATTAAAAAATAAAAAAAAATAAAAATTTGTTTAGATATTTAATTTCTAACTGTTTGTGTAAAAGTTAAATTCTCGACTTCACCATCTCTTATTTCGACAGTCGCTGTGATATAATGTTTTGTATTCAAATCATAATATCCATCTTCAAGATAAACTTTTAGTTCAAATTCAACAGTTACATCTTTGTCATTACTATCTAATATAGTTATAGTTTTATCTTTAACAATAACTCTATCTATATCATCTTCGTCAATATCTTCTCCATAAAATTCACTTAAATATTCTGCTATTTCTTCATAGTCATCGTCTTCTATTTCATCTCTTGCTAAAATTTCTGCTTCTGCTTCTAATGCATCTTCTTCAAATATCTCTGTATGTATCTCATCAATCTTTGTATTATCTGGTGAAATTAATTCACAAGATGTATCCAAGTTATCAATCTTTCCATCTGTCGCAGTAAGTTGTGCTTGTAAATCTGCAATGTTGTCTTTTAGACCGTCTGTATTGTTATTAGCTATAAAAGGTGTCCCGAGGGCTCCAACTAATGCTAATCCTGCCAATACAGCAGTTACTTTTGTATAATCTACCATTTTTTCATATACCTCCTTTCAATTCTATAGAATTAAATTTAGTAATCTTCATCTTTTTAATCTCTACTTTTCCCATAGTATTTATAATATATTAATATCTACACCTTAATAAATGTTTTGTTTTTATATTTTACTCCTTTTTTTGTCGAAATTTAGGTTTAATATGATTCCGATAATAACTAAGATTAACCCTAACCATTCATGTCCAATAAAGTCCCAAAAGTCAAAACTACCCCAACTCCAGATATGTTCTATTATAGATAGAGCACCACCCCCAATTAGGAAGACCCCAACTAGGTTTCTGAAATATTGTGCTTTACTTCTATATTGTATGGGTATTACTTTCCATTCAATTTTAGTCACCCCTTAAATCAATTTCCATTATATTATCTGTTCCCATGTTCAAATATAATTTGTTACTCACTTCTATTAAAACAGGTGTTGATGCTGGACTTTTATCCCAAAGCCCTGAAAAATTTGTTGTGGTTGGAAATCCTAATGGTTTCATATATGCATTATTTCCATCCCATTTGAACAAATGTAATGTTGCACTTGTGCCTGCTGCACTATATATCCAAAACCCAAAATAAAAATTTCCATTAGTTGCTTTAACTATATTAGAAGTTTTACCTTCCATAGATATACTAAATAATGTTACAATTGTATTTGTGGAATTAGTATATTTATAAAATTCAGGTCGTGTTGTATTTACATAGTGAATAGTATCTACTGTATCTGCTATAATTGATTGTGTATTTGCTATTGAAGTATCTGTTGTATCTGTCCAATCAACTCCTGCGTTTGTTGTTTTCCATATCTGATTTGTTCCATTTTGGATTAAATATCCTACGGTTGCACTTGCTAATGCTACCCCATCAACAGTACCAGTTGGTCCAGTAGTTGCTTCAGCAAAGGTATTTCCACCGTCTGCGGAAACATAAATACTTTCATTTCCTCCAGCATCACCCACAACAATTACTGCATCATTCCATTGAGTTAAATCTCTAACTACAGTCATATTTCCTGCGCTTGGTTGTGTTGATGAAGAAGTCCATGTTGCTCCTGCATCTATTGTATATTTAGTATTTGCATTTGCTGGGTTTGAACTTAAACCACTAACAGTACTATTTAAATCTGTTGTTGCAATCCAGTTATTATCAAATCCTGGTGAAGCCCAAGAACTTCCTGCGTTTGTTGTTCTTTGTCCATCTGATTGCCATACATCTGCACTGAATTTTATTAAACCTTCGTTTACGCCTGCATCAAAAATAATTTTACTCCAATTATTATCATTTAATAAATTAACATCTGTTGCAAAAAGTATATCCCCATTTACTTTAGGGAATTCTAATTCATTCGCCATTTTAGTTATTACCTCCTTTCATTTTTTGTTTTAAAAAACTTTAAATTTTAATTGTATTTGTAATTCGTTTGTTCCATCAAACGATACGACTGGAAATTCTTCTCTATTCCAAGCTGTTCCTGCGCTAGCATTAGTAAATGTTCCAAATTCTCTTAAATCGGCTCCACTCATTTGAATTGAATTCCAATCTCCTGTATATGTTATTTCTCTTTCTGTTGATACATCAGTTGTGGTTGGTATATCTCTTCTCATTTCGAATGTTAAACCAGTATCCGTGACAACAGCTATTCCACTACCACTTCCTATTCCTAAATATTGTGGTCTATTAGAAGATAGGCTACCTATTGCTAATGCAACTCCACTTTTTCCAACATTTGTAAACGGCATTTTTTCCCTCCTTTAACTATATGATAAATTTAATAATGATATGACAGCATCTTTACTTGTTATTTTCCATTTCAACTCGCTACCTATATTTATGAATGTGTGAGGGGAACCATTATTTACTTCTTCCCAATTAGTTCCACTATTAGCTGAAAGAAAATATGTAGATGTTCCTGATTTTTCAATTGAAGTTAATGTAGCAGATGTTATAGAACCACCTGTATTAAAGTCTATGCTTGTAGATTGAGCAGTTTTTAAAACCTGACCTATTGGTGCAAAACTTCCTATAACAGTTTTATTTTCATCCATAAGTAATGGAGTAGGATTAGGACTTCCTAATAAATCTCCATCCCATTTAACAAAAGAGAATCCAGAATTTTTAATTCCACTTACTCCTAATGTTGTTCCATCTAAATAATTACCTGGACTTGGAACAATTATTCCTGCATTTAATGGAATTCCTGATGTGGTAAGAGTCCGATAAGTAGGAGAGGCTGAACTTTTAGTCCCAAAAACTTCAAATATTAAATCACTATTAGTTTTCCACCAAAAACTACCAGCAACATTTGAAGTATATCTATCTCCTCCAGTATAAGTAGGAGATGTTCCATCGAATCTAGAATATATAATACTTTGAAATATAGAAAGGTCAGTATTTCCAACTATTACTGCATATTGTGTTGCCCCAGAAAGAGTAGGATTTGAACTCATTGCTGTTTCATACCAACTACCAGGAGAAATTCGTGTTATAATATTAACAGGAATTATTCCTGAACATAAAAATGTTCCACTTGGAGCACCATCAGTTCCTATTTCTTTTATTGCTGCAAGTACATTCAAACCAGTGTTATCACCTTCGCGATATAATTTTAATTTCACACTCTCAACACTAAAATCTACATCTGAACCAGTATTTCCTATTGTAAATGTTTGCGCATCCCAAAAACCAATATGCATAAATCCAGAAGAATCATCTCCTGTACTATATCCTTCAATTTTTTCTTGTGCCATTTTAAGTAAAATCTAACAAGTCAGCTGTCCAACTTGCATCTGTCACCCCCGAATCACGATATATTGTAGTAGAGAAATCTTCTTCATATTCCCCTAAATTTCCGATTACATTATTAGTAAATGCTGACCTAGAATCTCCTAAAAAATTAATTCCACTTGCAACAATACTTCCTAATATTCCTCCTGCTCCTTCTCCCCCTGGATTAGTATGAGGATGTCCTAATATAAAACTACTTCCAACTGTTCTTGTTTTAACAAAGAAATCTTTCACCTTTATTGTAAAACTTCCAGTTCCAAACTCTAACCTACTAATAACATCTGCTGTATCTATATCATCAGCTTGTAATTTTTTTATATCTAATATTAATTGTTTAATTGTATCTGTAACGTTTTTTAATCTCCTACTAACTCTTACAGTCAATACCTTATCTGCGAAATTATTTTCTTTATTAAATGCATATTTAACCTCTAAAATATCATAAGTAATATTATTAATATTATAAAACGGTTCATTCACTATAATCGTGTCTCCTGCTGTTAAAACAAGAATTCCCTCTACTTCAATAGTGCCTTCTGTCGCTGGTTCTGAAGATTGATTTAAAATACTAACGACTTGGTCACTTGCCATCTGTGGGTCTTTAATATTTTTATCAACAACAACTTTTGTATGTACACCAAAATTAGTAACACTATCTCTAGTTTCACCAAATTTAATTATAGGCGTACTTCTATCATAATCAACAAATATACTTGCATTTCCAGCTGGTATATTATTTCCTGCTTCTGTCCCACTTGTAAATATAATTTTTTGTTGGTCAAAATCTACTAAATATTGTATTCCGGAAGTTGGAGCACCTACTACTACTTCAAATATTCCCCCTTGCATAGTCACACTTCCCGTTCCACCGACTAAAACTTCTGTGTTATGTGGTCTATAACTTAAATTAAAAATACTTCCTGTTCCATCACCTTGAAACTTATCCCTAATTCCAGTTAATTCTCTATCTCCATAAACCCAAACTCTATTATATAATTCTTTATCATTTATCTTAAATCTTGATTCTATAATGTTAGTGCCAGCAGCTAAAGTAACTCCACTTGATGTAGAACTTTTAGTAACAAAATGTAAATCTTTATCTGTATCAACAAAAAATGTGCTTCCACTTAATTCTGCTAATTGCCTAAGAGCATCAAATACAGGGATATGATTAAATGCTATATAATTTAAAGTAGTAGTTGTTGTTTCAACATTATTAGTTGTAATATCTTCTACATTATCTGAAATTATTGATGTTACTATAGATGATACTTCTGTATTATTAAATACAACTGGTTCTACTGTCGAATCCATTAGTTTAGCTGTAAAATCTCTACCTTCTAATTCTATAATTTCTCTTTGAAATCTCCCTTTAAATTTTATATTTTCTACAATTCCAGTAAATATTTTTGTTGTGGCAGGTGTCGAATCCTTATCTGCCCATATTCCTACTTCATTTCCAATACTAAAATCAGTTTTATGATTACCACTTAGATTAGGAAAAATAATTTTAAAAGAAGAAGAAGAATTATTTTCTCCTATAGATGAAATTACTAACATATCTCTCATATCATCATAAAATGTTCCACCAATATTTAGTTTTGTTTCTACTACCATTTTAAGTTGATATAATATTATTTAATTTATCTTGTAAAGCCTCTGCTATTTCATCTGGGTCTAATCCTTGTATATTTTCTATATTAATTGTTATACTTGTTCCTCCTAAATTTGATATATCTTTTAAACCAATTATAGTATCATCTGGATTAAAAGACATTGGTTCTTGTCCTGGTCTAACTATGAAATCGTCAAATCCTGCAAATCTTTTTGCTTGTGTAAAATCTGCTGGGCTTTTAAATTCACTTCTACTAAATGCCTTTGGATTAAATGTAGTTCCAAAAATTGTAGTTATTTTCGCACCACCAATAGCCCCACCACCTTTTTGTTGTGTAATTATATTATGAATTGTAGTATATTCTGTTGGTATTTGATTAAGTTTATCTATAATTTCGTCAATAGACATTGTTGCTATATCTTTCATATCAATCCAATCAGTACTATTTTTTTGTAATGTTAAAGACATATTTCTTCCAAGTTCTGTTGTACTAGAATTTGTTGTAATTAACATTTCATTCATTTGTTTTTGTCTATCTGTTATATTAATTAATCCTTCAACACCCACTTTTGAATTAGCAGCTTGTATGTGTGTACCTTCCTCTACTAATTTATTAGCTTCGTTTATTTGTTCGTTTAATTTTTTTAATTGAAAAGCAGTAATACCTATCAAAATACCAACTATTGCAAATGCTCCAAGTACTGTTAATAATGCTGTAATTGCGATTGTTAATCCTCCAACTGCAACAGTTGTTCCTGCTATAGAAGTTGTAGCAATTCCAGCAGTAATTGATGTTGAAGTAAATGCCCCACTTAATAAGGTTAATCCACCAATAAGTGATGGTAATAATGAAATAATTATTAATATTGGACCAACAATAAGTCCAAATACAGTAACACCCAATCCAACAATAATAATCAATTTTTTTGTTCCAGAAGAAAGATTACTAAATCCACTTACTAAAAAACCAACTACATCAATTATGTCTTCTAATATTGGAAATAATTCTTTACCTAAATCTGCAGATAAAATTTTAAATTTATTTGATAATATTTTTATTTGTGATTCCATAGATTTATATCTTTTATTTGCCTCTTCTGTTAATGCATTATTCTTTTTCCATTCTTCATCAGAAGATTTAAAAGTTCTTGTAACTAAATCCCCAGCATTAGCCAATGATAATAAAGACCTTGTTAATCTAACATCTGTTAATTCTAATGCATCTAATGTATTTATAGCCGCATCTCCTTGTTCCCCTAACCCCAGAACAAATAACTCAAATGCTTTACTTGCATCTTCTTGAAATACTTTCTGAAATTCCTCAGAAGTAATACCAGCAGTAATTGCAAATGCTTCTAATTTCTTACCACCTAGAAATACAGATTCATTCATTTTAAGTAATATTTTTTGTACAGCAGTTCCACCAGCTTCTGCTTGAACTCCAACTGCACTAAATGCAGCACCAAGAGCAAGAGTATCAGCAGTTGTCAAACCAACAATATTAGATACACCAGCAATTCTTGTTGCAAATGAAAGAATCTCTCCTTCTGTAGTAGCAAAATTATTTCCTAATTCTACAACAACCGAACCCATTTTATCAATATTTTTTAGTGGCTCTTGCATAACATTCGCTAATCTTGCAAAGTCTGTAGCTGCAACTTCAGCAGTTAAATTTGTAGTAGCTGAAATATCTGCTATGGTTTTTGTAAACTTTTCTAAAT
>SDBV01007825.1_pt1 | contig 14536 bp, 14 predicted proteins | sample 2277081 | NCBI WGS metagenome assembly SDBV01 (sample SAMN10402039, study PRJNA504765) | marine sediment metagenome | isolation source: marine sediment core GS10_PC15, 223 cmbsf | place: Arctic Ocean: Southern Knipovich Ridge | collected 2010
TATAGATTAAAAAGAAAAATACTTATTACATTTTTGTAAAACATTACATTTATGTAATACTTTAAATTCTTAAAAATCAGGAATAATTGATTTGCTTAAGTTAAATATTTAAATAAGATACTTAATTAAAAAATTTTAATAATTATTTGACAAAAAATTATTAAATATGATGGTGTGGAACACTTTTTGCATGACTATATATGGAGTGTAATCATGATAAAAAATGGCTGCTGACTATTAGGCCTGCATTTAATAGTAGGCGTGCTTTTAACTGTAAGTTATGTAATTGACTGATATTTTTTGGATAATTTTCACATAAATTGTGTTAAGGATGATTTTTAATGGTAGATGACGAGTTTCGTATCAGTAGTAAGGGAAACATTGAAAGAATAGATTGGTTAATATTTTTAAGATGGTTTGCTGCTGCAGGAGTATTATGTGTTATTTTATTTACTCATTTTTTAATTAATGGAGGACTGAATTTAGCGCCATTAATTATAGGAAATATTTTTCTTGTTATTTACAATTTAGTATTCTATTTAACTAAAAAGAATATTATCGGAGATATACCTGCTCAAAAACTGCAGAAGCGGATCAGCATTTTTACAAATCTTCAGATTTCTTTAGATCTGTTTATGTTGTCTTATCTGATTTATTTTTCCGGAGGGATTACAAATCCTTTTACCTTCTTCTTTATTTTTCACATGGTTATTGCAAGTATTCTCCTTTCTAATAGGGCAGCATACATTCAAGGTGCTTTTGCAGCTTTTTTGCTTGCATGTTTGCTGGTTAGTTCTATTTCTGGTACACACCCGGACTATTCAAAATTCTTACTCGCTTTTCCACAATATCTTATTGACAATAGTATGCAGTTTGGAACATTTCTGATAATTGTATCTACGCTTTTTATAACGATTTATTTAACAACAACAATTGTAAACAAACTAAGATTAAGGGAGCAGGAATTAAAGCTGGCAAATAATAAATTAGAAGAACAGGACAAGATAAAATCACAGTACATTCAAACAGTATCACACGATTTAAAATCATCACTTGCTGCAATTCAGAGTTGTCTTAAAGTTGTATTATCGGATTTAACAGGTGAAATTCCTGATAAAGCAAGAGAAATGATCTCTCGTGCAGAAATCCGCAGCAGGTCGTTATTGGATTTTGTTAAGGAGCTTCTAAATCTTTCAAGAATACGAATTATGTCAAATAAGAAATTAAAAAAAGAAAATGTTGATTTAGTTGAAATAATTAAAAAGCAAATAAATGTTGTACAGCCGATTATTGATAAAAAAGAAATTAAACTGCAGATAAATTACGATATGGATAAATCAATTATCAATGTAATCCCGGATGATATGGTGCACCTATTTTCAAATCTAATATCAAATGCAATTAAATATACGCCACAGGGTGGTAATATTGCAATTTATCTTAAAAATAGTAATAATAATAATGGAGCTATAGAATTTTCAGTTAAAGATTCCGGAATTGGTATTCCTCAGGAGGAAATCCAATATATTTTTGGTGATTTTTATAGAGCAAAAAATGCTCAAATATTTGAAAGAGACGGTACCGGACTTGGTCTGGCTATTGTTAAGCAGATAATTGATAGATATAAGGGTGATATTTGGGTCAATAGTGAAGAAGGTAAAGGAACAGAATTCGTTTTTAATTTGCCTAAAGCGAATTAGGAGAATAAGGAGAATAAGAATGGCAGAAAAATCAAAAATATTAATTATCGAGGATGACCCGGATTTAATTGAGACAGCTAAAATAATATTGGAAAATGAAGGGTATATAGTTGTTGCTGCCTTTGATACGGAAGATGGTATGCGGAAAGTAGAGCAAGAAGTTCCTGACCTTATTATTTTGGATGTTATGTTTGGAAACAAGCAACATGCAGATGGGTTCTCTTTTACACAGGTACTCAGGCAGAATAAAACGTTATCTTATATTCCTATTCTTATGGTAACTTCAATAAATGTTGAACTGCCTCAATTTCATTTTTCTCCAGAAACAGATGGAGCATATTTACCAGTAGATGGCTTTATAGATAAGCCTGCTCAACCGGAAGATTTAACACAAAAAGTGAAAGAATTATTATCTTTAAAAATTAGTAAATGGGCTGGTAAGTAATGAGTGAAATAGTTATAAATAAAACAAAAACAATAAAAAAAATATTTAATCCGATATTGGAGGATTTATCGAAAGTAAAAGAGGAAATAAAATCAATAATTGATAATACTTTTGAAAATGAAAAAATAACACTGGCCATATTAAAAAAACTTTTTAATTCGACCGGTAAAATGCTGCGGCCTGGCCTTGTGATATTATCAGCCAGGGCTGTTTGTGATGATATTGGCGAAATTGATATAAAATCCGCCATAAAACTAGCAGCTTCTGTAGAACTTATACATAACGCTTCGCTCATACATGATGATATTATTGATGATTCAGATTATAGAAGAAACAAATTAGCTGTTCATAAACAGTATAATAACCGGATTGCAGTGCTTGCAGGAGATCTTTTATATACTTCTGCATTATCAATATTATCAAAAGATTTAAATTCAAAAATACTTATAAATGTTGTGAACTGCATCCAGAGTATGGCAAGTACAGAAATATTCTGTTTAAGCAAGCAGAATATAAATTTTAATGAATACATGAAGATTATTATTGGGAAAACGGCTTTGTTTATGTCTTCATGCTGTGAAACAGGGGCTATATTGAGCAGCAAAGATGAAAATAAAATTGAGGAACTTAAGCAATTCGGCCTTAATTTTGGTATTGCTTATCAATTAATAGATGATTTTAAAGATAAAGATGTTAACGAAAGTTTTATAGTAAATTTTGTAGAAAAAGCAAAAGAGTATGCAAATTCTGCAATAGAAAATATTCAGTTTATTAAAAATAACAAATTTAAAAGCAGTCTTGAAAGGTTAGTTGCTCATGTTGTTAACATAAGCAGCTAAAATATATATATATATATATATACTTTTAAATTTTAGGAGGAAAAAACTATGGCTAACAAAGTAACCGGAAAAATAGTAATGATTGCTGGTTTGATTATTTTAATTGGCGGTGTTGCTTTTATTGTGTTGGGTGTTATGACAAGAGTAGAAATATTAGCCGGACTTGCGGATGAAGAAGTTACAACTACTATTAATGATGAAACTATTCCTGTTGATAGTGCCGAAACAGCAATGAATCAGGCAAATGTAATTAAGTCACATACTCTTGAACGTTATGGTACATATGGCAGTATGGAAAGAGATGATCCTAACAGAGATATTTTTATTAACGGATTAACTTTAAGAAATTCTTTAATAATTGCAAGAATGGGATTATCAATAAGCCTTCTTGTTATGGGTCTGGGTGGTTTATTTATTTTAGTAGGAGCGTCCTTAACTCTTATTGGATTAGGTAAGAAAGAATAAATATAAAAATTGGGGCCAGCCGGCCCCAATTACTTTTTCTAGCAAACAATTTTCTATGCATCCATTCCCGGTTATGCTGCTTCTGTTACACACTTCTGTTACATTCTTCGCCTTTTTTAATCAGGTCATTGCCGCATTATGCACCGTTATCATAAGATATTTCTGAATTGACACAGCATGTTGTTATGTAAAATAAAGTGATAGTATAGATTAAAAATACAAAATAAATCAAAGTCCAATTATTGTTTTTTCCATGTAACTTTTAATCAACAATCAACGATTTTTTCATTCTTAGAATATTTTATTATAATTTACCGCTGCTTGCCGCAATTTCATGCCTTCTAATTAAATTCTATTATCTTTATAATACATTTCTGTATATTTATTAAAATTATTATCTAAAAAATTAGGTTAATTAAAATATCAAATAGAAATCTCATATTCGGCGGGCTGCTTATTAGTTTGCAGGTGCTATTAAATAAAACGTGTTAACACTTCTTTACTTTAACTGCACAAGGACCTTTTTGACCTTCGCTGATTTCAAACTCGACATCATCGCCTTCGTCAATATACCCTTCTACTTCATTTCTATGAACGAATAAGTCTTTTCCACTTTCCTGTTCAATGAAACCATAACCCTTTGTCGAGTTAAACCATTTAACTTTTCCTTTTGCCATTGTTACCTCTTTGTTTATAATACCATATACGAAAGATGCAATGCACCTCGCATAAACACACAAATAAAGCCTAGCTGGCTTTATTATAATACATACCAATAAATACTTTGATTAGCTACTATTAAGGTAGGTTTACAAGTTTTTTTATTTGATATTGGTTAATAATACAACTAATATAAATATTAATCAATAGTTGAAAAAATTAATGTTATGGCAAATTAAAAATTATTATTCAAAGTTCTGTATTTTGAAGAAATTTAATCGAAATTTGTCCTAAACATCCTTAGGAATTGTTTTAAATCATTAAATGCAAACTTAAAAAGTTAGTTTTCACCTATGGCAATCAATAAATTTATATGGAATTAATAAAATTAGGGGATAATAGCTATACATTACTAATTTAAAGGATAAATCTCCGCTTTTTGTATTTACTCCTCTTAAAAAATCGAGCTACTTACAGTGTTTAATTAAATCGTTCTGTAATCAGGCGGCACCACAGGCATTTAGGCGCCTTCGACTGCAAATAGGTTTACGGCAATTCAGTTGATTTAATCTCTATAATGAACTATATTAATCAATCAAAATTAGAATTTAGCTTAGAATGTATAATGCACTTTAAAGAAAAAAGGAGTAAAGAATATGGGTAAAAAAACAAAAAATTTGTGGTTAATTAAACTTGCTTTGAATATAGCAGGAAAAAAAATGTGGAAAGTGCTTGACAAGAAAAGTAAAAATTGTAAGAAAGCGCAAAATGAAGTTTTAATGGATATTATTGATTGGGCAAAAGATACGGAATACGGTAAAAAACATGGTTTTGCAGAAATTAAATCTGCGTCTGATTTTCAGAAAAAAGTACCTATTAATGATTATAATGATCTGGAACCATATATAAAAAAACATACAAAAGGTGAAGAGAATATTCTTTTCCCTGGTAAACCGTTTATTTATGCAACAACAAGCGGAACTACAAAAGAACCTAAGTGGATCCCAATAACAGAAAAATATCATAAAGAATGCTACAATGGATTATCAAAATTGTGGTTTTATTCTTTATTAAAGGAAAATCCACATATTTTTGATGGTCCGGATCTTTCAATTGTGGGAAAGGCTCTGGAAGGATATGCAGAAGATGGAACACCTTATGGTTCTTTTTCCGGGCATGTTTATGAAAATATTCCAAAGTTTTTAAAGGCTATACATGTTACTCCGCAAGAAGTTTTTCGTATATCCGATTATTTTTCAAGATATTACTGTATTTTAAGATTTACAATAGCAGCTAAGATAAAAATTATTGTAACTGGAAATCCAAGCACATTGCTTGAGCTTCATAATGTTGCAACAGACAGAATAGATGACTTAATCGAAGACATAGAAAAAGGAACATTACACAGCGGACTAAAAATAGAGCCGGATATTAAGAATAAAATTGTTACCCTATTAAAACCAAACCCAGTAAGAGCAGCTGAATTAAAAGAATTAAAACAAAAGCATGGTACATTATTACCAAAACATTACTGGCCTACATTGGAAGTTATAAATACATGGAAATGCGGCAATAGCGGCTTGTATCTTAAACATACAGAAGGACTTTATCCGGATAATACAAAAATTCGGGAGTTCAGTTATCTTGCGACAGAGGCCAGAGCTGGAATAATTCTTAAAAGTGACCAGATGGCAAGCATACTTGCAGCCCACTTGCTATTTTTTGAGTTTATTAAAAAAGAAGATATAGAAAAAGAGAATCCCAGAATCTATCTGGCATCTGAATTAGAAGATGGTAAATACTATTATATAATAGTGACAACACCAAGTGGTCTGTATAGATATAATATGAATGACCTTATGAAAGTTGAAGGATTTTATAATGAGTTTCCAATGCTAAGGTTTATTCAGAAAGGAGCAGGTATTACAAGCTTAACAGGAGAAAAACTTCATGAAGAGCAGTTTATTTCTGCAATTAGTGAAACAGAAAAAGAAACCAATATAAAAACACTTTTCTATATTGGTTTCGCAGATATTGATATATCGGGCTATAGGTTTTTTATTGAATTTGAAGATGATTTAGATAAGGAAAAAATTAGAGGTTTCTGTAAATCCGTAGATGAAAAATTACTGAAAATCAATATAGAGTATGAAGCGAAAAGAAAATCTAATAGAATCAAGCCTCCGGTTATACATGTTTTAAAAAAGCATGCTTTTGATAATTTTAAAGCTGTATGTATGGGAAAAGGGTACAGGGACGGCCAATTTAAACTTACGCATTTGATGATAGATAAAAAAAGGATGGATATATTTAGTACTTTAGTGCAGGGTGAGGGAATAACTTTTAGTGAAAATTGGTAAGATTGAATTTGATGCGATAATTTTTGATCTTGATGGAACATTATATTGCAATAAAGGTTTTGTAAAAAAGCTTATATTTAAAAGTAGTAATAGAATTCGGACTATTTATTTTATGAATAAAACACGGAAAAAGTTTATGGGCAACGATTTTTCGTCCGGAGAAGAATTCTATAAGGCTTTTTTTACTCAAATCGCAGATAAATCAAATAAGAAAGTTGAAAATGTAGAAAGCTGGTATGAAAATGTTTTTTATCCTTTATTTATACAAATATTAAAAAAGAAATTTATAGCCAGGAAAAATATTAATGAGTTTTTAAGTGTTTTAAAAGAAAAAAAAGTTAAATTGGCAATTCTGTCTGATTATGGCCATGTGGAAGAAAGGCTCGATGTGCTTAAAATAGATAAGTCATTATTTGATCTAATTGCTTCTAACGAAGAGTATGGGGTCCTAAAGCCTTCAAAAAGGCCGCTATTGGATATTGCAGAAAAATTAAAAGTAAGCTGTGATAAAGTTCTAGTTGTCGGTGACAGAGATGACACAGACGGAGAAGGTGCAAGGCTTGCAAAAATGCATTATATTAAAATTACAGTTGATGGAAAAGATCAGAACGCAGGAATATATTCCTGGGAAAATTTTATTAAAAAGTTTTAAGGAGCTAAAATGGCAAGTTGGTATCATCATTTATTCTGGAAATTCTTACAGATTACTAAAGCAAAAAGGTTATGCAAAACGTATAATGTAGAAGTTATTTCAGAAATAAAAGAGCCAAAGCCTCCGTTTTTATTGTTTGGAAACCATGCTTTTATGCCGGACCCATATTTATTAGGGCGTAATATAAAGTTTCCCATCAACTATATGGCAAATGTAGATGCAGTATCATTTTTTGCCAAGCTTGGTTCTAAGCTTGTAGGTATTTTTCCAAAACTAAAAGGTGTCCCGGATATAAATGCAGTAAAGATAATGTTTAAATTATTAAAAAAGAAACATGCCGTTGGCATATTTCCGGAAGGAGACAGAAGCTGGGATGGAGAAACTGATGAGATTTTAAAAAATATTACAAGTATTATGAAAATAGCAAAAATACCTGTTGTGTTAGCATGTATAACCGGGAACTATCTTTCCGGGCCAAGATGGGCAGAAACAACAAGACAAGGAAAAATATTTATTGAGTTTAAAACATTGGAAAAAGAAGAAATATTAAAGACCGGTAAAAAAGAGCTTTATAAGGGAGTATGCGACTTTTTGTACAGAAATGATATTAAAGATCCGAGGCTTAAAGATGTAGAATTTAAAGGTGAACGATTAGCAGAAGGTGTCAGATTTTTGCTTTGGTTATGCCCTGAATGTAATAAGCATGATTCAATAAAAGGCAAAAACAATACTATACTTTGCACTAAATGCGGAGCAAAATGGGAACTTAACGGAAACCTAAAAATTGCACCGAAGAATAAAGCGGGTATAGATTTAAAGGACTGGTGCGACTGGCAGAAAAAAGAAATAGTAAGGCTATGCTCGGAAAAAAAAGATTCTTTAATTACAAAAACAACCGGTATAGATATTTATGAACGTGTAGAGAAAAAAGTTATATTTTATTGCAGAGGTAACCTTGAATTATATAAAGATAAAATTGTTTTTAAAGCAGATGACAATAAAAAAGAAGAACTGGAATTTAATATTAAAGAAGTCCTTTATTATGTTGACAATTTTAATGATAACTTTCAATTCTCATACAATGAAAAGAGATTTAAAATAAAAATAAATGGAAAGAATGACTGGAAGTGGATATATTTTTTAAAACATTTGCAGGAAGCGGAATAAAGTGGAATAAGTATTTCATTTTAATTAATATTAATAATAAGTAAATTTATTTAGGAACAGAAATGAAGAACAGAAAATTTGAAGGCAGCAGTAATTTTAATTTATTTAAAATTGAAGCAATTAATAATTGGTTTGAAAAACTTGGAAATATTGTTGTCAAGTTAAGATGGCCAATAATAGCGTTATCATTAGTTCTATTAGCATTTGGGATATATGGCTTATTAAATTTGGAATTTGAATTGTCTATAGACAGTTTTTTTCTAGAAGACGATCCTCTAATGATAGAGAAAGAGAGTTTTGAAGATCTTTTTGGAAACAATGATTTTATTGGTGTTTTAGTAGATGCAGATGATGTATTTTCATATAGGACTATGGAAATGATAAGGGAATTAGGAACTGAATTAAAAGAGGAATTACCTTTTGCCAAGGAACTTGTTTCTTTAACAGACTTTAAATATACCTCACCCAAAGGTGCAACAATTAAGGTAAGTGAAAGCTCTATTCCTGAAGAGTTGGAAGACCTTGAGTTATTAAGAACTACTTTTGATAAATCGAACAGGATGCGGGGAAAATTATATTCAACAGATTATACACAAGCATGGATAATTCTTCGTTTAAATGAATATCCGGAAAAGGATGAATGGGACGAAAAGGATGAACCAGCACTATTTGTTGGTGAAAAGGCTTTTAAGATTATAAGGAGATTTGAACAGGAGTACAAAGAAAATTATCCGGAAGAGGAAAGTTTTAAACTTACTCCAACAGGTATACCTATTCATATTTACCGTAAAAAGATAGATATGAATGAGGACTTAATTAGAGTTTTAATAGTTGCAGGTATAATTGCAATTTTCTTTATTATGCTAATGATACGTACTGTTCCAGGCACAATTGGCACAATATTTGTAATGGGTGCATCAATTGTAATTGTATTTGGGGCCATGGGATGGTTTGATATAAAAACAGATACCACGTTTATGCTCGTACCTATGCTGCTTACTATAGCTGTTTCTGTAGGATATACGATACATATTACAAACTTTTTTAAGCAGAAATTTAAAACCACAGGTAAAAGAAAAGAATCTGTTATTTTTGCTTTTAAAGAAACAGGCTGGCCTGTTCTTTTTACAGCTGCAACTACAGTTGCAGCATTATTATCATTTCTATTTATTCCTATAAGACCGATTCGATGGGTTGGTTTAACTGCCGCAGCAGGAATCGGAGTTGTATATTTAATATCGATGCTTTTTTATTCTGCTGTTCTATCTATTGGAAGGGATCAAGAGCCGCATCCTGAATATAAGGAAAGTGGGAAAGGAAAAGTGGAGCATTGGTTTAAATCTTTAAGTGAGTGGGTAATGAAGCATGGTGTTCGCATTGTAATTATTTTTACCTGTTTTATGGGGATACTAATATATGGTTTATTTCAGGTAGATGTAGATTTAAATACACGCAAAATGCTTGGTGACCGGCTTCCTCATGTTCATGATGCAATTTATGTCGGAGAATCTAAAGTCGGTTCTATGTATTCGTATGATTTAACCCTGCATTTCCCTGATGATAATGATCTGAAAAGTGTAGAAATACTTGAAAAAGTAGATGAACTTGAAAACTTTATCCGGCAGGAACCATTAATGAAAAGAGTAAGTTCTATTGTAGACATTATTAAAGACTATTATCTATCAAGAAATGATGGTGATCCGGAATTTTATCGCGTACCTGATGATTTTTCTACTGTTAATGGAATAATAGCTCTTTATGAAAGAACAGCGCGTGAAAATGCAAGGACCTGGGTAAATAAGGAATATTCAATTATAAGGATATTTGTAGAAGTATCCGATTTTTCTTCTAATGAGTTTATTTCTCACATGGATGCTCTTGGCAGTAAAATAAAAGAACTTTTTCCTGAAAGTGAATATACTGAATTCAGGTACGGACTTGTAGGTAACCTTCTTCAATTGAGCGTTATGAATCAGTATATTACAACCGGGCAGATTATATCTTTTGGTATTGCTTTATTTATAATTGCAATTCTTATGATAACCGTATTTGGAAGTGTTAGGGTCGGATTAATTGCTATGATACCAAATGTTGCACCTGCTTTAGTTGCCAGCGGTTTAATAGGACTGCTTAATATTCCACTGGAGTTTATTACTATGACTATAGGGCCTATGGTACTTGGCCTTGCTGTTGATAACACCATTCATATAATCAATCATATCAAATTAGAATATAATAGAAACTCAGACTATGACGCCGCAATACGTAACACTTTTATGAGTGTTGGTAATGCTGTTACTCAAACATCTGTAATAATTTGTGTAACATTCCTATCATTTTTATTATCAAGAATGGATAATGTAAATAGAATGGGGATCTTTATTGTAGCGGCGATAGTGGCTGCGCTAATTGCAGATCTTTTTGTTACACCAACGTTAATAAGGTTAGTCAAACCTTTTAAAAAAATAAAGCAAGAATAATTCTTAAACTATGTTAGATAAAATAAAGGACAACGAATTACATGTCTGGATGTACTCATTGGAAAGCCTTGGTAAAAATAGTAGTATAGATTATTATCTGCCGTTTCTTTCTCCCGATGAAAGAAAAAGAGCAGCTGCATTTAAATTTAAAAAGTATAAAAGTTCAAATATCTTTTCCAGAGGATTGCTGCGTGAAAAACTTGGTGAATATACAGGGATTAAGCCAGATGAAATAGAATTTAGCTATAGTCCGGCAGGAAAACCGGAACTTGCAAATAAAAATTGTGCAGATATCAAATTTAATGTATCTCATTCAGAGGATTTAATAGCAATAGCATTTTCATCCGGCAATGAAGTGGGTATTGATGTTGAACATGTACGACACTTGAATGATCTTGAAGGCATGATTAATTATAATTTTTCGGATTTTGAGCAGGATAGTATAGAAGGATATATTGGTGGTGAAAGAAATGACGTATTCTTTAGATTCTGGGCCCATAAAGAAGCTTATATTAAAGCAACAGGAGATGGCGTTGTTTTTAATATAGCCAGGGTAGAATTTGTTATTGTAGATAATAGCTTAAAGTTATACAGAGTGAAAGGTAAGGAAATAGAACCGGATGCCTGGTTTGTTTTTGAGTTAGATCTTAAAGATTACAATGATTATGCAGGCGCGCTAATAATTAAAAATAGTAAACAAATTAAGAATATGAACTTGAAATATCAATATTGAATATCACAAAACTATATATTTGGTAAGTATTTCCGCAGCTTTACAGTACGAAGATACCTAGGAGCTCTGCTCCAGGGTTTTTCATTTTTTATTTAACAAAGATAAGAACTACTTATAATTGCTATTCATTAGAGGCTACTACTAAGTCTCCGATTTTTCTAAGCATATTCTCAATTTTAAAACAATTTTCGCAAAAATGCAAAAACATCATATTTTGAGGAACTAATAAAAATATATAATCTGCATAAATTCCCATGTTTTCCGGCATATACTCACATCATTTTTCAAAATTAGAAATTTGGCACGGATATTGCAAAATAAGGTTTATGGATTCGTAAGAATTAAATCATTAATTATTTTGGAGAGGAAATATGAGAAATATAATTAAACAAAAAGCAATTTATCTTGTTTTAATTTTAGTACTGGGATCTGTTTCATGCGCTACAACATACTTTAAAGGCAGTGACAGCAGGGAAATTGCCGATACTTTCTACAAGGTAGAATTTGATGGTAACAGAAGTAATACTATAGAGCAAATAGTAAAGTTTACATACCTAAAAGCAGCAGAAACGGCATTAGCGAATGGGTATAAATATTTTTATATACTTGATACGGAAAGTATAAGTAAAGGTTCAATGGATACTAAACCTTATGAAATAAAGGAAGGCCAGCTAACCGGAATAAATATGAATTATTTAATTGGTAGTGATTCGATTGATTCAATTACCTATTCTATGCCAGCCAGAGTAGCAGAAGCAGAAGAAGATGATTTAGATCTTAAAATTATTCTGGTTAATGAAAAACTGGATAATGCTCCGTATCCGTTAAATGCAGAGTTGATAGTTGAAGATTGTGAATCTTTAGTAAGTGAGGTAAGAAGGGGAAAAATAATGAGAAATGTTGGCATTTCCGTAGCAGGTTCAGGAGCGTTAGCCGGAACTGCTCTTCTGATACTTTTATTTGCTGTAGGATGTCAATGAAATATCGTTGACATTATATTTTCTATTGATATCATGAAATATTTAAAGAGAGGGGAGTAAAAATGAATAATAAGATTATACAAAGAACTATTTATAAAAAGTGGAAGATTGTATTATAAACATAAAAATAATAACAAAAACAATAATATAGTTGTATCAGATAATCATATTGTTTATATTCAACCTGAGAATAGTAATTTTTTAAGTTGCAGTGCCGGAAGTCAGATAATAGAAATATCTTTTAATCAGGATTTTATAGATCAGATTGATATCCGATGCTGGGATAAATCATTAATTGATCATTTAAATATAAGAACCAACGAAGTTCTTCATATATATTCGATTGAAACAATGTATTTTACATTTATAAATAATACAATTAATACTTTGATTAGAGAATTTACTGAAAAATCTGCCGGCTACAAAACAATGATTCGCCTTAAATTTATTGAGTTGGTTTTATTTCTTTGCAGAATTAGTAAACCTGAAAATAAAAGAAATAAAAATAGATCCAGCGTCTGGAATATAGATGATGTTTTAACATTTATACAGGAAAATTATTCAAATAATATTACACTTCACGAAATTGCCGGAAGATGTGCATTAAATTCAAATTACTTTTCAAGGGCTTTTAAGGAAAGAGCCGGCATTCCTTTGTTTGAATATATAAACCGGATTAGAATACAAAAATCCTGCCTGCTATTAAAAAGGTAATGGAAAAATGTGAAAGAGACGATCTGCTTCCTGCCCTTAAAATTGTTAACGATGATGTAAGCTCTGTTATCTACAATGTATTTTCAGAAAAAGAAATATTAGTTTTAAAAAAGGAAATAAAGGATATAGGCAAAATCAGGTTATCCGATGCAGAAGCAGCACTGCTTAGAATTATAAATATTATAAGAAAGTTAGAAAAAGAAGGAGAAATAATAGTTGCAAGGCTAGATGAGCTGGTTTGATATTCTTTCAAAATAAAATTACTACCATTCATCATAGGCCGCTCTAAGGTCTCCGAGTGCTCTAATCATATTATCGTCCCATTCATAATTCTCGTGAAGTATGTAAAGCCAGCTGTAAAAAGACCAGTTAAGATTGATGGCCTTATCGTATAATTCAAAGGCAGGCACTTCTACACCGGTTTTAAAGTTTACTATGGCAAGAATTAAAGTTGCATAGGCATTATATGGCCGAAGCTCTACTGCAAGTTCCATATAAGGCACTGCATTTTCATACTGCCCTAAATAGAAGTAGAGCGAACCAAGATAAAACCTAAGATCCGGATTATTGGGAGTTTTTTCTATACCTGTATTATATGAGCTAATCGCGTTTTCATATTCAGCACGAAGTTCATAGCTAAAGCCAAGGTATAAATATGCAGGTCCCAAATTAGGATCAAGCTCCATTGCCTTATTTATATATATTTCTCCCATTTCAGGTTGGTCCTGGAGCATAGCCATCAGGTAATAACCAAATGCATCACTTTTATTTAGTGCCAACAGGGTTTGAGTGCTAATTTGTGCCTCTGTATAATCGCCAAGGTAATATTGTGTAAGGGCCAGTGCCCTTTGTACATCTGGCAGCTGTGGTGCAAGGGCAAAAGCAGTCTTCGCATACCCAAGAGCTTCAATATAAAGTTCTGAATATTCCTGTTCCCGTTGGTATATTGATGAATCGCTTTCTCCATAGATATTGATATGGAATGCAATTATATATTTCTCATGTGCCAGGTATGTAGTCGCTTCTGCGAGCCCGGTATATGCTAAGGCATAAGAGGGATCTTCAAAGGTTGCTTCGAAGAAAAACTCTTTTGCCTTTTCATATCCTACTAAAGTAAAAGTTCGCAAAGCTTCCATGCCTTGTAGATAAAATTTATAAGCTTCCAGGGAATCTGTAGACTGGATAATATTTGAAATCCGGCCTTTTTCCTCTTCATCAATTTCTATATTGAATTTGATAAGCAGCTCATCAGCAAGGATTTCATATAAATCAAAGATGGAGGTTAAACTTCCTCGTGCGCTTACAGATTTATCCTGTTCAAGTATGCCCTGTTTCCACATC
>SDBV01007826.1_pt1 | contig 14530 bp, 16 predicted proteins | sample 2277081 | NCBI WGS metagenome assembly SDBV01 (sample SAMN10402039, study PRJNA504765) | marine sediment metagenome | isolation source: marine sediment core GS10_PC15, 223 cmbsf | place: Arctic Ocean: Southern Knipovich Ridge | collected 2010
CAAGGCATAAGCATTACCTCCTTGCCTATACCCTATCACCTGTTACCCATGTCCCCGGTTTATTTTGTTACCATTGTACCCGGTTTGCACCCTTTATCCCCCTCTCCTTTGAAGGAGAGGGGGAGGATATTAAAAGAGGGGCTCTGCCCTTCTTAGACTCCCTTAATAAACTACTTGTAAATTATCTCTCTGACAGGTTTGAAGGTCTGGCGATGAATAGGCGATGGGCCCAGTCGGCGTAGGCAGGAGAGGTGCTCTTTGGTGCCATAGCCTTTATGCTGCGCTAGTCCATAGCCAGGGTGAACCCGGTCAAGTTCTATCATCAGGTGGTCTCGGAACACTTTGGCAATGATGGAAGCACAGGCAATAGAGACACATAGACTGTCACCGTGTTTTATTCCCTTTTGTGGTAACGGCACCTCGGAGAGGAGCATATAGTCGATGAGGAGAGCTTCCGGTGGTGGTGAGAGCTGGTCGATAGCTGTTTTCATCGCCAGTCGTCTCGCCTTGGTTAAGCCCTGGGTATCTACAACCTCGTGGATAACTATGCCGATACCTACTGAAATGGCTATTTCACGGATGTGATGAGATAGAAATTCACGCCTGGTCGGGATCAACTGCTTACTGTCTTTTATCTGTTTAAGCCAGGGGGTATCTATGTGGCATGGTAGGATGACGGCGGCAGCGACCACTGGGCCAGCTAGCGCCCCGCAGCCGACTTCATCGATGCCGGCAATAAGCTGGTAACCTTGCGCCTCAAGTTTTTTTTCTTCGGTAAAAGATGGTGTTTGGCGGTTATTCATCGGTCTCAAAATAGGTAATGAATTATTAAATCTAATCTGCCGTGTTTTATTAGATATGGGCCAGAGAATCTCATAACATTCCGCATCTTCTCCCGGTAGCCCGGTGCGTAACAGTGGGTTTCGCATTTCTTGCACATCGGCTTGGGGTCATAGGGACAGAGAAGCAGCTTTGCCATGCCATGATTGAATAGCTGGCTACATTCCTGGCATAAAGTTAATTCCCGATTACCCAAAACTTGGCGCAATCTAGCATCTTTGATGGGAAAGACATCCCTGTCTGCTGCTTGGTGATTTTCCCGGCAGAAGATAGAGATGAAATTGCTCAATACTCTTAGGTCTTTGGCTTTCTTGCCATCTAGTCGCTCTAGTATCTTTGACATCAGTCTCTTTCTTCGGAAAGCAGTTGGCTTACCCTTTGCCAGATACTCTGGGCTATTTTGTCTTTGGATTGTGAGGCGTCTATTACCAGCCAGCGTTGCGGGTCATCAGTTGCCAGCTTGAGGTAGCCTTCCCTTACTCTTTGGTGAAAGGTTAGAGCCTCCTGTTCAAAACGGTCCTGCTGTCTGGCGCTTTTACGAGCTAGACCTGCCTCTACTGGCATGTCGAGCAGAACTGTCAAGCCTGGTTTTAGTCCTTGAGTGGCGGTATCATTAATTGCTTTGACCATCTCTAAATCCAGTCCTCGCCCGTAGCCTTGGTAGGCAGTCGTCGAGTCGGCGTAGCGGTCGCAGATGACAATCATTCCCTTTTCCAGGTTGGGTTGGATTACCCCGGTTACCAATTGGGAGCGGGAGGCATTGAATAGGAGAAGCTCAGTTTGCGGTGTTATATCCATACTATCAGTCCACTTCAGCCAGCGACTTAGCTGCTCACCAAGAGGTGTGCCACCCGGTTCATGAGTTAGAACTACGGGAATAGCTAACTTCGATAGCCTTCCATAGAGTGCTTTAGCCTGGACACTCTTACCGCTTCCCTCCCCTCCCTCAAAGGTGATGAATAAAGCCATAATTTTTAATAACCCCTCACCCTTTATCCCTCTCCCCTTACGAAGGGGAGAGGGAGGGGATTTCTGAAAGGGGCGAAGCCCCTTTTAATCCCTTTTACTTATAAATCCTCACCCTTCTATTGGGGTCTTTGCCGGTGCTTTGTGAGGAAAGTTTGTTTCGCTCGGCAATCAGGTGCTGTAAGCGTCGGATATAGCGACTCTGGGGGCTGAGTTCTATCGTCTCCTCCTGCCCACCCTTCACTTTGTTAACTGCTTCCTGCGCCTCAGTAAGAGCAAGCTGAAATTGGTCTGTCTTATTGGTGCTTTCCGTGGGAGCGATAGTATCCAGTAGCTGCCTGATTTGTGGCGGGGTGTTACTTTTGAGGACATAGATAGGCAGGCTGGCGGCTTCGGCATCCCGTATCTTTTGTGGCTTTCGGCGGTAGTAGTTCTTCGAGGTTACTAGCAGGTTGGCATCACTTAACTGGTCAACTATCTCCAGGTCTGGTTGTCTTTCCTTGGCCATCTGCTCCAGTCGTGCCCGGTTTACTCCGAAGAGGTAGAGCCTGGGTGGGTTGCCTTCCTTGACTTTAGCCACCTTTTTGGTAACCGGTGATTCCTTTTCTATTTTGACCTCTTCTGTCTTATCCAGCCAGCGAGTCTCAGTGGCGGCAGGTTGACCGCGCAGGATGGCGTCAACGGCCTCACCGACATCGGGATGAATAGCTACCTTGTTCCAGTCCTGGATTTCAACCACAATATCGAAGGTAGGCGGTGACTTGCGCTCTAGTATCGACTTCTGGGTGCCCCGTCGCTTGGCCTCTTCATCGCCCAGGGTTACGCTCTGGATACCGCCAATCAGGTCGGCTAGGGTAGGGTTCATCATCAGGTTTTCCAGAATATTGCCGTGAGCGGTGCCGACCAGTTGCACTCCTCGCTCAGCAATAGTTCGAGATGCCAGAGCCTCAAGCTCAGTGCCAATCTCATCAATAATAATTACCTCAGGCATGTGGTTTTCTACAGCTTCAATCATTACCTCATGTTGCTTGGTAGGTGTGGTTACCTGCATCCGCCGGGCGTGGCCGATAGCTGGGTGGGGAATATCACCATCACCAGCAATTTCATTTGAGGTATCTACAATGATAACGCGTTTATTAAAGTCATCGGCTAGTGCTCGGGCGACTTCGCGGAGCATGGTCGTTTTTCCTACTCCCGGACGACCTAAAAGGAGGACACTTTTGCCTGACTCAATGAGGTCCTCAATAATCTTTATGGTGCCAAAGATAGCCCGGCCTACCCGGCAGGTAAGCCCGACGATATGTCCCTTGCGATTGCGAATGGCTGAGATACGGTGCAGGGTGCGCTCAATTCCAGCCCGGTTATCATCTCCGAAGCTACTGATGCGGGAAGCTACATATTCAATATCTGGCTCGCTGACTTCTTGAGGGTTGAGAATCACCTCCCGCTGGGGGAAGCGCGCTTCAGGGGGACGACCCAGGTCAAGGACTACCTCTAGTAGCTCTCTCAGGTCCTCTTGCTGGCACAAAGGCTGGTGAATGTGAGGTGGCAGAATGTCAAGCAGAGCATCAAGGTCATCGGTAGTTACCTTGGGCAAAAATGTCCTCCTCTAACTCAAATTCATTGGTGACCGGCTACAATATCTAAAAAATACTGATGGAATCTCAGGTCGTTAGTCAACTCGGGGTGGAAAGCAGAAGCTACTAGCTTGTCTTGCCTGACGGCAACGATAGTGTTATCGGTTAACCTGGCTAGTATTTCCACTTCACGCCCCGTTTCCTCAATTAGCGGGGCGCGAATGAATACACCGGGAAACGGTTTTCCCCCCAGGGCTGGTATTTTGAGCTCGGTCTCGAAGCTATCTACCTGCCGGCCAAAGGCATTGCGTCTCACGGTCAGGTCCATAGCTCCTATCGGCTCTGCGTCCGAATCTGAAATCTTGTTGGCTAGTAGTATCATGCCGGCGCAGGTTCCGAGTATCGGTAAGCCATTTTTGATTAGATTTCTTATTTCGGGCATCAAGTTATAGGCCAGCATCAAGTGGCTGATAGAGGTGCTTTCTCCACCAGGAATAATTAGCCCGTCCAGGCTCCTGAGTTCTTGGAGCAAGCGGACGGGCAAGGCCTCTACTTCCAGTTTACGCAGTATTGCTATATGCTCGGCAAAGGCTCCTTGCGAGGCAAGGACGCCAATTCTCATGTTACCATCCTCTAGACGCCAGCAGTTCATCAGCAGGGATTTGCTTTATATCTAGTCCCGGCATAGCTTCGCCCAGATTTTTGGAGACCTCGGCGATGATTTCTGGGTTTTGATAGTGGGTAGTTGCCTTGACAATAGCCTTGGCTATGGCCTCGGGGTTGCTGGACTTAAATACGCCTGAGCCAACGAAGACGCCGTCAGCTCCTAGCTGCATCATCAGGGCGGCGTCGGCTGGGGTAGCCACACCACCAGCAGCAAAATTAACCACCGGTAGCTTGCCGGTGTTATGTATCTCGGCTACCAGTTCAAAGGGGGCACCTAATTCCTTTGCCTGTGCCATCAGTTCCTCCTGCGGTGTGCCTAGCAGTTGGCGGATGCCGCCCATCACGGCCCGCATGTGCCTGACGGCTTCGACAATGTTACCCGTGCCAGCTTCACCCTTGGTTCTAATCATTGCGGCTCCCTCTCCGATGCGACGCAACGCTTCACCCAGGTTACGGCAGCCACAGACAAAGGGAACCTTGAAGTCGTGTTTCCAGATATGGTGGCTTTCATCAGCCGGGGTAAGCACCTCAGATTCGTCTAGGTAGTCTACACCCAGCGCTTCAAGCGCTTGAGCCTCCACAAAGTGACCGATGCGGCACTTCGCCATTACCGGTATAGAAACAGTTTTCATAATAGCTTCAATAACCGTTGGGTCAGCCATGCGAGCGACACCACCGGCAGCTCGAATATCGGCGGGCACTCTCTCCAGTGCCATCACAGCACAGGCGCCTGCCTCCTGGGCAATCTTGGCATGCTCCGGGTTGACCACATCCATAATCACCCCACCCTTTAGCATTTGAGCCAACCCAGCTTTAACCTTCCATGTGCCCGTTTCCATAGTCGCCTCCTTATCACTAACGGCAGATATTCTATATATTTATTCTACTATTGTTTAGATTGTTTATCAACCTCACCCCCTTCAAGCTACCTTGATAACAGCCTCTTGATATTTCTGCCCGATTGTTAGGGAAGGTTTTACCGATTTAATAACTCCGACGGGAGATTTCTCTATCCTGGTTATCGTAGAGCACGGCTACATCAGGTTCAGTGTTGTTCCAGATGGGTCGGCTATATTCAAAACTGAATCCTCCCCATTCAGGATGGTACTCGTTAGTATAAACCCGGGTGCTTTTGCCCGGAGCCAAGATATAAGATGGGAAAGTGAACCATGGATAGCCGTCTGATATATCCCCTAGCACACAGCCAGTTAAATCTTGAGGCTGGTCTCCAAGATTGGTGATTTCTACATATTCATCCGACTCTATATTGGGCACCAGACCATCATAGAAAATGTAGGTAATCTGGACATTTTGAACTACTATAGGTAATGGTTTAGATGTGTCCCAAAGCCCTATTTTGTTCTGCTTTGCCTCTGCCTCGGCTTTCTCTAGAGTGTCCTGGTACTTAGTATCAGGTTCGTAGGTTTTAGCCCAGGCCAGCCCCTGCCTTACCAGCTCGGCATTAACGAAGATATCATCAACATAAACATAGCGTAGAAGCCTTCCGTATCTGTCAGTCTCGGAGACATCTTTCTCCAGCCGAACCGTTTTCCCTGCCACTAGCTGTCTATTATATCTGGTAGCCTCTTGCGCCAGGGCACAATATTCGGCTCGTGTGTCATCCAGTTCTGGGGTATCTATGCCAATATAGCGAACCTTGTATGTTATGCCAGCAATGTTAACCTCAATAGTGTCGCCATCAATCACCTTGGTGACTGTTATCTGCATTTTGGGAGTTGGACTTGGCGTCGGAGCAGGAGTAGGAGTAGGCATAGGGCTGGGAGTTGGAGCAGTGCAACCTATGACTAAAATTAGGAGAATTAAGACCAAGATACTACTGAGATACTTCATTTTCATATTCAGGCCTCTATGCTATATGAGCGGTCTTTTGGATGGTATGCCGGAGCGGCGGGGATAAGACTCAGGTGTTGGTGAAACCTTATCAATAATTATTAACTGCCGCTCATCGGTAAACTCTTCCAGGTCAACCCTCTTCGTCTCTCGTAGCCTACCACCCAACAGGCTAATTGCCTTGGCGGCTTGGCTTATTTCTTGGCTGGTATCTCCCTTTTTTTGGGCAATAAAGCTGCCACCGATGGTGCCAAAGGGCAGGGTTAATTCAACCAGGGTGGGTAGTGGGGCAACACCTCGGGAAAGCACCACGTCAAATTTCTCCCGGTATCGAGCTAGATGGGCGACTTCCTCAGCCCGACCGACTATGATTTCAATATTATCCAGTTCAAGTTTATCTTTAAGGTGCTTTAGGAAGGCAGCTTTTTTAGCGGTAGCTTCGAGCAGCACCAGCCTTATCTGGGGGGAAAGAATCTTAAGAGGTAATCCTGGTATACCAGCACCGGTGCCGACATCAATAAGGCTGAGCTTACCCACTGGTGACTTAACAGCCAGGGTTACCGTGAGCGAATCGAGGAAATGCTTTATCTGCACCTCTTCATATTTGGTTATGGCAGTAAGGTTCACTCGCTGGTTCCAATCTATCAGCTCTTGATAATAGAGTTGAAACTGCTCAAGCTGCCTTGGGCTGAGATGTAGCCCTAGTTTTTTGGCTCCGGCATTAAGCTTGTCCATAGTATTCGTTGTCCAAATGTTACCTGAATTATAGCATCGCTCTATAGATGAAGGAAGTTTTGGGCTGATTTTATCAACCCTATTCCCTGTATCCCCATCTTCTTATTAAGGGGATGGAGGGTTATTTGAAGGGGCTACGCCTCTTTAACCCCTATTGGTGAGAAGCCCAGCACAACAGGAAGTCTAAGAGGGGCGCAGTCCCTCTTTTTATTATTCTTCCCCTTGATAACGAGAGGGAAATTAAGGGGGTGAGGTAGGCAATAGGAGCATTGTATTCTAGGCAAATTTGTGTTATATTAAAACAAAGTAAATAGGTCCGCTAGGGGTGCTCAGAGGCTGAGAGGTGTTTTGGTGCCAACCCTGGGAACCTGATCTCGGTAATGCGAGTGTAGGGAAGCGGCAGTAGTTTGAACCAAGGGTCTGATAGTAACCGCCGAAGCCCTTGGTCTTTGATTTTGGGAGGTAGAGATGACGCAACTAGAGTTGGCCAAGGCAGAGATTATTTCTCCCCAGATGGTTCAGGTGGCACAGCAGGAGAAAATAGAAGCTGAATTCATTCGGCAGGGTGTGGCTGAAGGGACGATAGTAATCCCAGCTAATAGCAGACATTCAAATCTTGTTCCCTGTGGTATCGGTCAGGGACTCAGGACCAAGGTTAATGCTAATATTGGTACCTCCTCTGACTTTGGCAGCATTGATACCGAGTTGGAAAAGCTGCGAGTGACAATTGATGCAGGGGCAGATGCAGTTATGGACTTGAGCACCAGTGGTGATATATCAGCTATTCGCCGAGCTATTATTACGACTAGCCCATTGGCGGTAGGCACCGTGCCCATTTACCAGGCCGGGATTGAGGCGATAGACAAATATGATGCCATTGTCAAGATGACCGTCGATGACCTCTTTACTGTCATTGAAGAGCATGCCCGTGACGGGGTTGATTTCATAACGGTGCATTGTGGCGTAACCCAGTCAGCCATTGCCCGGCTCAAGCAGCAGGGAAGGGTAACTGATGTGGTATCCAGGGGGGGTGCCTTCCTGATCGGCTGGATATTCTACAACGAGCGCGAAAATCCACTCTATGAGTACTATGACCGGTTATTGGAGATAGCTAGAGAATTTGATGTCACACTGAGTCTCGGTGATGGCATGCGTCCCGGTAGTCTAGCCGATGCCACTGACCGGGCTCAGGTAGAGGAGCTAATCATTATCGGGGAGCTGGTGGATCGGGCTCGACAAGGTGGGGTTCAGGTAATGGTTGAGGGGCCGGGACACCTGCCATTAGATCAAATTGAGGCTAATGTTTGCTTGGAGAAGACTATCTGCAAGGGGGCTCCCTTCTATGTGTTGGGGCCACTGGTAACCGATATTGCTGCTGGCTATGACCATATCACCGGAGCCATTGGTGGCGCTATTGCTGCCGCTGCCGGCACCGATTTTCTCTGTTATGTAACACCCGCCGAGCATCTTTCTATACCTGACTCTGAGGATGTGAGACAAGGGGTGATGGCATCGCGCATTGCCGCCCACGCTGGTGATATTGTTAAGGGTGTAAAGGGTGCTCGGGAGTGGGATAGAAGGATGTCTCTGGCTCGAAAGAGACTTGACTGGGAGGAACAGACCAGACTTGCCCTAGACCCGGAGCGGTCACGTCAGGTTCGCCGTAAGCGCGCTACTGCTGGGACGGCTTGCAGTATGTGTGGTGAGTATTGTGCGATGGAGTTAGTAGAAAAGTATTTAGGTATCGCTGCATCCAAGTGCTAGCCAGTGAGAATAAGAAGGATTGCAAGCGGAGGGAATGTGCAACTTGATGATGTTCAATACCATCGTGGTGCAGGAGGAAGCTAAGGGGATACTGGACGAGTTGGATATCAGAACCAGAGAGTATGAAAAAGGCTACTATACTGCTGATTCTGTGGAGGCATCGGCGGCTATTTGCCTTAAAGCGGTTCAGGCGGGAGCCAAGATATTTAATTTGATGAGCATCGAGGATGTTATGGTCCGGGAGAATGATAGGATAAGCGGCCTGGTATTAAATTGGAGCGCCGTTAATTTTGCTAAACTGCATGTAGACTCCCCCTGTCCATACGGTCAAAGGTGGTAATTGAGGCTACTAGTCATGCCAGCGAAATCTGCCACATCGTGGTGAATAAGCTTGATGGTCGACTAAGAACGGAGGGAGGTGGTGTGGTGGGAGAGCGGTCGATGTGGGCTGAGGTGGCAGAAAGTATGATTATAGAGAACACCGCAGAGGTTCACCCCGGCTTAATTGTGGCTGACATAGCGGCTGATGCTGTTTGGGGCACCCCCAGAATGGGACCTATCTTTGGCGGCATGCTTCTCTCTGAGAAGCATGCCGCTGAGGTTGCTATCGGCATTCTGCAGCAGATGAAGGTATCTTAGTGAAAGCAGAGATAATTTCTGTTGGCACTGAGCTTCTTTTAGGGGAAATAACCGATACTAATGCCTCTTTTCTTGCCAGCCAACTACCCGTGCTGGGCATAGACCTATACTGGATTTCGCAGGTAGGTGACAATCAGGCTAGATTGGTTGAGGTTTTGAGGCGTGCTTGGCAGCGCTCAGACCTTGTCCTCATTACTGGAGGCCTAGGACCTACTGAGGATGACCTGACACGTGAGGCTGTAGCCGAAATGTTAGCTGAGAAACTTAGCATCGAACCAGCCATAAAGCGTGAGATTGAGGAATATTTTGCCCGCCTTGGTAGAAGTATGTCTCCCAGTAATATAAAGCAGGCAGCAATTATTCCTTCGGCTGAAGCTATTCACAATATACAGGGTACGGCTCCCGGGTGGTGGGTGGAGAGGGATGGGCATATACTGGTAGCTATGCCTGGCCCACCCGGAGAACTAAAGTCCATGTGGCACAAAGAAATTTTACCCAGAATACGCCCCAGGTTTTCTGGAGCTATCATTTTATCTAGAACCATTAAGACCTTTGGTTTATCTGAGGCAACAGTCGGGGAGCTGGTTTCCCCACTGCTTTCCTCGATTAATCCTACCCTGGCTATTTATGCTAAGGCTGATGGTATTCACCTGCGTATTACCGCTAAGGACCAAAGTCAGGCACAGGCTGCGAGTATAATTGCCGGGTACGAAGCTGATGTAAGGTTAATCTTGGGTGAACATATATGGGGAACGGATAATGAAACACTGGAAGGCGTTGTCGGTAAATTGCTGACTGAAAAGGGGGCCAGCCTGGCGGTTATGGAATCCTGTACTGGTGGTCTACTGGCGACTACCATTACTGACATTTATGGAGCCTCAACATACTTTAAGGGTGGATTGGTCGCCTATTCAAATGAAGCTAAGGTAGTCTATGGGATTGATGCCAGGCTGATTACTGATTATGGTGCTGTCAGTGCCGAAATAGCTCAGGCGATGGCAGAAACCGCCAGGTTGTGTTTGGGGGCTGATATTGGAATTGGCGTAACCGGGGTAGCTGGTCCCAATGAAATAGAGGGCAAGCCAGCTGGTGTGGTATATATCGGGGTGGATGACGGCAAGAGTAAGCGAGTAATTAAGGGTAATTATTCTGGAGATAGAGCTCGGGTGAAGCGCCGGGCCACTACCGCGGCTCTTTTTGAGTTAAGAAAGATGCTCAGTAAATAAATGAAAATGAGTAGTGCGTTTAATATTGGTAAGCTCTTTGGTATACGGTTCCGGTTGCATTATACCTGGTTTATAATATTTCTTTTGGTAACCATATCTCTGTCATGGCAGGTTTTTCCGGCACTTTATCCTGGCTGGACTGTTTTTACCTATTGGGTTATTGGCATAGTTACCAGCCTGCTATTTTTTGCTTCAGTAGTAGCCCATGAGTTAGCTCACAGCCTGGTTGCCAGGTTCTATGGCATCCCGGTAAAAAGTATTACCCTTTTTATCTTTGGCGGCATGGCTCAAATAGCCAGAGAGGCCTCACGCCCTGGGGCGGAGCTAAAAATGGCGGCGGCTGGTCCTGCCTGCAGCCTGGCAATTGGTGGCCTGTTTGCTCTACTTTGGTTATTTACTCGAGGTGTAATTGAGCCTGTAGCCGCCCTGGCTTTTTGGCTGGCTCAAATAAATGTGGTGCTGGTAATATTTAACCTTATCCCCGGTTTTCCCCTAGATGGCGGGCGTGTTTTCCGTTCCTTAATGTGGCACTTTAGTGGTAACTATAAGCGCTCCACCCAGATTGCAGTGCGAGTGGGACAGGGTGTCGGCTACCTGTTTATTCTGACGGGTATCTTGATAGTTTTCTTACGTCCTTTTGGTTTGGACTGGTTTAGCGGTCTATGGCTGGCCTTTATTGGTTGGTTCCTGGAAAATGCTGCCTCGTCTAGCTATCGGCAGGCTCAATGGCGTGATGCCCTCCACGGGTTTAGCGTTTCACAGGTGATGACTTCTGTCTACCCGGCGGTTCCGCCGAATATTACGATTAATCAGCTGGTTCAAGGTTACATCTTCGCCGGTGGGCACCGTTTGTTTATGGTGGTCGTTGAGGGCAAATTAGAGGGCCTTTTGACGCTGGACAATATTAAGTCTGTTCCCCAGCCAAGCTGGGAGGCAACTCAGGTAAAGGAGATAATGACTCCGGTCGATAAGCTAAAGGTAGCTCATTCTGGCCAGGAGGCTCTAGGCGTTCTAGAACAGATGGAGATGGATGGTGTAAACGAGATGGCGGTAGTAAGGGAGGGCAGAGTTATCGGGCTAATTACCCGTGATAGCCTGACAAGGTTTCTTCACATCCGTTCTGAGTTAGGGGTGTAACTGGGGGTTACCCCGGCGCTCTTTATAATCTGGCTCAAGCAGGAGGTTTTCAATACCAGTGTATGACGTGGTAGTTATTGGTGGTGGATTGGTAGGAAGCTATATAGCTGGAAAACTGGCTGGGATGGGCTATATAGTGGTAGTACTGGAGCAGCATAAGCAATTAAGAGAAAAGGTCTGCTGCACTGGCATCGTCAGTCAAGAGTGCCTCAGTAATTTTGCTATTGATAGTAGTCTTGTTTTGAGACAGGTAAACAGTGCCCGATTATTTGCTCCTTCAGGGACATTGCTTCGGTTGTGGCGTGAGGAGCCTCAGGCAAGTGTTGTTGACCGAACCGCCCTTGACCGGCTTATGGCCAGTCGGGCTCAGGATGAAGGTGCCGAATATCGGTTTGATAGTTTGGCTACAAGTTTAGAGATTAAAGATAGTGGTGTTATCGTTGAGGCAGACTGCCAGGGGGAAAGGATAGGTCTTGAGGCCAGGGTAGTGGTTATTGCTACTGGCTTTGGTTCAAAATTTACCGATGGATTGGGTTTGGGTAGAGTTGATGATTTTGCTGTCGGAGGCCAGGCTGAGGTTGAGGTGGTTGGGGTGGAAGAGATTGAAATATATTTTGGTCAGGAGATAGCCCCTGGTTTCTTTGCCTGGCTAGTGCCAATTTCAACGCGGAGGGCTCTGGTGGGGTTACTGGTACGGCGTAATCCGGGACTTTACCTGAAAAGGTTAATATCAGACTTGGCAAATCAAGGGAAGGTAGTTTCGGCTGATGTTGAACCAGTTTATAGTGCGATTCCTCTAAAGCCACTACCCAGTACTTGCGGCAAGAGGTTGATAGTAGTAGGTAGTGCTGCCGGTCAGGTTAAGCCGACCACCGGCGGCGGCATTTATTTTGGTCTTCTCTCGGCTGATATAGCGGCTAACACCTTACATCGGGGGCTGGCGACTGATAACCTCTCGGCCCGGGATTTAGTTGACTATGAGCGGGGGTGGAGAAGCAAACTGAGGAGAGAGCTGGAAATAGACTACTACGCCCGGAAGTTTTACCAGCGTCTGAGTGACCAGCAGGTAGATAAGATATTTGACATAATAAAGTCCAATGGTGTTGATAAAGCCTTACTTAAAGCTAAGGATTTATCTTTTGACTGGCATAGTCGGGCGGTGTTACAGCTGATGGGACACCGTGCACTATCCAGGGCTCTTGAGATGATGAAGATTCCCTTTCGTATAGGAAATAAAGGCATAAACTATTGACCAGTATGTGGTTAGTGTTTAGAATTAAGTAGGCTGATATATGGCGAGGATTTCAAGTGAGTGTTAGTAGACAGGAACTAAGTCTGGGTGAAGCTGCCAGCCGTTTTTTGGCTAATTTGGTACCTGAGAGCAGGGGAGTGAGCCAGCAGGAGATATATAAATTTGTTCGCTGGTTTGGTTGGGAGCGACCTTTGATTAGGCTTACTCCTTCTGAGGTAGCTAACTATGCTGAGCGGTTGTCATTATCAGACCCCAGTTATACGAAAAAATTTGAGCTAATACGAGCCTTCTTGATTTACGCCAGTAAAGAAGGCTGGTGTAAGGGTAATCTAGCTACCCATTTTAAGACAAGGCTAAGGAAAGCCAGGTTGTCAGCTTCAACCAGGCAGGGTTTACCACGGGGCACTCCCTTAACTCAGCAGGGGTATGCTGAACTGAAAACTCAGTTGGCTACCCTTAAGAACAAACGTTCTCAGGCCATTGATGAAATGCGTCGGGCAGCCGCTGATAAGGACTTCCGTGAGAATGCACCCTTAGAGGCGGCCAGAGAGGAACGTGGGCAACTGGAGGGGCGGATTAGGGAGTTGGAAGAGACTCTTAAGTTTGCAACTATAATAGATGAAAAACAAAGGGTCGCCCTAAGAGCCAGCATTGGTGATAGCATTGTTCTGCGTGATGTAACTTCTGGTGAGGAGCTACACTATATGATAGTCAGTCCTAGGGAGGTTGACCCAACCAGGGGCAGAATATCCAGCGCCTCACCAATAGGTAAGGCGGTGCTCACTCGGATGCGGGGTGAGATTATCGAGGTAGCCGCACCAGCCGGTAAGCTGCATTATCAGATTGAGAAGATTGAGCGTTAATTTCAAGAATAGAAGACCTGCGTACCAGTTGATTGACACCCATGCTCATTTGGAAGAAATAGAGAATCTGGAACAAACCGTTACCAAGGCTAAGTCAGCTAATATTATCGCCATAATCGGGGTCGGCTCTGATTATCAGTCCAATAAAAAAGTTTTACACTTCGCCCAAGTCTATAAGGACTTCGTCTACCCGGCAATAGGCTTACATCCCCAGAACCTGAAAGGTTCAGAAATAGACCGCAATCTGGAGTTTATTGAGGCTCATATAGGTCAAGCAGTCGGGTTAGGGGAAGTGGGACTGGACTACCATAAGAGGGTACGGGCGGTAGCGGAAAAGGATTCCCAAAGGTATGTGCTTCGGGAACTCTTAAAAATAGCCCAAAAGCATAAAAAACCAGCCATAATCCATTCCCGGTATGCATGGAGAGACGCTTTCGGTTTAGCTGAAGAAGCCGGGCTGGAAAAAGTAGTGTTTCACTGGTATACCGGGACTTCAAGCGTGCTGCGGGACATAGTTAGTCGGGGCTATTTTATTTCCGCCACCCCTGCGGTGGAATACCATGAAGAACATAGAAGAGCGGTGAAGGAAATCCCATTGGAGAGGTTGCTCCTGGAAACAGACTCTCCGGTGACATATAGGTGGGGAAGTGAATCTGAGTATGAAGCCAGGCCGGCCGATATTCTAAAGACTTTGAGGGCTGTGGCCGGATTGAAAGGCATGAGCGAAGTTCAAATTGCTGAAATAACCAGCGATAATGCGGTGAAATTTTTTGGCCTGCAAAACTGAGCTGACCTCTAGTTAGTGTTAAGCTAAGATACTGGGTAGATGCGCATCTTTTCCTGCTTGGCTAGTCTGTATACGGTTAGTTAGGTAAGAGATTGTTTATTGAGCTCACCCCCTTTGTTCAACCGGGTACATAGGTTACATTTTAGACCGGGCACATAGGTAACACTTCTTCTCCCTGTTTAATCGGCAGGGGTGTAATTCTACCGGTTAATTCATTGAGAAGACCC
>SDBV01007827.1_pt1 | contig 14529 bp, 23 predicted proteins | sample 2277081 | NCBI WGS metagenome assembly SDBV01 (sample SAMN10402039, study PRJNA504765) | marine sediment metagenome | isolation source: marine sediment core GS10_PC15, 223 cmbsf | place: Arctic Ocean: Southern Knipovich Ridge | collected 2010
CGGAGCAAGATCCAGCGACGGATCGATAAGGTCAATCGGCAGATCGCCAAGGCTGAGGCCAAGCACGTTCGCAAGGTGACCAAGGCCGTGGGCAAGGGAAAAATGAGTCCCGGCGAAGCCGCGGCCCTCGGAGCTGCCGCCGGCGTCGCCGTCGGTGCGGCCGGCGTGGGTATGCTCGGGATCTCGACGGGTCCCCGCCCCTCCCAGTTCGCCGATCGGCCCGGTCCTTCGGGTACCACATTGGGCTATGGGCGCGACCAATACGGGGCCTTCCCCGGGGTTTCATCGCCGATGGCCTATCTGAACCAGGTTCAGCGCGGGCCGCCGTCGGGAGAGGAGATCCGGATCCCGCTGCTCGTGCAGGGTTCACCGGTCGCGGGCGTCACTATCGCCGCGGGTGCCGGGCCGGCGACCATCGCGATCACCGCGCAGTCCCGGGTAATCCCCTATGCCGGCTTCGTGGTCACCGGCCTTGACATCGACTTCAACGTGCTGCCGAATGCCGAGGCGCTCGCGAATATCCTCGTCAATACCTACCAGGTCGACGGCGAGAAAAATCTGCTCTACGACGTGCAGAGTGCCAGTTTTGCCGGTCAGGCCATGGGCCTTGGCCAGCAGACGACGCGACGCACCATCGCCGGCCTGCGTGAAAACCAGGTACTCCAGCCCAACAACACGATCAGCACGACACTCACCTTCCGCCAGGACACGGCCAATCCCACCGATCCGGTCATCGGAACCATCCAGGTCGCCGCGGTCGTCCGCACCATCTGGGATCCCGCGGTCCAGCGCGGCTAGACCCTCCCCATGAACCGGGTGCCCTATCGGTAGCGCGCTTCCGATAGGGCACCTCCGGGAGCGGAATGCCCGTCCAACCCACTATTGGCAGGATGTCGCTGTCCGAGGCGCAGGCATACCTCAACGGGGGTCTCGTGGGCCTCGATGTGTTCCAGCTCCGGGAGGGGGTACCGCCGATCTCGGAGGCGCTACGATCCGGGCGTTTGCGCTACGAGCGTCGGGATGAAGAGGAGCATTGGAAGAATATCCGCGAAATTTGGGCGGACGGTTTCGGCGATTGTGAAGATCTGGCCTCGGCTATTGCCGCTGAACTGATCTTTTTTCGCGGCCATCGGGCCGAGCTCCGTCTTTTTCGGGTGCGTCCCGGTCTTGTCCACGCGGTCGCCGTGGACTTGACGACGGGCGAGGTCTATGATCCGTCGCGCACCGGCGGAATGGGGGCTCCGTGAGCGATATCCTCGACTACAGACGCGGCGTGGGACTTCCGCCCGGCAGACCACCCCGCACCAAGACTTGGCGGCTGAATCACCTGACTAATTCGCCGAATCAGCAGGGGACGGTGCTCGCACCCTTCCCGTTGCCGCCTGGTCCCCCTGTTTTTGATGCCTCGCCGCGCAACCTGATCGATGGGATTGCCGGCCTGGGATTTTTCCCGCGAACCTTCTACCTCGGTCTGACCGATACCCAGTTGAATCTGTCCAATCGTTGGCCAGAGACGAAAGAATGGGTCTTTGCTGGAAACGGCACGCGCACCGGCTTTGTCGAGGTCGAGGTGCGCGGCATGCTCAGCGGCGCCGGCTTTTGGTTTCGCCGCTTCCAGATCGCGCCCTATCAACAAATCGCGATCCCCATGGAGACCTTTAGCGATCTGCGCATCGATGTCGTCGCCGCGACCGCGGTGAATTTCGATGTGACCGCCTTTGCCTCTGAGGATTTGCTGATCCTCGAGAAGGGCTCGCGCGTCTTCCTTCCCCAACTCGATACCGGGGTGACCACCTTCACCACACCCCCCGGCGCCGTGGAACTCATCCCACTCGTGGCCGCGCCGGATTTCCGGTGGCGTTCGCTGCTCGATCCCGGGCCCTTCGGGATCCCGGTGCCGCTTTTCGTCGGGGTTCCGGTCCCGGTCCTCGGCGGAGCCTATCTACCCGGTATCGATCCCTTTCGGGGCACCTGGAGGATCTCCCTATGAATCGGATTCAAGAGCACGCCCGCATCCTCGGAATTTCTCCGAACTCCACCGCGGCCGCGTGGTCCTTTCTTCGCGACAACCCCTGTCCGATCGAACTCCCACATGAGCAGATCGGCGCCTTCGAGCAAGAGGCCGCCGCCGGTTGGCTCGATCAGGCCGTAGCCTCTTATGCGCAGGGGATGGATTTGCTTCGGCAAATGCCCGCCGATGCGGCGAGTCGGTACATCGGCGATGTACGGTTGCTCGGGTTGCAGGCCGTGCAGGCGATCGGCGAGGTCTTCGAACTGATCTTGCTGTCCGGCACCCGGAGCTGGGTCGCGGCCCTGACCATCATTCGCAACGCGATTGTCGACTCGGTTCGAGCGCTTGCGAAGGGCGCGAACGAGGCGATCCGTGCTTTCTGGGGCGTTCCTCCCATCATCTTTCCCATCGCATTGGCCGTGGGTCTGCTCACTGGGGCGGCCTTGATCGCCTACCTCGCGTCCGGTCCTGTAGGAATGGTTGTCGCGAAGGGCGCCGCGAAGGGGCTCGGCCGCGGGCTTCCGAGCTTCTAAATGGCCGGTCCCCTTCCCGTGTCCTCGCTCTATGGAATGCGCACGCACCCGGTCACCGGAGTCCGAAAGTTGCACGACGGCATCGACTTGATGCTGCCGACGGGGACCCCGATCCATGCCGCCTTGACCGGCCGGATCTCCCGTGTCCGGAGCGACCACCCGGTCGCCGGCAATACGATCACCCTGGTCAGCCCCGCAGGATGGTCCATCTACTATGCGCATCTGAGCGAGGTGGATGTCGAGCCGGGCGAACAAGTGCGCCGCGGCCAATTGCTCGGCCTCACTGGAGCGACTGGACGCGTCACCGGCCCGCACCTGCATCTCGCCGTGTATTCTCCCGGCGGTGGCCCGGTGGATCCGGTGTCCGTTTTTCCGCCGGGTACCTTCATCCTGGCCTGACTGGAGTCTCATGGAATCCCTACGCGCGATCGTCGAAGCCCTTGAGGAGTCACCCACGGCCCATACCGTCGCCGAGCTCACGGAGGCCGCCGAGGCGGCTGGGGTCGACCTTGGGGAAGGTCTCAAGGAGGAGAAAGTCGGAGAGGCTCGAAAGGCCCTCGATGCCCAGATGGTCTGGGATGAACCGAGTCCGCCCGAGGGACCGTCCCCGGATGCTGCGGCCCGAACGCTAGCGGGTCTGCGAGTGGATTCTGTGTTCCGGAAGGAGCTTATGGACCGGATTGGAAGGCTTGAGGAACAGGTCGGACGCCTCGAGTTCGAAAAGGCGTCGCCGGATGCCCGAGATATCGATCCGGAATCCGATGCTGTCCCTCCCTCGGAGCGGCTCGAGGCCATCGAAGGTGATGCGCCGATCCTGAGTACCATCCTCGAGTTGCTCGGCATCTATGGCCATGCTGGGGATTCCACCCCCACCCGTACCGAGTTGCGCGACGGGATCCGCGGCCTCTGGATGACCTATGCGCCTGTGCTTCGGGACATTCTGGAGGGCGATACGGCGGCCGCCGCCACTGTGGCGCCGGCCGGCCCCGCGCCAACCGTTGCGGCAATTCCGACCGGGATCCCGATCCTCAGCCCGAAACCGGAAGGCGCCGAGGTCATCGAGCTACCCCCCCCGAGTCGAGGAACCGGCGTCTTTCCGATACACGATGAGCAGCGCCAGGCGCCCGACGTGCCGGTAGGCGTATTTGCGTCTGATATCCCGGTACTCACACCCGAAAGCAGGCCCCAACCCGTCGCGCGGCCCGTGGGTTCGCGCCATGTGAATCCCGAAACCTTGCCGATCCTCAAACCAGAGGGTGCCTGACCCGCGAGATCAGGCGCCGGCCTGACCCTCGGAGGCAGGTTGCGGCTGCTCGAGGCTCATGACCAACTCGTCCATACGGCGCAGTGCGATCAGGAATTGGCTACGGGCCTCTCCCTTGAGCGCCAGACGGGCGAAAGCGACGAGCAGGACCGGGTCTTCGCTGGCAAAATTCGCCCCCTGCTTGGTGAGCCACTCGAGCCAGTCGAGGCGCTGTTGGCCGTCCGGGACCCTCTGCACATGCGGACGCATGGTTTCGATGGTGAATTGCAGCGCATCATACGGGCGGTCGAGTGGCCGGATGCTCATCGCCATGGCGTCGGCGGGTTGGGCCGGTGCAGAAGATGCGCCGGCGGGCGGGACGGGGAAACGGCTCATGGAATGACTCCTGTCTCCGCGCAGACTAACCTGAGTGGCCACAAGGGTACCGGGTCAGTAGACATCGGCGTATCCGAGCATTTCAGCGCCATGGCGAGCGCCGGCCCTGCTAGAATTTTCCACCATCGCTCGCCGTACGCGCCTCAACCCGGGAATCTCATGCGTCGCCTCGCCAATTTACAAATCGCTTTTCGACTTATTCCGGCCTTGTTCTCTGCGCTTGACGGCCTCGCGGCCGCACTGGCGCCTGAGAGTGAAGGGGGCAGGAAGATCACGGGCGACGAGGCTCAGACGATTGCCGACCGGGTCTTTCGGAAGTTGCGCCCCACACTTCTCGGAATCCTGGCCGACTAAACGCGCCTTTGGCGGATCATCACCCTTGATGGAGACGAGCCATGGGATCGGAGCCGGAAACCCTCACACCGGAAGAACTGGCGGAGGAACTCGCGAGGTGCGGACCTGCTGAGTTGGGCGAAATCGGGGCTATGCTCGCGCAGCGCAATCGGCGAGGTGCTGTGGTGCTGGCCATTTCCATCGCTCAGCAACCGTCCGCATTGAAGGCCGCCGAAGACCTCGGCGGCGTCATTCACCAGGGCACTGAGGCCCTGTTCAATTTACTGCGTCGTTCCTCCTGATCGGTGCGCCCCTGTCATCCACTACTTGGAGCTTCGTCATGAGCCTGAATAATGAGCAACGCGCCCGCATCGCCTTCAAGGAGGCCCTCGAGGCGAAACAAGACGCGATCACCTTCCCGCTGGACTACCTCAGCGGTATCGTAACCGCCCTTTCCGGGGTCCTGATCATTGGGAATGCCATCCCGTTCGCTCTGGTCGTCAATAAGGCTCCGGGCGTCACGAATATCGCGCTTGATGTCTCGGGAAATGTCGGCCGGGTGACCCTCCAACCCGGCCGCTATAGGCTCACGGGCCGCACGCGGATCAACGTGGCCGCCGCGTCGCTCAATTGCCAATGGTTCAACGTGACGACAAACAATCCGGTGGGCACTCTGAGCGCGGTCGACAATATCGCGGCCCCCACTTTCGGTTCCCAGCCTGATGCGGTGCTTCTGATTGACCTTCTCGTCGTGACCGAGGTGGAGCTACGGGTGATTTCTGTCATAGGCGGCCCGCGCGTGGGTCCCTCCGCGACGGCCTTCGATGTCGTGCAACTGGCACGCACTGGCAAGGTGTGACCGCCGGTCACACTTAGGTGAGGCGGCGGAGCGGGGCCCGAGTCGCGTATTCGGACCCGCGCTTGTACCGGCGCACGGTATTGGCCGACGTCTGGCCGGTCTGCGACTGGATGACGTGCTCGGGAATGCCGCGAATGTAGGATTGCGTGATGAAGCCGGCGCGCAGCGAGTGGCCGCGCACATCGTCGAGGCCGGCCCGGAGCGCGGTCCGTTTGATGATCTCGCCGACCGCGCGCGGCGCGAGTCCCCGGTTTCGCGCAATACGATCGGAGTGGTACACCGGCCGGAATAATGGCCCTTCCTCGGCGTCGAGTTCGGCCAACCAGACGCGAACGGCCTCGAGAGCATCGAGCTTGGGGCGCGAACTCGGGAAGATGATCGCCACGCGCCCCTCTCCCTCTTGATCGGTCTTGCTGCGCCGGATCTGCACCACCAGGTGGCCGTGTTTCTCCACCAGGTCGCCGAGCTCGAGCGCCGCGAGTTCGGCCCGGCGAGCGCCCATGTGCCAGCCGAGCAAGACCAGCGCCCGATCGCGTCGGCCGGCGCGGCTGTCCGGACAGACTTCGACCATCGCGACGAGTTCCTCGAGGAGGACCGGGGGAGCCTGATCTTGCGCCACACCGTGGCGCTTCGCCGCGCCCTTCACGACCCGCTGCACAAATTCGGACTTGCTCGGGTCGGGCAAGCCCGCGGCCCGGTGCAGGACCGCGAGTGCGTACAGATGCCGGCGCAAGGTCGAGACCTTGCGCCCGAGGCCCTCGAGTTCGGTGAGCCACGCTGCGACGAGCTCGGGCCGACCCGCACGCGGATCGGCACCGGGAAGGCCAAGACCCCGCGCGACCTGCGCGGCGCCCTCGCTCTCGGCGCACCATTTCGACCACGTGGACCAGGTCGAGGCATAGGCCCGGCGTGTCGCCGGTCCAATAGATTCGCGGGCGAGTTCGGCCGCGCGCTCGAGCAGTTCGCCGAGCTCGGCCGGTACCGAGGTGCCGAGCGGCATGAGCCCAGAGGTAGGGAGATCATCCGCCATGGTCGGCCAATGTTTGAATGAGCTCACAGCGCGCGGCCTCGTCCCATTCCGCGAGCAGAAAGGTCGCCAAGATGGTGACGCGCTCGGCCTCGAGCTTCTTTCGGCGCCGTTCGGTGTTCTGGTAGTCGCGACGGGCAAGCCAGATCCCGAGCAACAAACCCGCAATGTAAGGGACGGGAAAGGGCAGTCCGAGCATGTCGAAGAGCGCCGAACCGCCCACGCACCCCACAAAACCGATCATGAACCAACCGGGGCCGGGGCCGCTATAGGCGTCCGGATCGCCGATCCGTACCCACGCGCGCCTCATGACGAGGTTCCGGCGTCCACATCGAGGCGGAGCGAGGCCGCGAGATCTCCGAGATCGGGCCATTCGTAGAGCTCGGCGAGCTGGTCGAGCAGCTCGGCACGGAGAAGCGTGCAGATCGAGCGCGAATAATCTGGCGTTCGACGCTCCAGACCCGCGACCAGGCCCCGCCAAAGTCCTCCAACCGACTGATAGAAATAGGCGCCGCTCGACATCGCCTGCGGACCATGATCGAATCCGACCGAGAGAGAGCAGAGACCGACGCTATGGCGCTTTCCATCCACGCCGCCGCCTGGAATATAGCGAGGCTCTCCATAGGATGAGCCCTCGAGCATTCGCCGAGGATCTCTCTCCGAGAAGTACGATACGAGTGCATCGGCTACGAGCTGGTGACAGGTGTGCATATCGAAGATCTGGTCCTGGTGATACTGGAGGACTCGATCTCGCAGGCTCGCGAAGGGAGCGGTCGGCGACAGGTGCTGGACCCGGGTAAAGCGTCGATCTCCGCGAGCCATGCTCCCCTCGTTCTCGGCGCTTTCCCGGATCGGGCCGAGGAGCAAGATCGAGGAAGCGACTGGATCGACGGCATAGCTGGCGCCGTTTGTGTCCTCGTGAAACAGGTACGGCGACTCCATGCCGGCGAGTAGGGCCAGACCCCGCGTCGTGGCCTCGGCGACCAGGTCGCCCGCGTGGGCACCCTCGGTGAAGCCGAAGCCCGAGGCCCGCTCTCCGGTGGCCTCGCGTTGAGAAGCGAGCGCGCACAGACGGTCGCAGTCCTGCGGACCGAGCACGAGCGACCACACCGCACCGACGACCCTAGAACCAACCTGTACGGGCTGGCGAGCGCCCACCTGTCCCGTGGAGTCGAGCAGGAATACCGAGACGTCGCCCGGTCCGTCGAACTCGAAACACGCCTCGACAAACGCACCGGGTTCGTATGGGGGGCTTTCTCGAAGTCCGGCCACGGTCACGCTGGTGTCGGAGATCCACGAGATCGGCGCGTAGAGGAGTTCCACGCTTTCTCCAGAGGCACCGGTGAACTCGAGCGAAGTCAGTCGCGCGCGACCCTCCGATCCCCGATGGCTGATCTCCACCGCCGTGAGCTGGTTCCACCACTCATCGAGCCGGATCATGCCGGAGGTATGCTCCGGATACCTCACCTCCAGTATTCGCGGTACCGGCGGAGTGGGACGCCAATGCGGAGGCAGTTGGGACAACGCCGCGCGGTATCGCGCCACCTGTTCCCGTTCTTCCTCCCGTCTGGCCTTGACCACCTCGAGTACAAGGGCCTCTCGGTCGAGCGCGCCGGCCAATTGTTCGATCAGGTCGGCGCCATCCGGATCCGGGGGACCTGCGGGCGAACCAAGGCGACGACTGCGCGCGAAACCATGCGCGAAGGTGACCAGGTCAGACCGTTCCTCGGGCTCGAGCGCATCTGCGAGCTGCTCATAGAGCTCGGCGAGGCCGGCGGCATCATGGGTACGGGGTAGTTTCGGATCGCGAAGCATCGCAGCGACCTGATATGCGACCGCGATCAGGTCTTGGGTTCTCTGTATCATTGGTTCCTCCTGGATTAGTTTCCGATAAAGCGCATTTCGAGCTTCATCGCGCGGGCATCGACACCGAGCACAGCGATCTTGACCCCTTGCTCTCGCAGGCCTTTGAGTCCCTGGTCGCCCCACCTCAACGCGCTCGCGGCAAGCGGCGGATGCGCGAAGATGCCGGGCGGCATCGTCAGCCACCAAATCATCGAGCGCGTCGATGCGCCCACTGCCTCCGCCTCGAGCGCGTCGTAGTCCCCGTTCGCGGCATGGAATACGACCCGCACGATCTCGAGGGTGCCGACCTCGTTGGTCATGGTCCACCAGCGCGTATTGCCAGTGAACGCGACCACGTCAGTATGTTCGATGGCGCTCATGGACGGCGCCGATCCGCGCGCGCCGTGACGTCGAGTTGCAGCACCTCGAGCATGTCTGCGAGATGGCCGTGATCTCGATGTTCGCCCTTGTGTTCGAAGTCCAGTACGCACCAGGAGGGGCATTCCTGCGCCCGAGCGACGAGGAAGGGCAACGGCTCGGCCCGATCCGCGTGCGGGGATTGCCCGGCGACCCATAGACCGGCCTCGGTGAGGTCGTCGGTATAGCCGGCCCCACCGGGACGCCAGAACCGCCCGCGGGTGTCACGAAACTCCGGCCGGACTCGCATCACGACCAGATCGCATACAGCAACCACAAGACCGAGAGGAGATGTCGCGCGCGGGCTCATGACCGCTCTCCACTGGACGAGCGCAGCCGGACGAGTATTTCCAGATCTTGCCCACCCTTGAGGGCCATGGCGAGGCGTTCGATCTCCGTGGCTCGGAGCTCGACATGGAGTCCTGCCCCATCGAGAACCCATGCGAGGTCCGCGGGAAACTCTCCCTTGCGGATGAGTTCCGTGCTGGGAGGTTCTTCGGAAGCCTGGGCGGATTCGCGACCCGTCGGCATGCCGGCATAGAGCCAGTCGGAAATGATCTGTTGATCATCGGGGTCCTCGAATTCCTCGAACATGAAACCGATCACGTGCTTATTTTTGGAGGCCATGACCTCGAGCACGGCGCGAGCGGTTTCCGGGACCGGATCGGTTTTGGATGCCGGGCGACACATCGACATCGGCATACCCGCATAGAGCCAAGCGTTGAGGATCTGTCGCTCGTCGGAGTCCCCGAACTCCTCAAATAATGTGAGCTCGATCAGGTACCTGCCTTTGGAGGCCATGAGCTCGAGCACGGCGCGAGCGGTCTCAGGGACCGGATCGACCATCGGTGCATCGCCGGCGTTGTTCGCCTCGAGCATGCCGGCCACCTGTGCCAAGAGCGCGATGGTGTCCGGATCGAGTTCGGCCGGTCCGAGCGCAGCCGCCGGTGAGATATAGTCGCGGATCTGCTGCGGAAGTTTCCGATTCTCTTCCCGATGATTCAAGGTCGCCGTCTCGAGTCCCTCGAGTACGTGGGCCAGGTGCGTCAGATAGTCGATGGTCATGGGATCGAGTTCGGCCGGTCCGAGGGCCACCCTCGGCGAGGCATAGTCGCGGAGGTGCTGGGCCAGCACCGCCGGGTCGGTGAAGATGCCGCCGCCCCGAGGGTCCAAGACGTCGCCGGCGTTGGGCTCGTCGCCGGCGTTGGCCTCCTCGTCGGCCATCCGCCTCCGATCAGCGTTCGAGAAACCCTTCAGAGGGCCTTTCAGAAGCGCCCGATCACCTTCGCTAGCATGGGCCTCGTCGCCGGCGTTGGCCTTGAGCAGCCGGGCGAGGTCTTGGATCGTGAGTTCCTGGATCAGGGTACCCACCTCAGAGAGCGAACTCCGGAGCACACCGAGCGCTTCCGCTCGGTCAGCCGCGTAACCCTCGAGCACATCGGCGAGGTGCTCGATCAGCTCAATCGTATCCTCGAGGCCATGCTCAGCGTGCTTCGTTGCGGGTGATTTTGCGGCGTAGTTGCGCGCGTAGGCGACAAGCGCTGGCGCGCCGGCGGGGAGGGCCATCGGGGTCTGTCCTTGGGTTTCTTGGGTTTCTTGGCGTTCGCGGAGCTCGCGACGCTCACGGAACTCACGGGCGTGGGCGCGGTCTTTCTCGAGCTTGCCTCGGCGGGTCATGCGCGCACCTCGAGACCGAGGCGGTACGGAAGCTCGACCAGACCGAGGCCCACCATCGGGATCAGTAGCTCGAGCTCGAGGCGGCAGAGCAGGGGCGGTGCACCCAGCGCGACGGCCACCGTGGCGAGCGCCAGCACCCACAGAAGACGTGGATCGAGGGCGCCCATTAGAAGAACACCCGGACCTGGACGGACCCGCATGATGCCGGGAGCTTGGCCGAAAGGGCCGGATCGGGAAGGATCTCCGCATGGCCGGCATCAACCGCAGCGAGAATATGGCCCCACTTGAGGCCGCCGGGCTCCGGGTCAAGGATGTCCTCGACTTTGTGGATGCCAGCGCCGACCTCAACGAAGAGAGCCCGCGCGGAGTATGAAGTAGAACAGGTCATCGGTTTCTCTCAGGGGTCGATGGTCTAGGAGCGAGACGGCTGCAACCCCGTCTCGCTCCACCACCCTAGCATGTAGCCCCCGATAACGCTCCGTTATCGGTGGTTACTTTTCGGTCGAGCAGACCTCTGGTAATGTCGCGGCAGCAAGGAAAAAAAGACACATGTATGCGAACTCAACCTATCGGTGGGAATTCCGAAACCTCCAGATCGATCTTGACCCCGCGCGCCTGCTCTGGCCGTTCAGTGGTCGCGAGTGGGTGACATGGCGCCCGAGTCGGTACCTGTCTCAGTTGGCATTGGGTTAGCGGAGCATTGGCTAATCCAGTTGATAATTCCCCTACCGGTCTTGCGGCCCCCATACGCGCTCTGGTCGTGATGCGTGTCCGCCGAGAATTCCGCGACACGCGCGGGCACTATTGGCGCCCGGCAGCCAAAGGTTACACCGATGACCTCGGCGAAGCCGGTCTATGGGTCGCCGGACTATCGCCAGAGACGGATCGGGCCGAGCCAGTGGCCTTCCTCGTCGCGCGGGCGCATGAGTGTCCTTCCTGGTGCGTGCATTCCTTCGGCCATACTGGCGCCCATCGAAGTCAGGAGGAGGTCGATCAGCGTCTCCGGACGGGTGTCCTATATGCGGAGATCTTCCGCGGAGGGGGGGCACCTCCCGAACTGCTCGCGGCATGGGATACCGCGGGACTCGACCGAGCCGCCGAGTTGGAACGTCTCGCCGTCGCTCTCGAGGGCGGAGATATTGAACTGCTCGCCCGTCTTCACTTAGAGCTGCCATAAACGCCGATAACCGACGTCGCAGACCCATTTAGACGGCTACTTTTCGGCCTCCAGGTCCCTCCCGTGTGCCCAAAGGAACAGGGGGGCGAACGGCGGAGCAACCACGGGATCGGGTGCATCCACCGCGGTCATCGCGAGGACCCGGAGCGGCGCGCGCCCATGACCGCCCTTGGTCTCGCCAACATGGCGGAAACCGGCCCTGAGGAAACAACGGCCTGGGTCGCGCTTCCTTCGTACCTTGTGCGGGTCCACGAAGGTGATCAGACCTGCTGCCGGGAGAGCCCCCCAAGCGCCCAGCGTCGCGGCGATGGCCTCGCGGATCAATGCCGAGCTCAACGTGCTGCTCTCGTTGCGAAAAATGGGGTTGACCCATGCACCCGGCCATGCGTGCTTCTGGTACTCGGGACGCTGCGCCAGGGTGGCCCATAGCGCGTCCCCTGTCGCCGTCCTCAGGACGATGTCACGGCCGGGCGGTAGGAAGAAGGAGGAGCCTACGGAACGGCGGTTGTAGTGCCGATCTGCGAGAGCCAGACACGCGGGATCCGTCTTACCTGTACGATGCCACTGCACGGCGCCTCCGGAGTTGTAGGAACGCGATAACCTGATTCGCGGACCCATTATCGGCGGCTACTTTTCGACCTCGAGGCGCACCATGCGACTGCCTTCCCATGACCCCGAAATCATCGAGTTGATGGACCGCACCGGTTTCCGACCTGTCACGGAGGGCACAACCCTCCTTGGTGAAACGGTCCGGCTTCCATGGCGCAATGCCTTTGTGGGTCCGGCAGACCGCATCCCTGACGGATGGCACGAGCGCCCCTGGCCCACCGAAGGGGAAGTCTTGATCGTGCCGTTCGCGCCGTTCTCGCGGACCGATATCGGCTTGTCCATCAACAGCCTACCTAATGCTGAAACGCGCCGTCATCTTGCTGCAGATTCTTAGTTCGCTGCTAAGGGAGGTCCAGCTCGGGACGGTTGCAGTACGTCTAATCGCACTCGAAGCGTGCTTTTCCACGTTGCAACAGCTCTGCCTACCGGTGGCTACTTTTCGACCTCGAGTAGTCTCGCGAGACCCAGGAGGCGCATGCTAAATCAGCGCGAAGAAATCCGGATCCCCCTGAAGATGAGGGGGGAGTCCGTCATCAAGATCTGCATTCCCGTCGGCGACGGTCTGAGGAGGGTACCGTTCACCCTCGAGACGCCGCTAAACTTGTATGCCTCTTTCCGGTTCACCGCCCTAGATGTGGTGATCATGAACGAGGAGCCAAACGCCGATGTCATGGCGAACCTGGTCGTGGATTTCTTGGGCGTCGCAGGAGGCGAGAACCTGCTTTACAATGCAGAGAACATCGTTTTCGCCGGAACGGTCTCCAAACGCGGTCGACTTATTGACGGTCTGAATGCCTATCCGGTCCTCGAACCCTCGGACACGGTACGCGTGGAAGCGGTGTTCTATCAGCAGGTCACCAACGCAGTGGAAATCAACCTATCGGTCGAGTTCGCCCAGCGCTTCGAACAGCTATACCGAAGCGCTGTGCTCGAACTACTCGGCAAGTCGGCCGCCGATGGGTAAACGGCTAGAACCAGAGAGCCCAGAGTGGTGGCGAGCTGCCGCACGCCGTCTACCTGCCGGCTCACCAAGAAAAGCCTACTGTCGCATCATGGCGGCGGCCGAGGACGGTTGCGGAAAGGTGCTTCTGTCTTGGGATGAGTGCGCGGGTATCTCTTTGGACACAGCCGTGTCTACGGCTGCGAGTGTAGCCGCCTACGAGGTAATGGAATATCGGGATGGAACTGACCTCAAGCCGCGTGATAACTGACGTCGCACACCCATTATCGGTGGTTACTTTTCGACACCTCGGGTAACCTCCGCGTGATGACAGTCCGGAAAGGAGGACCATGAGAGGCCGATTCACCGTCGAGATCAGCGCGCGCGAATTCGCGTTATTGCAGTTTCACCAGATGCGGAACGGCGAGGGCCTGGGCGACACCCTGTTGCGGCTTGCCGGTCTCCGGCAAGACACCAAGGAGGGTGCGGGCGCTGATCTGGGCGACGATCGGGCGCGGCTAGCTGTGGCTGCTCGGCCGATCGTCTCGGAGTTGCTCTCGGAGGCTAAGCAATCCTCGACGCCAACAACTGAACCCCGGCCGGACACCATTGAGCTGATCGATATCGACGACACAAAAAGGTTTTGGACGGCGACAGCAGAGTCACTCGCCCGACGGTTCCATGAGGTATACGAGCGGTTGGCGCCCTCTTTCGACTATCGCACGCGACCCGCGAGCGCTGTCCCATGGGAGGACGTCCCCGAGGCAAACCAGCGCCTGATGATCGCGACCTGCGCTGAGATTCTCAAGGCCGCTGACCTGGATGTGAGCAGTGGGTGATCTGGTAGAATTCGATCCGTCATGAAGGAGACCAGATGGCCAGGAAGACAAAGACCATATCGATGGAGGTGACTGGTGTTCCGGTGTATCAGTGTTCGCGCTGCGGGACAGAGGCCTTAGCGTACCTGCTTGCGGCCCGACAAGATGACGCCGACCCCGGCCCTCCACAGGATGCTCCATTACGAGCGAATGCCTGGAGGCCTCCCTCCGGTTGGCAGGCGGTCCAATTTAGCGGCGTGCACCAGTACATGGGCGACTTAGATATCTGCGCGACCTGCGCCCCCGCGTCGGTATCCACGATTCGAGAAGCGCTCAGTCAGCACCTTCAGTGGCCACATGGCGGGATGCCGGAGCTCGCCGAGGAATGACGCCGATACGCCGACGACAGCTGATCCTCTGGGCAATCGGGCTGATCTTCGCGCTTGTCATGGTGCCTTGCATGGCGAGGCTCCTTTTTCCTCTCTGATGGGCCAGAAACGCCGATAACCGCAAGCGCGGACCCATTATCGGTTGTTACTTTTCGACACTTTCAGTTCTCGCGGAGGTCGTTCACCATGAATCAACAAGATCGGGACAGAATGGCGCGCCTGTACGCCCTCATCGATAGGGTACCCTTCCCGCAT
>SDBV01007828.1_pt1 | contig 14529 bp, 14 predicted proteins | sample 2277081 | NCBI WGS metagenome assembly SDBV01 (sample SAMN10402039, study PRJNA504765) | marine sediment metagenome | isolation source: marine sediment core GS10_PC15, 223 cmbsf | place: Arctic Ocean: Southern Knipovich Ridge | collected 2010
GTAGAAATTGTGTTGCCAAGATAGTTTTACTTCGATCTTTAGAATAATCAGCATATTTTATCCTATCTTCATACATAAATAAATCTTCTATTTCTCCTTCTTTATCAAAAGGTACTTGAATAATTTTGTTTTCTTTAATTGCTAATTTCTTCATCAATTTAGTTTTATTTATTTTTCCAGCCCCATCATTGTCTAAAATAAAAATAGGATTCAGTCCCCATCCAAAAATGATACTTCCTATATGCAGACAACTAGCTCCACCATTCCCCGGAATTAAATTAATATCTGCCTCGTTGAGTAAAACTTTAAAGGATTTTAACCATAGGAAATCGGTAAATCCTTCAAGAATAATTGAATTTTTTTTATCCGTTTTTATTCCAACTGCCTGATCTTCCCCGATAGCTGTTAAAATTGGTGCTAAAGTATCTTTATATTTTGGTTTAGCTGTTATTTTTGAAACTTTAGTTCCAATACCTTCTTCTTTTTCCACTAATCTTATTTTATCTAAATTATCAGTATCAATCAGATAGGGGCTATGTGTTGAATATATTATTTGCATCTTTTCTGAAGAATCTTTAATTTTTCCTAAAATATCTTTTTGTGCTTTTGAATGTAAGAATAATCCTGGCTCATCAATTAATAAAAAATTGGGCTTATCTTCTTTAGCTCTGGCAGTTATCTTAATATAAAATGCTATATGCCATTGTTTACCTTTGCTCCTCATACTGGGATGATATAATTTGTTATCCTCTACCACCCAAAAAAATAATTTTTCATCCCTCCATGTAATTTTTATATTTGCTAAATCTTGATCCCAAAATTTCTTATAACTCTTAGGTAAATCCGTATTTAACTTTAATTCCATTTGGGTCCTTTCTCTTTCTCTTTGAGAATCTTTAACCAAATCCAAATCCAAATCACTTATTTCCTTTAAATCTTGAATAAATTCATTTGAATCTAATTCTGAAAAAGGAACCTCATTAGGAATATTTTGATCCTTTGATGTGTCAAATAATATAAAATAAGGAATATAATTTTTTAATTCTTTTGTTAGTTTTTCTTCTATCTTCTCAATATCAACAAGATCATCATCTAAAGATTTTTTATATTCATCTAACTCACCTAATAAATTATTTTTTATGTCTTCAGTAATCTCTACTTCATTTATTTTATTTTTTATTTCTTTAATATCGGTAATCTTATTAAAATTTAATTTAGGGGTAATAGATTTGTTTATTTTCTTTTTAATAATTTCTAAATCATTGTTATGGGATGATATTGCAATAGCATTTTCTTCTCTTAAATAAGAAAAGAGATCAGTTTGTAGAGAATATTTATTTTCAAAATTCTTAGAAACTACAACCTCATAATTTTTATCAATTTCAAATTTAACTTTTTCTTGAATTGCTTTAATTTCTTTTTTAGTAAATTTAATTGTTGCCTCCAATTCTGGAGAAGATTCTTCGTTTATAATTGACTTTGCATCTTGCCTAATCTCTTTCTCGGTATCGAAATCTTCAATGGCTTCTAAAATAGAGGTTTTACCACTTTCGTTTTTTCCCGCAAACACTGTTAGTTTCTCATCCAAATAAAATGTTCTACTATCTATAATTGATTTATAATTTTTTATCCTAAATTTTATTATTTTTGCCATATATTATTATTGATCTTATTTACTTAAGGATTTTGGGTGAATCATCTTTAAATAAAGTTTGCATTAATTTAATTTGATCATCGCAATAGTCAGGATCTATTGGAAATTTGCTAGTTTCTGTAATTGCCTCATAAATCAATTTTCCACCTTTTTTCTGTTTTAAAATTGCCATATTTTTTACCCTGGAGCCATCCCCCTCCTTAATTTTGATAAATGGAGATAGTCTAAAACAGTTATCGTTAATAATACATACTGCTTCTAGATCATTTAATTCAGCCATAACATTTGGAAAGTTTTCTCCAAAATCAAAATCAAAGTTCTTGGGTGAAGTTCCATTGTGCCCTGAGAAAGATATTTTTGTTGGGGGAGAATTTGCATTCTTATATGAACCTATCTTGATTTCAAGTAAACCAGCCAAGGAACATAAAATATCTTTTAATATAGGATATAATTTTTGATGTTTTTCTTTTGCTTCTTTTTCAGATATTGCCTGACTATGTAGAAATCCGTTTCTCTCATTATTTAAATCAATTAATGCGTCAATATCTTCTGAGGTATAAATGTCTAAAATATCTAATTCTATTTTTTGTTTATCTGCTAAGTCTAAAATCTTTTTGAGGATATAACATTTATGATCAATCCTATCCGAAAATAAATCTTTACTTTTTTTCAATAATGGCAATTTAATATTCCTAAATCTCAATTCGCAAAGCGCGATGGAATAAAGTAGATGTATGGCATTTTCCCAAACATCTCTCAATAGATGAAGTCTGTTTTGCTCCGAATCATAATCATGCCTGTAATGATGGAGTGGATTTGCTAAAATTTGTGGTGCTTCTTCTGGGATTTGTTCAAAGAAGGTGTCCTTTTCATTTTCATTAAATTCTTCAAGTGCGATAGCATATAATTCTGGATCAGTATTGTATAGCAACCAACTTTTATTAAAATCTGAATTAGCAATATTAACTTTTTCGTCATCTAGGCTGTTGTTAAAATTTTCACTGATGTTATAATCAGGGACATCATCATTTTTTGTTTCGACATAAATTTCTTTAATTATTGGGGGCACATATCCTCCTGCTATTCTTTCTTTAAGTTTTTCTTTATTTAAAAAAAGTTTATCAGGAATTTCCTCGGGAAAGTCCTCGATAAGTGGATATCCTAAATATTCTAAGTTTCCTGGGTTAAATCTTTCAACACTAAACAAAGAAACTCCTAAATAAGAAGGGCTGTCTTTAACTAAAATCTTTTGAGCCATTAGATTAGAAATAGTTTCTTTAAAGTCATTTTCAAAATTTCTATAACTAGGTGAAGTTTGTTTTTGTAAATAGTTTTTCATTTCTTCGACATCAACTTCACTTGCTAAGAAATTTAAAATAATACTGTTAGGTTTATCAATTGAATAAAGAATTATCTCTGCTTCCAGATTTTCTTCATAATTTATCATTTCACCCTCACCTTCCCACTCATCAACTTGGGTAATAAAGTATCACGAAGTTTTGTAAGTAATCGAACCTCAATCTTATTGTTAATTAAAGTCTCAATAGTTGGATTCATAACTTTATTCATTTTAACTAAAATCTTTTCATTCGGAATTAAAACCTCAGATTCTCTCAAATGTTCTCTCTTAATATGTCCCATAGTTGTAGCCTTACTTTCAGCAATAACTTTAAATTTTTCCAAATGATAAAGTGTCCAATAATAATAAAACCATTTTTCATATTTTTTAGAAGTTACCTTAAATAAATGTTGATTCAATGCCCCTTTCCCCAATCCCCAAACAATAACCTTCAGGCTCCCAGACCAAGAAAATAAGATATCTCCATTTTTAACAATATACTCTTTTGGAATTTCTAAACTTGCTTTATCTGTATTATCTGTTAATCCTTGATTTAATTCTCTAATTTTAATAACTGGCAAGAAAGGTTCGCCTTTCTTAGAAGGATATTTTTGCAAAGCTAAGCCATTAAGATAATTAGCGATATTATCCAAAGAATCAACCTTCCACCCCTCAGGAATCTCCCCCAACTCACTCTCAATCATCTTCCCTCCATTTGACTTATACCCATTACTATCCCCATCAGGAAACTCAAAATCAACAAACCACCTCTTAAATAACAACTGCCCAATCCCCTCTAAAGTCTCATTTTGTTTTTGCAATGTTTCAATTTTTGAGTCTAAGTCGTAGAGGATTTTTGCTATTGCTTTTTGTTCTGAGATATAGGGTATAGGCAGGAATAACTGTTCAAAATCTCTTTGATAAAGATGGGGAATTACAGACCCTTCTTTTCTTGATTCTATAAGCCATTTAAAAAAAGGAGAAGTAAAATAATAAAATAAATATTTTTGATCCACCAAATTCGAAATACTTCTAATAACAAAAATTCCTGATGCAACACTTGCCTTCTCTGGAAGTTTTTTTATAAATGCTACTTTCCCCAAAGTTCCATCCTTAGTCATAATGATATCTTTGTCTTGCAATTGTATTTCTGGGGACTCTTCATATCTTTCTATCGGAACTCTACCAAGTTTTTCCCATTTTAAAGAATTATTCTGTATTTGTAGTCCATTGATAATTGCGATGCCCGTGCCATCCATAAGATATTCTGATTTATTTAACCCTTTCCACCCAATTCTTCCTTTAATGTAAAGTAAATTACTCAACCTATCAATTCTCCAATCTTGAGGAATCATTCCTATTTCAGTTTGTTTAAGTTTATTTTTTATTTTCATTTTTACCCAACGGATTTATCACAATAATTCCTTCAATTCCTTCAAACCCTTTATCTGTAGTTAAAATATATTTAATATTATTATTATCCATAATCAGACTATGAATAGAATCAGGAACGCCATTCCCATAGGTGATTATAATTTTTTGTAGATGATAAAAAAATTCTTTAAAATCATACTTTTTATCTTCGCTAGTCTCAATAAAAGAAAACTTTTCTCCAAAAATTCTCCTTTCTCTTTGTAGTTTTTCTATGAAGCTTATGACTTTTTTTGGGTCTGTTTTATATTCATTAATTAAAACTTTTACAACCTCTGTCAATGTCCAATCAGAAGAAACAAAATCAAAACTCTCTTTATAATTCTCAAAAAACTTTTTAATTTTTTCAAAGCCAGATCTTTCAAGAAAAAAATGTATAAAAATATTTGTATCAAGATAAACTATTTCCGATTTCATTTACCCTTTTTCCTTTTGGCATAAAAAATAACCTTCTTTGGCTTCTTAATAATCTTGATTGCTTTAAATTTGGCAATACTCCCATCTGAACGTTTAAATTTAACCACAATAGGCTTTTTTACAGATTCAGTTTTCCAAAAAGTAATTTTCTTTTTTTTTATCATTGCCAATCCCCTAAGCCCTTCAAATTCTTCTCAATTTCTCTATCCAAAATAGTCCCTTCTTTAACCGAATCCCTATAATCTTTAACCAATCCCTTCATCTTTTCTTCAAACGGAATTCCATCATCCTCTTCTTCAGGAACTCCCACATAACGGCCAGGAGTCAAAACAAATCCTTGTTTTTCAATATCTTCTAAAGTTGCAGATTTCACAAATCCTAATTCATCAACATCCTCTCCTTTTTGCCATTTATGATAAGTTTCTGAAATTTTATTTATATTCTCATCGGATAAATTTTTATTCTTTCTATTAATCATATACCCCATATTTCTAGCATCAATAAACAATGTTTCCTTAACTCGTTTTTCTTTTTTTTGTCTAATAAACCATAGACAGGCGGGAATCATTGTGTTGTAAAATAACTGGGAAGGCAAAGCAACAATTGCATCAACTAATCCTGCCTCTAAGAGTTTTTTTCTAATTTCACCTTCTCCAGAAGTATTCGAACTCATTGATCCATTAGCTAAAACAAACCCTGCGACACCTTTTCTAGATAAGTGATAAATCATATGTTGAATCCATGCATAATTTGCATTTCCTTTTGGAGGCATCCCATACTTAAATCTTGCATCTTCTTGTAGATGCTCAGCTCCCCAATCCGAAATGTTAAATGGAGGATTTGCTAAGATAAAATCAGCTCTTAGATCTGGGTGTCCATCATTATGAAAAGAATCACCAAGCTTAATATCTGCTTCAATCCCTCTAATAGCCAAATTCATATTTGCAAGTTTCCAAGTGGTTGAATTACTTTCTTGTCCATAAATAGAAAGATTATCCACAAGCCCCTTATGTTCTTCAACGAATTTCTCTGATTGGATAAACATTCCCCCACTTCCACAACAAGGATCGTATATTCTTCCATTATATGGCTCAATCATTTTAACCAGAGTTTTTACAATACATGCTGGAGTATAAAATTGTCCGCCTCGTTTTCCTTCTGCATCTGCAAATTGCCCCAAGAAATATTCATAAACTCTTCCAAGGACATCCTTAGCCTTACTTTCATAATCTCCAAGACCTATTGAAGAGATTAAATCAATTAGTTCTCCTAGGCTTCTTTTGTTAAGAGTCTCTCTCGCATAATTCTTCTGAAGAATTCCTTTCAGTTTAGGATTTTTATTTTCAATTTCTTCCATTGCTTCATCAATAATTTTTCCAATTTCGGGTTGTTTAGCATGGGATTGGATGTAAGACCACCTCGCTTTTTCTGGAACGAAAAAGACTCCCTCTACAGTATATTCGTCTTCATCTTCTGGGTCAGCATAACTTTCAGGTTTTTCACGAACTCTCATAGAAAGTTTTTTATGCTTTTCTTCAAACGAATCAGAAATATATTTTAGAAAGATAAGCCCAAGAACAACATGCTTATACTCTGCGGCATCCATATTATTACGGAGCTTATCTGCAGTTGCCCATAATTTTTTTTCAAAATTTGATGTTTCATTTATTTGCGCCATATTAATTTAAGAAATAATTATATTTTAAGTTTATCTATTCTGATCTTCCCCCTTTACTTCTATTGTGATGTTTGCAAAGAACCTGACCTTCTTCTTCTGTGGTTCCCCCTCCTTTTATCCAAGGGATTATGTGGTCTGCATCATATTCGCTCCAAGATACCTTTGCTTTGATTTCTGCTTCTTCTTCAGAAAAACCTTGTCCCTTAAATTCTTCGTAACAACTTTTACAAATTCCTTTGTCTTTGACATAAATATTAATCTTTTGGGATTCATCAAATGCCCTCTTTGTATCCTTTTGCATTAAGCTTTTATTTTCTTCAAAAAATAAGCTCCTTATGATTCTTTCTCTTGTTTCTAAATTTTCTTTACTTTGTTGCCTGTTATCTCTAAATTGCATGATTAAAGAATCTTCTGCATCATTCTTTATTAATTTGTTATAAAATTTTCTGGAAAAATCATCAAATAACTTATATTCATTTTCAGAGAAAACGTAGTATTTTTTTAGATGTCTTAATAAAATATATAATGATAAAATAAAATAATCCTTCTTGAGGTATTTAACTCCGTTATGTTCGTCTTTCATAGGATTATTTTTATAGATTTGATGGAAAGTATTCAAATTAGAAAGGCAAGATTTTACATAATTAGATTCGAGAAATTCTTTGTCTATTTCTCCATTCTCTTCATTCAATAAGAACTTTGAGAAAAATTCAGTAAGTTTAGTGTTTCCGACATCTACTGAACCATCAAAAAATTCTATCATTAAAAATCTAGTTAACAATAATAAATGTTGCATTCTAGAATTATTTATATCTATGATCTCTTTGAAGAAAGGATGTTTGTCTTTGTTTGAATCAATTTGAGTGTATTCTTTAAAATCAAAGGAATAATCATCTGCATATCTTGAAACAAAATTTCTAACATTGCTATTTAGTTTTGAATGCAATGTTTCAATAAAACTTAAAGGCTCTCCCTGTTGCAGTCTCCAGAATAAGTCTGAAGCTATCTTTAGGTGTTGCATATTCTCTTTTGCATCTATATTGCTTATTGTATCTGCCCTTAAAAATAAGTTTTGATCTATCCACCTTCTTTCTTCTACAGATAATTTTTGATATTTTGTTCCCGGAAGTGCGGGATTTATATCTTTAAGAGAAGAAGGTAAAGTTAATTTTGAGTTCTCATCAAAAAATTCAAGTATTGTGGATATTCTTTGTTGGCCGTCAATAACTTCCCACATTGTAGTTTTATCGTTCATTCTAATCTTTCTTAAAACAATACTTGGGATATAATACCCTCTAAAAAGGCTGTCTAAAAATTGTTGTTTCATCTTAGAGCCCCAAACTCCAGAATGTCTTTGATAGGGAGGTCTCAAGATAAATTGATCAGGGTATTCTCTAAAATCTCTTAGTTGAAATTTTTCTGAACTTACAGCATATTCTTCTTTTGGATTAAACATATTATCCCTTATCCCCCTTCCCTTTTAATTCCTCCCTCAACCCCAAAACAATCTCAACCTCAGCCAAAGTGTCCAACTCACAATACCTCTCCAATGCCTCTCTCACTTTATTCCTCTCTGTTTCAACAATCCCCTTAATTTCTTCAGGGTCTATTTTACTTGTGTCCTCTCCAGATATTTCATCATTTGTGCCATATGTAACTCTTTCATATTCTAAACTTGCAATGTCTCCTTTGCCAATTTCCATATTCTTATACGACAAATCACTAAACAAAGGCAGAATAGCTTTTATTGATGCACTGCCTTTTTGTTTTGGACTGTAATACCAAAATCCCTTAAAAACATCCCACAGGTCTTTTATTCTTGGCATTATGTTTTCCTCATACCATTCCTTAAATTCTGGGAAGGCCGTCTGGCCCTCATTCATAACGCCTTTTTCAAATGCTTGGTTGTAAACTAAGATATCTCCTTTATCTCCTAGATTATCTTTTAATGATTGTAGGAAGTCTTTTCTTGGGTCGTCTGTTCCCTCTGCTAAAAAACTAATATGTTTTAATTCTCCATCTGGTTTTTCTTGAATGTGTAATGAAAATTGGAAAGGTATTCTTTGGTATGGTTTCATTCCGTCAAATTTTGGAATTGCAGGATTGATTGTTTCAAAATCTAAATAATAGATAGGGTATTGTAAATTATCTAAGAAATGTTTAATTTGTTTTTCGTCTTTGTGTATATTATTATTTTTTGCCAATCTTCTCTGTATTTCCTGTTTGTCATTTAGTTTAACAGAATCAGGAACTTCATTCAATGATATAATTTTAGAATCATATAGTTCAAAGCATTGTTTTTTTCTCATTCTATAAAATTCAAAGACATTTCTCTCGGGAATATGTTTCCAACATTCTCCAGTTAAAGCACAACCATAAGGATCTGAGCAATGAACTCCAATTGAACATTTTGGTTCTTCTTTTGAATTAATTATTTTTAACATATTCTCAATCCTCTTTTCAATATCTAAACTGAATTCCTCAACTTTTTCTGTAATGTCTGTTTGAACAAAAAATTCTTTTGGCTCAATTTCTCCATTTTTTACATATTGATTATTAACATGAAGAATGAAACATTTTCTAATTTTCAAACCCGCTTTTTCATAAACATATTTTTGAAAACTCACATCGTGAATATTTACATCTTTTACTTTTGTCGCAGATTTAACTTCAATAATATCCCATTTAGGCTCACCAGAAGGCCCAGCAGGGTCATCCTTCGAGGAGTCATCCTTTGAGGAATCTTTTCCAATTGGAACTAAAACATCAGCACGAGAATACAAATCATCAATTAGTAATGTTGCCTCAAATATTGGAACCCTTTTTTCTAATAATTCTTTTGTTTTTGCTATTTGTTCATTAACCTCTTCTTTAGATAAATCAATTCCCTCTGGAAATAGTTTCTTAGCAAAATCTCCGATTAAATCTCCTTTTTTGAAAGTTGCCAAAGTTATTTTATCATGTTCTGGAATTCTTTCTTTGTTGTTTTTGGAAACCCACAATAATTTAGGACATTGAATGCCCAAAAGATAGTTTGATTTGGTTAGCATTGAAGGAAAAAGAAAAGTCTGTTTTTATGTATTTATGTTGTTTTTAGGGTAAAGGTGAATCAAGCAAAATGCCAGCATAAAATTAACTAAAGTCAAACACAATAATTATTAAAAATAAAGAATATCTTTGTGACCTATGGCCCTTACATCAGTTGACATTTATATTATCTTGTTGTTTTTAGTTCCAGGATTTTTAAGCCATACATTATCCGATCTTATTTGCCCCAATAAAAAGTCAAGAAGCGATTATACTTTATTAATTAAATATTTCTTGCAAAGTTTAGTGATTTTGCTCTTTTCATATAGTTTTTATTTTATATTTTTTGAAAAGGATTCTTTATTTTTTGTCTTATACAATCCTAATCTTTCAATGATTGCAATCTCTTTTGTTTTAGCAATATTTTGGGCGCCAATATATTCATTTGTGGTTAGACCAAGAATAATTGAGGGGATTATTAAAAAGATTGGATTTACAATAAGAAAAGAATCTATTCACCAAGAAATTTATGATAGATGGAAGAGGGGCTGCCCTATTTTTGTAACCGCTTTTATGGCAGATAAAACAATTATTTCTGGAGAAATTGAAGGTTTAGATAGGGATGAAATTAAAAGAGATTATGTTTATTTACTGGGAGGTGTTGTACGAAAAAAGAATGGAAAGAAGATTTTATTGAAAGGGGATATAATTTTTAATTCAAAAAATGCTCTCTACATTCAATATACAGAGGAAGAAAAAAAGGAATTAATCTAATTCGTTTATTTGAGTATTTTCTTCTACACTTAATCCACTAAGGGGATTAATTTGAACTGATTTTATTGAAACATCGCTTGACATATTTTGAAATTCTACTCTTTTATTATTGTCACTATCTCCAACCATGTTATTAAGTAGTATTTGGACTATTTAATCTTTTCTAATTAGTCCGATTTATTAACTCAAACCATCAACAAAGCCACCAATCTCCCCATTCTCAACGTAACCAAAGTTAAATTTAATTGTGGAAAGGGGGGAACACCTTCCTCGCTTTAAACTTCGTTAAGAAGCTCGTTTTAAGAGGTTATTATCTCCATAAGGGTTCTCTAAAATATTGTGTGTGTATTATTGAAATAATTTTCTTCTAAACCAAAAATTTATATATTAGATATTATTAATATTAATATTAATCTTTGTAGAATAATATGATGGAAAACAAAACAACAGAACAAGAATTAAAGGAAGAAAATGCAGATTTGAAAAAAGCATTAGCTATTTGTATTAACAAACCTCTAATAAAACAAATTAATGGTGCATTAGATAGGATTAATCGTGGAGAATATGTTTCTGAATCAGAGTTTATTAGTAGTTCTCCAATTATGACTCAATAAGTTTAATTTCTATTTATTAATTCTGCAATAAATTGTTTATTTATTTTGTTTAGAAATCTTTGTTGATTGTTTTTATGTTCAATTGCTATCAAAAGAACTTTGACTTGTGAATCTTGAACAACATAATATATTCTATAGCTATCTAAATATAATTCATAGAGATTTGAATGAACACCGAATAAAGGTTTCCCCATATGTCTTGGATCTTCTTTTAATCTAAGTATCTTTTTGTCTGCTTGTTTTCTAAAATTATTTCCTATTTTATTATATTCATTAAAAAAATCTTTATCAAAAATTAATTTATACTCTTTCATAAAAGATTAAAGAGGCTTTTATAATTAAATGTTTTGTTTATTTATTATCTCCTAAAGGTTCTATAAAAATATTGTTATGCTATTACATCTAATTGTGATTATCTAACTCCTCCGAAGATTGTGGCGATAACTTTCTTTCTAAGGAATTTTATCTAAGTGAAACAAGATGAAATCTTATTATATGCGTCTTACCCTCTACATTTGATTATCTGTAATGTAAGGGGTAAGATTTAAAAATTCTTCTAAACCAAAAAATCCATCATCAACAAAAATCAAAGTATCTTCCACTATAAAACATCTCCTCTCTTTTAAAAAAATTAAAACATCTGGCAACCCGAAGATTACCAGGGATCATACTCACAATCCTAAGATTGCTAAAATAAATAGGACGATTTGATTTATAAATTTGCTGGTTTGCCATATCTCTTTAGATTGTTGAGCTTATTAAATTTAATTGTGGAAATGGGGAACTGTTATCTCAATTCAGTCAAAAACAATACCTTTCTGCAAGTACAATAAATACCTAGTTGGCATAGTGCCAGTTTTGATGCTTTGAATTTTATTGGAGATTTAAGTCCCTCTAATTTTCCAATACCTAAAGTAATATGGGGATTAAATGAATTAGAATCATCATGCTTTGTTGAATATTTTTTAACCCATTTGATAGTTCCTTCGTCAATATGTGCTTTATCATAAAACATATATTTTTCTACATCATAACTTAAGTAGTTTTTTAATTTACTCATTATCTCTTTATGCAATTCTTTTAATTTTGATATATTCTTGATTTTAAATGATGAAATATCTTCTCCTATTGAGAGGGGATCTATTTTAACGCTTTCAGCAATTAATTCCATCCTTGAAAATTCTTTTAAAATTTCTTTTAAAATTAATTTTATTTTAGGCAAATCTTTTTCTTCAATAATTCCCATTGCTAAAGATATGTGTGGCAAACAATCTTTCTTATTCAACTCTATTTTATTTTTAGAAGTCTTTAATAATTTTTTATTCGCTCTCATGATTTCATCCATCATCTTTTCTGAGGGCAATAATGCTACATCAATTGCTATTTTTACCATGAAATCTAGAAGTAAAATCATTTTATAAAATTTTGTTAATAAAGTTGCTACAAATTGGAATTATTATCTCCTAAAGGGTTCTCTAAAATATTGTTCGACTATTCCACTTATCCTTTAACCTCAAAAAATTCTTCTAAAGAAACTCCACACTTTGTTCCAAAAGTTTCTCAATCTATAATCTAATTTGTAAAAGGTTTAAATAATTTTATATAGTCTTTTTTCATTTCTAGTGCATGGTACATTTTGCTGACTTTGGTTTTCAAATTGAAATGTTTGCTTTAATTGTATTTGTGTATGGTTTATTTTTTCTCGTTCGTGTTTTAATAAACATTGAAGATAAATTTAAGGGAGCAATTTTCTTTTTTATTCTTGCTTTTGTTTTGCATATTTCTGAAGGATTTTTTCATTGGTATTTTTTAAATTTTAAATCACTTGAAGATGGATTTTTTTTAGTATTTACACATCTCTTGAATTTGTTAGAGGTTGTGCTTTTCTTGGTTGGTGCTAAAAAACTTTATCGTGCTCTAAAGAAATAATCTTATTGTTTAGAAATCTTTGTTGATTGTTAAAATTATTAAATTTAATTGTGAAAATGGGAAAAAGACCTTTCTCGCTTCAGTCTCCGTCAAGAAGCTCAACTAAGAAATCTGTTATCTCCTAAAGGTTCTCTAAAAATATTGTGCGTGTATTATTGAATCGATAAACCACCCTGCTTCCATCTTAAACTAAACCCCCGAAAGCCTTTGTAATTAACTTCATTTAAGATATTTTGTCTAAGTGAAATCAGATAAAATTCTATTGTTAAATTATTATTCAAATAAAAATTATTTCTTCTCTTCGTTCTTATCCTTATCTTTATCTTCCTTCTTATCTTTCTTTTCTTCTTTTTCCTTTTTCTCTTCTCTTTCCTCTTCTCTCAATCTCATCAATTCTTTTTCGTCCTCAATCAATTTCTTTTTGGCCCTGGCAATTTTATTGTTGCCTTTTATATTTTCAATTTCTTTTCTTGCCTCTTTTATTTTATCTTCGGCCTCTTTGATTATTTCTTCCTGCCCATTAATTTTGTTCTCTTTGTCCTCTTTTAATTCGCTTAATTTTGTTATTTTAATTTCTTTTGGCGTTTTATTACGATGTTTAATTGTTTCAAATACGAAGAAAATAATCATTATTAGAAGTATGCCTCCGCCAACATAATAAAGTGTCTTTGAATTAAAGATTTCGCTGTTCCCAGATGCGAAGCCTGTTATTTTTTTCTGTTTTTCTTCTGTTAGATTTTGTGTTTCAATTGTTGGAGATTCCAAAACTTCAGTTTCGCTTTCATTTACCTCTTCCAATACTTCCACTGTTACATTTTCATCTGTAAAATTTGATTCTTCACTTTCATTTACTTCATCCAATACTTCCACCGTTACATTTTCATTTGTGGTATTCCTTTCTTCTATTTCTGGCTTCACTAAAGGTTCAATACCTTCGGGAAGAACGATTACATCATATATCCCACCTGCTTGGAATACTTTTGTTGTTTGTTCAGAATAAACCCTCGTATCTCCCTCCTTAATTACAAAAAATAAACTAAATGAATTTTCCTCGGTTTCAATAATTATTTGATCTTCGCCATATGCTCCTGAGAATCCATATACTGGCGAACTTAATGCTTGGAAACTTGTTCCACTTACTACTGGCGTTATAAAAATGGAATGGGAAGGTAATGTCTTTACATTTATTGTTGTTGACATTGCAGAAACAGTTCCTAAAAAGGAGAAAAACAAGAACACCAGTAAAAACACCTTTAATTTCATTTCTTTTTTAGGAAAAACGATTTTATAAACATTCCCCTCTCAGAATAATTTATATCTCAGAATAATTTATATACCTATTTTGATAATTAACATAATGAGGTTGAAAGGATTTTTAGTTGGTCTTCTGAGTTTACTTTTAGTTGGCATGATGGTTGTTTATTTTCTTGTTCCTTTTGGCCAAATGGATTTTAGTAGAGTCCCAGCGAATTCTGATTTTAGTTTAAATCAATCAGAAGTTAAAATGCAATTTTATGATAATATGAGATATTTTTCAAATGAAATTTCTTACAGAATTGCTGATGATTGCACTTTACAGAAAAAAGCTAATATGAAAGAGTCTTTTGATATTTTGGAAAATTTGACTGTGTTAGAATTTTATCCCGTTAGTGCTGATGAGGAGCTT
>SDBV01007829.1_pt1 | contig 14528 bp, 18 predicted proteins | sample 2277081 | NCBI WGS metagenome assembly SDBV01 (sample SAMN10402039, study PRJNA504765) | marine sediment metagenome | isolation source: marine sediment core GS10_PC15, 223 cmbsf | place: Arctic Ocean: Southern Knipovich Ridge | collected 2010
TTGGACTAAAGTCATAATCGCATCTCGAGTTTTTGTATCCACATTACCCGTGGGTTCATCCATTAAAAGAAATTTAGGATCTTGGGCTAAAGCTCTTGCAATTGCCACACGTTGCTGTTCTCCACCACTTAGCTCACCAGGTTTATGATTCACACGAGAACTAAGTCCAACACGGTCCAAAAGGTTTCGGGCTATTTTATACCTTTCTTGTTTTGGTATTTTTTGAATGTTCATCGAAAATTCAACATTTTTTAGGGCACTAAAACGGGGAATAAGATTATAAAACTGAAATACGAATCCAATTTTTTGTATTTGTTCAGCAAGTTCATTTTTTTTCATTTTTGATATGTCTTTACCAGCAAGAAAAACACTTCCTGATGTAAGACGATCAAGAGCCCCAATCATATTAAGAAGAGTTGTCTTTCCTGACCCAGAAGGTCCAAAGATTGAAATAAGCTCACCCTCTTCTATATCTATGTTAATACCATCAAGAGCATGAACAGGAATTTTACCCATTACATATGTTTTTGTTAAATTTCTTGTTTTAACTACAGTGGTTATTATTATCACCTTTAATTTTATAACTTGTTGTAATTTTAACCAAGATTAGTAAAAACAAATCACCATGGCTTTATAAAGTCTGTCGGAACAATGGTGGATCAAATAATACATATTTATTAAAATCTAAATTTTTTAGGTGAAATTAGGAAAAAAAAGGGAGATGATATGGACAGACTAAAATTAAAATGTTGTAAATGCGGTAATATTATTGAGACACTTCCTCAATGTTGTGGACAAAATATGACCCTAAATGAAGAGACGGATCAATTTGAGTGTTACATGGGTCCGAAATATTGCTACCAGACAATAAAGACATAATTTGTTTAGAATGTCAAGAAAAAGAGTGATAAAATTATCAATTTTTCGGTTAAGATCAAATAGTTGGACAATAAATCATTATTGTTCGTGATGAAATCTAATCATAAGCACGTTTATTCTCTTAGTTTAATCCCACTTCTTTTAGAACGTTCTTTAAAGTATTAGCAGAATATCTAAGTTTTTCTTGTTCTTCCTTATCAAGTTCAAGTTTTAAAACATCACGAATTCCCTCCCTATTTATAACCGCCGGTAAACTCAAATAAACGTCCTGAATACCTATATAATCATCGATATAGCAAGAAACAGGTAAAATCGAATTCTCATCATTCAATATTGCTTGAGTTATTCTAACAAGAGAAAGCCCAATTCCATATGAAGTTTCTCCTTTTCTTTCTATTATTTTATAGGCAGAATCTCTTACTTCTTCAAAGATTTTATTTAGTTCTGCATCACGATTACAATTTCCATGGTTCATGCATACAGGACAGTAGTCTTTTAAGGATCCACCACCTAGCATTGCTTTACTCCAAATAGGAACCTCAGTATCGCCATGCTCCCCAAGAATATATGCGTGTACATTCCTTGGATCAACTTTGCAATGCTTGCCTAGTAGATATTTAAATCTGGCTGAATCTAAGACAGTTCCAGAACCAATAACTTCTGTAGCTCTCTTATTAGAATATTTATAAGTAGCATAAGACAAAATGTCTACAGGATTCGAAACAATTAGATATACTGCTGAAGGAACGTACTTAAATATCTCAGGAATAATAGTTTTAAACAAATCCACATTATCTTTTGCTACTTCTAACCTTGTTTGACCTGCTTTTTGCTTTTTTCCAGCCGTTATTACAACTAAATTAGAATCTTTAATATCAGAATAATCTCCTGCCATAACTTCCACTGGAGATATAAAGGGGGTACTATGCGATAAATCAATTACTTCTCCATCAAGTCTATGTTTGTCAGGATCAACTAAAACAATTTTTCTAGCACTTCCATTAATCATTAATGCGTAAGTATAACGCATTCCAACGTTTCCACACCCAATTACCGAAATTTTTGGAAATAATTCAGACATAATGTCTTTATATCAAATATTAAGTTAAAAAATTTTACCTAATAAAAAAAAGGTCTCTCTTAAATCATTAATAATCTATTGCATATTCAAAAAAATTTATAATATTATATAATTTGAAACTTCTGTTATAAGAAATGATATAGAACGAGCAAGAAAATATTTCATGCGCTTAGAAGAACTTCATGAATTATACACAAATAATTCTGATATAACTAAGCCGTTATTTTTCTAAATATTCCCTTTTTCTTTTATATAAGTTCATTTAGGCAATTTGTGTTGTATTACTTTAATATCTAGGAGAGAACACTATATTAATTTTAAAACATTATATTAAGATAACTGTGTATAAAATACTATAATAGATCTTTAATAAAAATGTCAATTTAGAAATATTTTTTAAAATATAATAAATGAAAGGTGTATTATTAGAGCTAGAAGGGTTTATGTTAAAGGTAAAAAAACTCATGCTAAAGGAGAAACTTTTAAGCAAGATAATGTAGGAAAAGAGAAGGAAAGATTTCATATCAGTGTTGATCTAATATCAATTAAAACTCTTAAGGATTATGATAGTCTGGGACGAGTAGGTGAATTTTACTTACGTGTTGATGGCGCTAAAACGTTAAAATCAAGATTTCCACATAAAAGTGTTATCAAAATACAGAAGAATCAGACATTCACTAGCAAAGCGGATATGAATATTTGGAGTGAATTTAAAACAATTAAGGCAGGCACAGCCGCTGTTGTAAATTTAGAGTTAATATTAAGAGAGATGGACCATCTGAAAAAAGAACAAACAATAGCATCCCAAAAAATAGAAGTTAGCCTTCCTTCCACTACACAATATATAATTCTACAAGATAAGGAAGAGAATACTAAAGTAAAGCTTCGAATACAAGCATCACGAACAAGATATTAATTTTCATTTACAATCTTTAATTTTCATTTTATCTTTTTTTTCCAATTAGGTTGAATTTTTAAGCTGTTAGAAATTATATTGCGAAAATTCTCTCTGCTTCTTTAATTTCACATTATTTTATTGCAAAATATCTCTAGAGGATCTTTAAGCTCAGGATTTTCAACCCATATAACCATCTTTTTGACACCTAGTTTTTCAACTTCTGAAATTTTCTCTTTTATATCTCTAGGAACACCGATGAATAGGTTTTTTACTTTACTTTTTAAGATTCCTCTTTTTTTTCTTATATTTTCAAGCCCCTCTTCACTGTTTACTATTGTAATACCACTAAACATTGAAATCTCGAACTTTGTAGGGTCTCTGTTGTACTTCTTTAGGTTTTCCTTAATAATAGATATATTTTTAGTAACTAAATCTAACTTTTGATGATGAGGTAATAAATATGGTAGATTTATTCCATCTGCTTCTCTACATGCAATATCTATCATTCTTTTTCTGTTTGTTCCTAACACAATCTGTGGATAAGGTTTTTGAATAGGCTTAGGATAATTTCTATTTCTTTCTAATTTCCAAAATTTTCCTTCGAAGTCAGTTACATCATCAGTAAACATTTTCTTGTATATAGTTAGAGATTCTTCAAGTTCGTCAACTCTTCTTTTTGGTGTGGGAAAATGATACCCATACGCTTTATATTCTTCTTCATACCACCCTGCACCTAACCACAATAGAGCTCTGCCATTAGAGATATTGTCTAATGTTGATATCATTTTTGTTAAGTAAGTAGGATTACGAAAAGAGTTACAGAGAACGATATGACCTAATTTTACTTTTTGTGTTTCTGTCGCTAATGCAGCTAAGAGCATAATAGATTCCAGATATGGTTCTTTTTTATCTCTTTTTGCATCAAATCCAATTAAATGATCATTTACATGAACAGAATCAAATCCTAATTTTTCTACTCTTAATGTTAAATCTCTAATTTCGGGATAATTCAACGGTCTTCTGACATAATAACCAAACTTCATAGATTTAAAAAAAATAGTCTTCTTATTAAGTTTGGGTAAAGTAATAGTATTGGAAAATAAAGTTAGAAAAGATTATTAAATATTTTAAGTTTATTTATTTTATATCTTGGTTATTTTACATATTTCTTCTTGTAAAAAACATATTTTCCAAGGAGATCAAGTATTTTTTTTATATCCTTTATAGGAAAACCAGTTTTTATTGCTAAATCCTCCAGTGATAATTCTCCATCACAAATATTTTCCAACGAATAAGCTAAAACAAGATCTTCTGTTGAAAATTTTTCTAAAAAATCTTCGCTTATGTTTATAATTTGAGGATACAAGTCTATTTTTTCGAGATATAACCCTTTTGAGAGATACAATGAAAGGATATTGCTAATGTCATACATTGATAAATCTCTAAATTCTAGTGATATGTTATAGACTGTTTTTAATCCATCTACAGCAGCTAAAACGTTGTTGACTTTTGTTTCTTCTTGCGAAGATTCTAGAAATAGTTTTTCAGAATTTAAATCTTTAGTTCGTATTAAATAAAATAAATCTCTTCTTGGTTCAAAAACATCATCTTCATAAACTTTTTCACTTAATGTTACTAATTCATTCCATAATAAGTTTGAAATCATAGTTTTTATATAATCCACAGTTCTACTCATTTTTTGTGCTATTTCTTTAATGCTCCTTTTCCCATCAATTTCTTTGATAAGCACTAAATAATTTTCATTTAAAACATTTTTACTTACAGAAATCTCTTTCAGTTTTGGAATTTGGAAAGAAAATAATTCCATCTTTTTAAAAATTTTCTCGATTTCCTCTTTAAACGTTCCAAACAAGCTAAGTTCGCCATCCCAATTTTCTAATTTATGGCTAAATTTTAACAAAAATTGCTTTAACGATTCATTTAAAAAATCCTTCATGTCTCTATCAATATCTTTTTTTTCTACAACAATGACTCCAACTAAAGGATTTAAATATGCAATCATAATTTCAAAGAAGATATTTAGAGGAATTGCAGGTAATCGTCCAAAACTTTCAGCATAGCCTAGTTTTTCATTTAATTCCGAAGAAAATAAAGCAATTGCAGTTATAAAACCACTAAAAAGTTGGCTTTGAAACATTTCAATATCCTTTTTAAAATTGTATGAAAATAAACATACACCTCCTGAATTTATGACATAGAAAAAATAAGGTTTCTTCATATTTACCTCTAATAATTATATTCTGTTATGTTAATTTTCTAAAGATAATTTTAATTCATTCAAAATTGTGTTAAAAACCAAACTAATTATATTTTTGCATTAGTGTTTTTACTAGAAAGTGAAAAGCTTCTTCTGTTTTCACACCTTCTTTTGCTGAGGTTTCCATTTTAAAACTAACATTTATATTTTTTTCTTCCAAGTATCTATCTACATCATCCTTAGTAACTTCTCTTTTATCTACTAAATCAATTTTATTTCCAACCAATATGATAGGAATGGGTTTTGTAAATTTTGAAACCTCAACGTGCCACTTTTTAATGTGTTCGAGTGAAGACATTCTGGTAACGTCATATAACATAAGAATACCCTCAGTATCTGTATAAAATCTCTGTCGAACCATAGCATATCTATCCTGTCCAGCAAGGTCCCATATCAGCAAATCTATAATATTTTCTTCAATTTTAATTGATTTCTTTGTAATTTGAACTCCCAATGTAGGAATGTAATTCGCTTTATACTTATTTTCTACAAACCTATAAATTGAAGTGGATTTTCCAACCCCATAATCCCCCACTAAGATTATTTTGAAGACAAATGAGCCCAAATTTTGTAATTCCTTCTGTTGTTAGTAGTATTAAAATTTTAAGAGAATACAATAAATGATAAATCTTCTTTTTAATAGTGTTACAGTGTAATTATATATATATTTGTTTTTACCACAAAATGATTTAGCTTTTTAGCAATTAGTATACATTGAATCAAAATATTATTTAAGTTTTTAATACTTAAAATGACACTAGGCGATGTATACTAAATGTTATTATTATAAATCCTATTATAATTATTAACTTTTCTTGATAAAATTCTATAACACATTTTCTGAATTGTATAAGAATTAATTATAGGTTAAAGAGTTAATAAGATTAATTTTTTTCGTAAAATCTCTCTTGAAATCAGATATTTTATATTCTTCTGGTAATTTTTCACTCCAAAAATTGGAATAATTAAAGTAAATATTGTTTTAGGATTAAAATACCCAAAACTCATAAAATTATAAATGTGAACTTGAATTGGATTCAAATTTAAACGCTTCTTGAAACATAGTTCTATATGTAACTCCCACTAATAAAAATGATAATTATCAAGTACACTTCAACGAGCCTATATGATGAAGTTGAAGTCCTCAGTTTGTGGGCACAAAAGAGGATATTCATCCAGATTTTAACAAATAATTTTATTGGACTTTTAAATAGGCTTTAATAATCCCTTCAAAATCAGAAAAACTATCTGTATTTCGATCCCAATTATCCCAGTCGGTTAAAATATCTTTATATTTTGTAAAGAATATTTTAGAAATCTTATTTAATCCTTCTTTAACTTTTTTTACATTATCTCGAACATTAGAAGTGGCAACGAAATCTAACGGTTCTTTTTTTAACATGGTAAACTTATATGAACTTGATTGAAAATTTGTTAGACCTATATTAGAAATTTCTTTTGAAAATGAGGTTAAAGCGCTTAAAAGGGCTCCAAAAAGTTGAGCATGCATTTTTACGTTAAACACTCGCTTGTATAAAACATTTCCTCCTTGAGATAAAATCCAAAGGTCCTGTATTAATTTAACCATAAGTTTAACTATTATTAAGAAGGTTTTATATTTTTAAAGTTTTGGATAACGTTTGCTTTAATATTTAATGAGAAGAACAATTTGTTTTCATTGTAGAAGAATTTGAAGAAATAAATATCTACAATTATTATTCAATTAAATGCCAAAATTTAGTTGTAGGTTTTTTAAATTAAGCTAAACGTTTATTATAGAGACTAGTGTTATTATTGCATTAAAATCGTTTGAAGTTCTAAACCATGGTTCATTTCCTAATTATAAGAAAAAAATAAAATAAAAAAGAAAGAGACATTAAGATTTACGGTCTTCTACTCTAATTTCCATAGCGATATTTCCCCATCCACCACATTCTAATCCTACATCTGAACATCCTGCTATTTTAAACATCATTTTATTTGGATCTTGATCTGCAAACATTAAGGTAACTGCATTGCTTACTAAACCTCCAGCAGCATTCAAAGCAGACAAACAAACTCTGTTAGGACAAAGTTTTGTGAGTAAATTTCCATCTCCCGTAAAAAAAAGCTTATCTCCAACTCTATGCCGGACAGCACAACCATGTGACTTAACTACTTCCACAATAATTGTTTTGTTCATTAAATCAGGAGCTTTCTTAAGAATTTGAATGTTTTTTGGATTTTCCATTAAAACCTTCATTTCTTCATCAGTAAATTCTAACATATTTTTCAGATCTTCTTCTGACATTATAATCTTCTTATTTGTTGTTGTTGGTTGAATAATTATTATTATTCATAAACTTAAATTCTTTTTAAATTTCAAATTTCGATATTTTCTGATTTTAATCATATTTGATTGACCCACGCATTTAGAGGATTATTTTTCTTCTTTTCCAGAATCTTTCTTAATTGTTCTAAAGAATTGTACTTTTTTATTATTGCTATTACAGGATGTTCATTAAAACTATATTCTTGAGAAAAAAAATCTTCGAGAGAATAATTTGGTTCGAAAAATAACTCTAAAAATTCAAATTGCTTATCTGTAATATTATTAAATGGTAAAGTAATAAATTTTACATTTGAATTAATCCCTACTTCTTCAATGTCTTCATATTTATAATCAGCGTAAATAATCTTTGTGTTAGTTATTGAACACGCTATATAAAACCAAATATTCATGTATCTCAATCCCCCTGATATGTTGACAACAATATTTTTACCCAATTAGTTTCTATTGGAGAATTAAATATATAAGCTCTGATTACGAGTTTTTTCAGCGTTTCACAAAAATGATGATGGATGAGTTATATATATTAAATAGTTTTTTTATGTATATTATAAATAAATGTAAGATTTATTCCAAACGGGTTAAGGAATTTCTATTTGTTTTATTTAAGTGGTATTGATGCCTGAAGAGAGTTTAAGAGAAATAATTGGATTGGCTAAAAAGTCAAAATGGATTCATATTAAGAAATTTATTAAGTTTATTATAGAAAAGACATTAAAGAAAGAAGCAGGATATAACTTAACAGCTCTGGATGTTTCAATTAATGGAAAAAATAAATCGAAGTATAGCGCTCTCATTAAAAACAAGGAAAATATTAAAGAAATTGATAAAATTAGTGACTTTAGCCATCTTTCTTTATATCAAGCTACCCAAAGTTCGAATAATCTTATTGATTTATCACAAAATAATGGTACAATAATAGTTTTAGCAAATTATTTAGGACCCGCAGTGGATAATCATCAAACATTTGACTTTTCTGTTCATTTAGATACAATAAATGAACCTTTTTTTACAATTGGCAGTGGAAGAAAAATAAATGGGTCTAAAATTTTAGAAATTATTAATAAAAACACAAAACCAATAATCAAAACTAAAAAAGACATTCTAAAGAAAAAATCTAAACAAGTAAAAGATCCAGAAATTAATAAGTTAGAAGCTTTTGTATTTGAGAAATTAACTAATAAGAATGCTATTTGGAACGGATCTGAAACAAAATCCTTTCAGAACTGGATACCAAAAGTAAAGAACAAATATCGAATAGAAAAGGGGAAAATTTCTTATTACAAAGGAAAACCTACAAAGCGTTTCTCATTATATTTAGAAAACTTGATTAATAAAAGACCCATTAAAAACAAAAAGCTAATAAAAAAACTTGATAAAAATGCCTTGAATTCTAAGAAACAAAGCAAAGAGATTTTAGAAAAAAAAATCTTTGAAACCTTAACTGGTAAGAATGCAATATGGAATGAATCTGAAACTAAAAACTTTAAAAATTGGAAAAACAGATTATATAAAAAATATGGGAAAGATACAAGGAGAAACCCATATTATAAAGGTAATCTAACACAAAGTTATAAAAAATACCTTAGAAATCTTATAAAAAGTAATTAATTAGGATTTGAAACACAAATTATAGTTGGTTTAATGCTTTATTTTATATCCTAGAAGAAAAATACTCTTTCTTTTTTTCTTTACTATATCTATTTTTAAAATTCCAATGTAATAAATTTTTATTCTCCAGGGTATTTAAAATACCATTGAGAGCGTAAAATATCCATAGTTTTCATTATTTCTAAAGTTTCATCTAATGGCATGATTTCACTTTCAATTTTTCCAGCATTTAGACAACTCATTACTTCCCTTGCTTCATAATTATAACCTGTTGATTTAAAAGGTATTTCAATTGTTTTCTTTTCTTTCCCCTCCAATTTTAAAATCATTTTTGATGGTTGATAAAAATTAGGAATTTCCAGATATCCTTTGGTTCCAAAGATAGAAGCATTATGCGGCATAATAAGTCTATTTGAGGAAGAAAGCATAGCAGTTTGTCCATTTTCATACTCAAATAAATAACAAGATTTTTCATCCACTCCAGTTTCTCCAATGTATGCACTACTTTTTATTCTTGAAGGAGATTGCTTATAAATCATTCTTGCAAATGAAATAGGATAAACTCCTAGATCAAGTAATGCGCCCCCACCTAAATCAGGATTGAATAAACGTCCTTTAGGCTCTAATTCCCGTTTAATCCCAAAGTCAGCCTTAAAATGTTGAATTTCTCCTAATATTCCCTTGTCTAACAATTCATTTAATTTTACAATACAGGGTAAAAATCTTGTCCACATTGCTTCCATTAAAAATAATTTATTGTTACGGGCAGTTTTAATTAACTCCTCAGCTTGTATGCCATTCAACGTAAAAGGTTTTTCACAGAGAACAGGTCTTCCGTGATTTAGACAGAATAATGCATTTTCATAATGGAAATTATGAGTGGTCGCAATATATATAACATCCACATCGGGATTCTTCACCAATTCTTCATAATTATTATATATATTTTTCACACCAAACATTTTACCAAGACTTTCAGCTTTTCCCTCTGTTTTAGAAGCAACAGCTTCCAATTTTGCATCAGGAAGTACCTTTAATCCTTCAGCAAACTTATGTGCTATCCCTCCACTACCTAAAATTCCCCATTTTATTATTTTACTCATATTATTTATTTATAATTTCGATTTTTAAAAAATTTTTACAAAAAATAATTATCATAATGAGTATGGTAAAGGGGTGATCAGTAATTTCATTCGCATAAAATACCTTATTACTTTCTCATAACTCAAATTGATTGTTGATAAATTTTGTAATTTCTTAATATATCCGTTGGTCGACCCACGAGTTAGAGGATTATTTTTCTTTTTTTCCAGAGTCGTTCTTAATTGTTCTAAAGAATTGTACTTTTTTATTTTTGTTAATACAGGATGTTCATTAAAACTATATTCTTGAGAGAAAAAATCATATTTTATTGAAGAAACTCAAATATCAAATTTGACAAAACTTTTGGATTAGGATTTTCAATTAAGGGATTGATTACCAAAAAAGTTCTTTAAAAGAACTAAGGTTTAATGTCAAACACTGACTTATTTATATTTGCCTCTTTAGTTTGTCTTTCCAGTAAAAGGCAATACTAAGTATTATTTATTTGAATTATTATTATTCTTAATCAATTTTTCTACTCGTCTTCTCACTGCATCAATGATAAATTCAGAATGCGATCTATATGCCAATTCATTATTTTCTTCTATTAATTTTATCACAGTTTCCACTAATTCTCCTGGGATTTTAACGCTACGATAATTTGACATGTTATTAGAAAAATAACTTATTTGAATTTATAATTACCACGTCTATAAATTATAAGAAAAATTTTCTCAATCCTTATTCTATTTGAGAACATTCCTTTTTTTTTAAGTTTTATTCTAATGCAAATATGTTTTCTTGGACGTTTTATAATTATTGTCAAAAAACATTTATTAAAAAATTATTCTAAAAATTATTCGAAGGTAAGAAAGTGTTTAATATGTTAACTGAGAAAGAAAAAAAGGAAAAATTTTCTGTTTTCGTTGAATTAAATATTGAGTTAATAGCAGAACTTGTTTCAAAAATCCAGAAAGTCAAAAGAAACAATATTATAATGTATGCCGATATAGGCACAGAAAATACTATGTATACAAAAATAGAGAATATATACCAAAAGTATCATTCAAACTTTTTTAAATTATCCTCAATCACTCTTTCTTTTTAGATTTTTAATTGCATTAAAGATGTATCAGGTTTATTTAACAGTTGGAAGAGTAAAGTAAAATGAAGCTCCCTTATTTTTTCCTTCAGACTCCATCCAAATTCTTCCACCATGCGACTCCACAATTCTTTTCGAAATATAAAGACCTAAACCAGTACCGCCAATCCCCAAATCAAGCCCTTGACCATAACGTTCGATTTTTCCGAATTGTTGAAAGATTTTAATTTTTTGTTGCTCAGTAAAGCCAATACCGTTATCTTTTATCGAAACAATTACAGACTCTTCTTTTAATTCTGTTTTTATTTCAATCTTACCCATTGGTAGCGTGTAATTAATCGCGTTAGTGAGCAAATTTGAAAGAACATCGTGAATCTCCTCTTTTTCAATATTTGCATACAATTCATTGTGTATATCTAATTTAATTGATTGATTGATTCCTTCTTTCTGCCAGAATTTCCAATTCATGCACGCAAAATTAAATGAGAAATGATAAATCTTCCTTTTGTACTTTTGGTTTCAAATCAGGTGATTCTAATCGAGATGTTTCTAGGAGGTTGTTAATAATATTCTGAAGTCTTTCGCATCCATCATTTATCTCTCTTAGTTTTGAAATAATTGGTGTATCTAATTGATCTTCATGTAAAGCTAATATGAGTTCAGAACCCTTTCCCTCGATTCACAAATTTAAACACGTAAATAATATCATTAAACAACTTGAGATGGTCACTCGAAATATAAACTGTTTTTGGATCTATATCATTAATCTCTATTATCTCTTCATCTTTTTTTTCAACAGTAAAATATATCTGGTTTTTCAACCTAGTTTTCTTGATAACATATTTGTTAAATACTGATTCAAATAAGTTTTGAAAATTTAAGAGCAAATCAATAATCTCATCAATTTCAGAGTTGTGAATTCTTAAATACTGTGCCTATTTTACTAAAGTTAAATTTTTTATTGTAATTGTTCTCAAATTGTCCTAAAATATCAATAATTTGGTTTAATAACTGTAAATTTTGACGATTTCGTTTAACCTTACGCTGATCAAGACCATCTGAATCTAAAGTGAAAGTCATTGCATGTTATTAAATTGATAAAATATAAAGAAAAAAAAATTAAAGTAATAAATTGTAGTAATTTCTTCTTTTTTTTACAATAAATCCACCAACAATAAGCAATATGGAAAATCCTAATAGTGAGATTGGAAATCTTGATATCTTAGAATTTGCTATATATTGATTTAAATGTATCAATTTTTAAAAATAATATTCAATAGGTTCTTTATCATTTTAATATTCTTACACCGATTTCCTCTAAATTTTTTATCCCCTCTGGCAGAGATATTAAGTAATTGTCTTCTAAATTTAGTTTATTAAGTGATGTAAGTTTTCCTATCGCCTCTGGGAGAGAGATTAATTGATTGTCTTTTAAATTTAGTGTATTAAGTGATGTAAGGTTTCCTATCGCTTCTGGGAGAGAGATTAATTGATTACTTTCCATATTTAGTTTGAAAAGTGATGTAAGGTTACCTATTGACTTTGGAAGAGTTGTTAATTGATTGTTTTCTAAATATAGTATATTAAGCGATGTAAGGTTGCCTATTGACTTTGGGAGAGTTGTTAACTGATTGCCTTTTAAATTTAGTATAATAAGCGATTTAAGGTTACCTATTGACTTTGGGAGTTTTGTTAATTGATTGTTTTCCAAATATAGCATATTAAGTGATTTAAGTTTGCCTATTGACTTTGGGAGAGTTGTTAGCCCACATCTAAAAAGTCCAATTGCACTAATTCGCTGATTTTCGACGGTAAAGCCCATCTCAGTTGTCCCTTCGACTTTATCAACTAAATTAAATTGTTTATCCGATTGATTTTCAAGCTTTTGAAGTATGTCCGCTTCGAATAGAAAAATTTGGACACCTTTAAAATCTATAACTATTCTCTCTATAATTTTTCTCTCTTCTATGGGGTTCATTTCCAATTACTCACATTATAATGTTCGATTAATTTTTAAAGTGTTAATATTAATTTAGGTTTCATTAATTTAAATCTTTTTTTGGTATTTTAGTTCATCACCGCATGTTTCACATATTATTAAATACATTTTTCAACCTCAAATATTCTGTTAATAGAAGAATGGGGTTGAAATTTTTCCATTTAATTTCTCTCGGAACGGCATGGATATCACTTTTTTATAAATCATTACTCTCTCTCAAAATTTAGTTATAAATAAAAATTATAATTTATCATAGTTGAAACATTAAATTCCTGATTAAAAAATGGGCTTGATACAAAATTTTTCTAATTTTATGGTATTTGAATTAAAAGATACTGGTGAAAGAGAAAGGTTATTTATAACAGAACAAGAATTTTCTCAAGAAAATGGGGAAAAAATCTTACATGATTCACAAGTTGCATTAATAGTAAAAGAAGAATTAAGAAAAATTTATATTTGGAAAGGTTACCAATCAACAGTTAGAAAAAAATTCATTGCTTCACGTGTTGCTCAACAATTACAGCAAGAATTGATGAATTCAGCAAATTTTCATCGATGTAAAATAAGATCTATTGATCAAGGAGAAGAACCTCTAGAGTTCCTAAATGATTTTGGACTTAAATCACAAAAAATTCCTGAAAATGTAGAAGTTACTCAACCTCAATTTGTAGGATTAAATCCTCAAAAAAAATATAGAAATTTGTCATCAATTTCAGCTCAAGATACTGAATTTCAAATAAAGAAAAGAAATTGTATTAGCAATCCTACATATATTAAAAATAAACCATTAAAAAGCTTAAAGCAAACATACACTAATCCAAAAAAAGAATTATTAACAAAAATCCTTCAAATTGAACCACAAAATGGTTATAAACGGAAATATATTCTACTTGGAAATAATAACCTTTACGGGATTGTAACGAAAAAATCTGAACTTTTTGGTAAATCAATAGAAGAAATAGGATGGGATCTTTATGAAAATCTACCAAAAGAAATCATAGAGTTGACGGGTCATAAACTTCGAATCCATTTCGATACCAAATCAAATAATGTTGAAGCAATTGAAATTCTGGAAAAAAAACAACCACTTGAAACTGATTATAATCGATGGACAGTTAAAGAATTAAAAATATATTGTTCAAAAAATAATATTAAAATTCCTTCTTCTCATAGAAAAGCACAGATCATAAAACTCGTTAAAGAATTTAATAATTAAAAAAGAAAAATATTGAAATTTTAGGAAAAGTTTTTTACAATTCATTCTCCTA
>SDBV01007830.1_pt1 | contig 14527 bp, 7 predicted proteins | sample 2277081 | NCBI WGS metagenome assembly SDBV01 (sample SAMN10402039, study PRJNA504765) | marine sediment metagenome | isolation source: marine sediment core GS10_PC15, 223 cmbsf | place: Arctic Ocean: Southern Knipovich Ridge | collected 2010
ATAATCCTGATCCTGAAAATCCTGCATGGCAAATGGGGAGGAACTATCAATTATTTCGGTATCAGCTTGGTGGTAATGCATTTGGAGAATACCCTACAAAATTTAATGGTGGTAACCTCACCTTCGATCCTGTTTTAGTTAATAAAAAACATGTTTATGACCCTGATTGGAGGGCATGGGGAGGGGCAGTGTTCACTGCCCAAAATCAACGATTGATCTATTGGCCTATGTTAAAATCCGGTGATTTTGATGCCATATTGCCTCAGTTTGAGCTTTATCGCAAAGGATTGCCCGGAGCTACCGCGAGGGTGAAGACTCATTTCGGACATAATGGAGCGGTATTCAGCGAATACATGAGTGCACCGGGAATTGTATTTGGTGCAGGATGGGGTTGGGAAGGAAGTGGTCATCGTGCACGTGGAAAAGAAATTCCATTTGGTGATACGCTTGCAAACGGAGCACGTGGTTATAACAGCCTGGTGGAGGAAGGTGTCATGGCGAACCAATCATGCGCGTATCATTGGGAGTCGCAACTTGAACATGCCTATATGATTATGGAATATCACCGGTTTACAGGTGCTGATATTACGCAGTATATGCCCTTTATAAAAGCTTCTGTAATATTTTTTGACGAACATTATCAAGTCCGTCAAAAAATGCGAAATGGCAAAACACTTGATGAAAATGGGAAATTGGTTATTTATCCTTCTACCTCTTGCGAATCTTATCGGGGAGCAAAAAATCCGAGTGATCTGATTGCAGGACTTCGGGCCTGTCTGGAAAGTTTATTGGAATTGGATGAAAAATATTTGTCACTCGCAGAAAAAAAATACTACCGTGAGTTTTCAGATAGAATTCCGGATTATTCCATGGGTGAAGTTGATGGAATAGCTATAATAAAACCAGCTCAGGAGTGGTTAAAAGAATCAAACCAGGAACTTCCTCAATTTTATCCCCTTTTCCCCTTCAATCAGTTTCAAATCGGTGATAAAGAGATTCAAACCTTTAAAAATACATATCAGCTTGCTCCCGAATTCCGAAAGGGTAATGTGCAAAGCTGGCATCAGGACGGAATCTTCTTTGCACGAATGGGAATGACAGAAGCAGCAGCTGATTATAACACAAAAAAATTGCAGGATAGTAAACGCAGATTTCCTTCTTTCTGGGGGCCCGGACACGATTGGGTACCCGATCATAACCGGGGTGGCAGTGGAATGATTGGTCTCCAGGAGATGTTGTTGCAAACCATTGGTGACCAAATAGTCCTGTTCCCTGCATGGCCCAAGGAGTGGGATGTGGATTTTAAATTACATGCACCTCAGAAAACAATCATTTCCGGTAAGCTGATTGAAGGTGAATTAACCGGGTTGAAAATAGTACCTGAAAGCCGGAGAAAAGATTTAATTATATCTTTATAAAACAGTTAGGGACAGCTATAAAAATACAAACATGAAACGAACCAAAATAAATTTATACGGATGAAATCTCTTAAACAGATAACAATTTTACATATTTTGTTTGCAATTGGCTTTTTGGCCTGCAGACAAAATGCAGACCTGACAATTACAGTAGACCCGGGTGTGAATGATCTGGTATTCAATGATCTTGCCACTACCTGGGACGAAGGTGTGCCCATTGGCAATGGGCTGATTGGTGGATTGGTCTGGCAGAAAGGCGATCAGTTAAGAATATCTCTGGATCGTTCCGACTTGTGGGATTTACGCCCTTCCAAAGCTTTTGCAGATCCGGTTCTAACGTATCAATGGCTTTATAATCATAAAATCAACGATACCTACGATGAAGCTCTGAAAAAGTTAAACTCTTATCGTCCAGGACGATATGCTCCTACAAAAATTCCCGGAGGTGCTCTGGAATTTGACATTATTTCTATGGGAGATCCGGAGCAGGTCAGGTTGTACCTTAAAAATGCCCTTTGCGAAATAAAATGGGATAATAACAGAGAGATGCAGATCTTCACCCATGCCACAAATCCTGTAGGATGGTTCAGAATACAATCTGTTGATCAGGATATTATACCAGCATTAAGGACACCCGAATATAAGTCAGATAGAGAAATAAATGAAAAGAGAGTCGGTGGACAGGGATATGACATCCTCTATCTGGATTATGAGCAGGGAGAGGTCATTTCCGGTGAAAACAGCACCTCATATCACCAGAAATGCTGGGGCGATTTCTATTATGATATTGCCGTGAAGTGGACAAAAAATGGAGATGTCATTGAAGGGGCATGGAGTATAACAAGCAAGTCGAGTAAGAAAAAGGCCATAGAGGAAGTGGAGGAAGCCATGACACGCGGGTTTGCATCCGACTATGCCAGCCATCGAAAATGGTGGAACGATTTCTGGTCTCAGTCTGCCATATCCATACCTGACGAAATACTGCAAAAACAGTGGTATAATGAAATCTATAAAATCGGAGCTGCTGCCAGGGCAGATACACCCCCGATTACTTTACAGGCTGTCTGGACTGCCGATGATGACAGGCTGCCCCCATGGAGAGGGGATTATCATCACGATCTTAATACGCAACTGAGTTACTGGCCGTTTTATAGTGGAAATAAGCTGGAATATGAACAGGGTTTTGTTGATTGGTTATGGTCTCAGGTGCCTGAAAATATGAAATTTACAAAACGTCATTTCGGAGTTGAAGGTTTAAATGTCCCCGGTTGTACAACCCTTGATGGTCAACCAATGTTCGGATGGATCCAGTATACAATGTCCCCAACTACATCAGGCTGGCTGGCCCATCATTTTTATTTGCATTGGAAATATTCAAACGACCACTATTTTTTAGAGCATAAAGCTTATCCGTATTTAAAAAATGTAACCAAGTTCTATGATAATATTTCTATCATAAGTAAAAATGGGAAGCGCAAATTTCCCATTAGTTCGAGCCCCGAGATATTTAATGACAGTGAACAAGCATGGTTTACGGAAATAACCAATTATGACCTTGCAATTGTTCGTTTTGTTCACATTGCTGCCGCTGAAATGGCGCTTGAGTTAAACCTTCAGGATGAGGCCGATCATCTTAACAACATGTTATCTGAATGGCCGGAATTTGATCTCGATGAAGATAACTGCCTTACTTTTGCTCCCGGTACTCCATACAAAAATTCACATAGACATTTTTCACATCTGATGGCTTTTCATCCTTTTGGTTTAATTGACTGGAGCAATGGAGAGAAAGAGAGAGAGATCATCAAAGCTACCATCAAAAGGCTTGATGAAGTTGGCCCGGATTGGTGGTGCGGATATTCATACAGCTGGCTTGGCAACCTGAAAGCACGTGCAATGGACGGGGAGGGGGCTGCCGAAGCTTTGCGTATCTTTTCAGAATGTTTCTGTTTACGCAACACTTTTCATGTCAATGGAGATCAGACAAAAAGCGGTAAATCAAAATATACCTATCGACCCTTTACCCTGGAGGGCAATTTTGCTTTTGCATCGGGCATCAATGAAATGCTTATTCAAAGTCATACCGGAGTCGTGAAGATATTTCCTGCGATCCCGAAATCATGGAAAGATGTTTCATTCGAAAAACTCAGAACTGTCGGAGCGTTTCTTGTCTCGGCTGAAATGAGAAATGGAGAAGTTCAAAAGGTTGAAATAGTCTCAGATACAGGGGGAGCATTTTCTATGGATAACCCGTTTCCATCCGGAAAATATGGTTATAAAGGAGACATAGAAATAATTGAATCGGGGGAATTGATAAAAATAAATATGATTGAGGGACAAAAAATAATACTGACTAAAAATGATTAATTGCAGATTAACACCTAGGCTCTCTCTATGCATAATTATTGTACTAAATATTTTATTGATATCCTGCCAACATAGGGATGCTCATAAAACTGCTCTGAAGTTATGGTATAAGCAGCCTGCAAATGCTTCAATCCCCGATGACAAAAATGGTTGGAAGGACGATCCTGAGTGGCTAAAAGCTTCACCATTGGGCAATGGTTCCCTGGGGGTCATGGTTTTTGGGGATGTGAACAGAGAGCGGATACAACTTAACGAAGAGAGCATGTGGTCGGGCAGTCCTGATGACAATGATAATCCCGAAGCATATCCGGCACAGGAAAATATCCGCCAGCTGTTGTATGAGGGAAAATACAGGGAAGCATCAGAGTTGACTGCACGCACACAAATATGTAAAGGAAAAGGTTCCGGCCACGGCAATGGAGCCAATGTTCCTTTTGGTAGTTTTCAGACATTGGGAGACCTGTGGATTGATTTTGGAAAAGAGAGTTCATGGAAAGAGTACCGGCGTGAACTCGACCTGGACGAGGCTGTTGTTCGTGTAACCTATACTCAGGAAGGTATCCGCTATAAAAGGGAAATATTTACCAGTTATCCCGATCAGATCATGGTGGCCAGGTTTACAGCTGATAAGCCGGGTCAGATATCTTTTCAATGTAAAATGAACAGGCCGGAGAGATTTAGTACTGAAAGCGGAAATGATCAATTGGTGATGTACGGAGCTCTCAGTGATGGCAAAGGCAAGACAGGACTGAATTATATGGCACGATTGTCTGCCGTAAATAAAAACGGTAAGGTAACTTACAATGACTCAGCCTTGATTGTGCAAAATGCAGATGAGGTCATTCTTTTCCTTGCAGCTTCCACCGATTATGTTTTGGCGTACCCCGGCTATAAAGGCAGGGATTATAAAGAGATCACCAATAATAATTTACAAAAGGCCAAACAAAAATCTTTTACCAGTTTGTTCAATGCACACAAAGAAGAATACCAGGAATATTACCACCGTGTAAGTTTTGGTATTGCCCCTGAAGTACCAGATATCATCCCGACTGATGTGAGGGTTCAGGCGTTCAAGAAGACTAAATCAGACCCTCATCTCGTGGAATTGGTATTCCAGTATGGGCGCTACCTGTTGATCTCTTCCTCCAGACCAGGAACATTGCCTGCAAATCTGCAAGGCATATGGAGCAATAAAATACAAACCCCGTGGAACGGGGATTACCACACCGATGTTAATATCCAGATGAATTACTGGCCTTCCGAAGTCACCAACCTCAGTGAGATGCATTTGCCTCTGTTTGATTTAATCAATTCACTGGTAGAACCTGGATCCAGAACTGCCAGGGTCCACTATAATGCCAGTGGATGGGTCGTACATCCCATAACTAATGTTTGGGGATACACTTCACCGGGAGAGTCTTCAAGTTGGGGGATGCATACCGGAGGCGGAGCCTGGATTGTTTCGCACATTGGGGAACATTATTATTTTACGCTGGATAAGAAATTCTTGAAACGAATGTATCCGGCATTAAAATCTTCTGTTAGCTTTTATCTGGATTGGTTGACGGTTGATCCTGAAACAGGAAAATGGGTGTCGGGGCCTGCCGTTTCGCCTGAAAATTCCTTTATTGCCCCTGATAGCAGCAGGTGCCAGATCAGTATGGGGCCTGCACATGATCAGCAGGTAATTTGGAATCTTTTCAATGATTTTATCATAGCTTCCAACGAATTGGACATTTCGGATGATTTTTTACAAAGAGTCAGGAAAGTTCAGCAAAACCTGGCCGGTCCTCAAATCGGTTCCGATGGAAGGCTCATGGAATGGGCAGAGGAATTCTCAGAAGTTGAACCCGGCCATCGCCATATCTCTCACATGTTTGCTGTTCATCCTGGATCTCAAATCAGTCTTAGCAAAACACCCGGGCTTGCCGATGCTGCAATGAAATCATTGGATTACCGGATCGAAAATGGTGGTGGCCATACTGGATGGAGTGCCGCCTGGTTGATCAGTCAATATGCCAGGTTGAGAGATGGTGAAAAAGCCAAAAACTTCATGGACATTGTTTTGACCAAAAGCACAAGCCCTAATTTATTTGGCCAGCATCCACCTTTCCAAATGGATGCGAACTTTGGGACCACGGCAGGTATTGCAGAAATGTTGCTTCAAAGCCACACAGGGGAGATTGTTCTTCTCCCTGCATTGCCTGATGATTGGTCCGATGGAAATATAAACGGTTTATGTGCCCGGGGTGGATTTGTGGTTGACATGAAATGGGAAGCAGGAAAACTTATTTATGCCAGGATATATTCCAGGAATGGAGGTAAATGCATTGTTAATTACCAGGACCAACAAGCTATTCTTGAAACCAGAGAGGGAAACGAGTATTTCCCTTTTAAGCTTTGAAATCATCGTTTAAAATTAAAACTCCCGGAAGGATCGCCGGTGATATCTTTTTCAAATGCGGCCACACACTCCATCAGCCCACCTTCAACAAAATAAACCTTTTGACGGAATGTGGCCGTTTCCCCGGGCGGCAGGGGGGGAGGGGACCCTGATTCGCTGTGAATACAACGAAGGTATTCCATCTGGTTGTGAAACAGGAATTCATATTCTTCGCTGGCAATTCCGACGGCACGGGTGCTGTCCCTGGAGACTAAAACCATCAGCGGGTGATCGACCGGCGCTTCCTGCGTGATGTTATCGAAATATTGGGAAGTGGGATCAATTCGTCCGCGCGAAGGGTAATCCTCCCTGTAATAACGAGGGAAACTTGTGGTGGGATTCAGCGATGCGAGGGAGCGCCACTGTCCGGCAGTGCGAAGATAAATTCGTGAAAAATCTTCGCAGATGAAATCGGGTGACTTCGAAAAATGAATGCAGTTTTGAGCGTAAATATTCTCCAAATCCTCCTGGCTGCGGTTGGTAACCCGTGTTTCGAGAAGAAGGGAATTCCTCCCGGGGATCAGTTCTGTATGGATGAATCCGGCAGGATGGTCCTTATATATCCATAACAAGCCATCCTTTTCCGTAGTTGCAAACTTCTGAAGGGCCACACTGGCATCCCACTGCTGCCACAGATCACCTACAGCTTCCGGTAACCAGAGAACAAAGGTGTTTCCGGGCCACCGGTCGACTGTGATGGCCACCTGGGTGGTTGGATTGTCATCCCCCCTGATGGTAACAGCATCATAGGGTCGAAAGGTGAATTGGATGGTCTCCGTGAGAGGATCTGTTTTAACTGGTTCTTTCAGATCGCGGGCATTTTTTCTCCTGGATCGTCTCTTTTTTAAATGGTCTATCTCTTTTTCCAGCGCAGAAGAGATCACCATTGACAACTCCTTGTAACCTTCCGGGGTGAAATGAACATCATCATCCCCCTTGCCAAATTTTGAATGAATCTGATAGGAAACTCTGTTCAGATCAATGACCTGAATGTCATGCTCATCCATAATATCAGATGCGACTGCATTGTATATGTGTTCGTCACCTGCTATTCTTCCAGCCTCCATGTCAGGGACACAGGTTGTGGTAACAAATACCAATCTGGCACCGGTACCCTTCAATATGCGTACCAGTGAATCTAAGTTTTGCCCATATTCCCCGGGGGTATATGTCAGGGTCCCGTTTATTTTATCACGGTGTCCCTGCACTTTAGACTCAGGATGCCTGTAGCACAGATCCCACAAGCCCCAATTGAAGACAATAACATCCCATTTTTCATCACCCAGCCAATCATCTATCTTATTTAGTCCAATGCCGGTATGTCCTGCATTTCCCTCATTGTGAGCGATTGCGGCTTTATCTGATAACTCCTCCTGCACGAATGGTGTGTATCCGATAGAGATGGAATCTCCAATGATGATCACCTTTGTCTTGTCTCCCTTAAAACCAGGAAGAAGGATGGAGCACAGTAATAAGATGGCTGTCTTTTTCATCATCTGGCATTCAGCATTTTACCTGCTTTTCTTAAAATTTCAATATCTTCTTCCGGGAAGGAACCATCACCTTTCGGGCCTACATTCAACAGCAGGTTGGAATTCATATTCCCGGCATCATCCAGCAGTTTAATGACCTCTTCTGCACTCTTATGCTTCCCGTCATTTTTTTTGTTGTATCCCCATGCATGGGGTTGCAGGGTATTGCATATCTCCCGTAGTTTGTCTTTGTTTTTTTCATAGACCATTGCTGCCACTTCCAGTTTTTGACCCACCTTTGCGCCTCCGCTTCGTTCAGGCGCCATGAAATCCTCCTTGCCATTCGCACCCTGTTTGAAGGATATCAAAGCATGAGGAGATAATTCCCGTATCAGAGCATAAGTTGAGTCTATGGGAAACAGGTCCGGGCGGTGGTAATATCCCATAATAGGATCAAACCAGATACCTGCTATGTTGGGATATTGAGTAAGAATTTCTTTCAGCTGCTCGTGAACAAAGTCAACATATATCTTAAAATCTTCATCTTTTCGGAATTTATATTCAGGTTGAGGTTCAGTATAGGCGGGCCTGGCATTTGTCCATCCACTTTCCCTTGAATAGAAATAGGGATGTTTCCAGTCGGCAGCATAGGAATAGTATAAAAATAGTCCAAGGCCCTTTCTTTCGCAGGCCTCGTAAAGTTCCTTGATCAGGTCCCGTTTGGCGGGTGAGTTCAAAACATTAAAATCGGTTGCCCTGGTATTGAACAAACAAAATCCATCATGATGCTTTGATGTAATCGTGATATATTTCATACCGGCTTCAACAGCCAGCCGGGTTATTTCATCCGGATTAAAATTTTCGGCTGTAAATTTATCTTTAAGCAGGGCATATTCGGAAACAGGAATCGTATCCCTGAGCTGGACCCATTCTCCTTTTTCCAGTAAACTGTAAAGCCCGTAATGGATAAACATACCATAACCGGCATTTTTAAACCATGCCAGATTCGCCTTCCTGGGATTCTCCACATATTCTTCCTGGTAATCCTTTAAATAAGTCGGAACTTTTATGGAGTCTGTGCAACCGATCAATAATCCGGAGAGGACCAGGGGAATGGCCATCTGCTTCATGCAATTAATCCTGACTTTTACTCCGGATCCGCAAATTCCAGTGGAGCAAAATAAATATTGTTCTTTTCCCATATTTTAAGCAAAGACGGTAAGACTTCTTTAAATCTGCCGTAATCCTTATTTTCCTTCATAGTCCAACCTACTTCTGCATAGGCTGCTATTCGGGGGAACACCAGAAAGTCCATATCTCCGGATGTTGGTATCCATTCTCCCCACATTTGACAGCCCGTGCCAATAATTTTATCGTGAAATTCAGAACCGAGTCCGTCTGGTACAGGTTCAAAAAGATAAGCATCTTTCAGAGAGATCGACTTATAATCGTAATCAAGGTAAGTTGACGAATGTAGTGAATTGACAATATGATAACCTCTACTGGCGGCATTTTCAGCTAACTCAATATCTCCTTTCCAAAAATGAATGATGGTTTCTTTGGCTAACTCCTCCTCTGTTTCGGTATCTGTTTTATCCTGATACTCGTGCAGGTTATGCCCCATGATTTCATTCCATCCCATCATTCTTTTTCCTTTGGATTTTAAATACCGGGAGATTGTATTTGTAAAATATATTTGAAGATCGGCGGGTGTCTTCAGGTTTTTTTCTGCCATGAATGCCTGGACCGTTTCACTGTTTTTCCAATAATCATATTTTACTTCATCGCCACCGATGTGAATGACTTTTGATGGAAAAAGTGTTATCACTTCGTCAAGTACATCTGTCAGAAATTGAACCACTTTTGGATCAGCTACATTATAAACATCTTTACCTACTCCGAAAACGACAGGTACCTCAATCCTTGCACCCGAAGTCCCTAACCATGGATACGCAGCAATTGCTGCACTCGAATGTCCCGGCATCTCAATCTCAGGCACAATTGTAATGTGTCTTTCACTGGCATATTCTACAATTTCCCTGATCTCTTCCTGGGTATAAAATCCTTCATGTGGTTCTCCAGATTGAATAGGGCTTCTCCACTTCAATGATCCAATTTGTGTGCTTCTCCTTTTAGAACCAACTTCGGTTAACAACGGGTATTGCTTGATTTCTATTCTCCAGCCCTGGTCATCAACCAGATGCCAGTGAAATACATTCAATTTCAACAGGGCCATCTCATCCAGCAACTTTTTCACCTGTTCTTTCCCTTTGAAATACCGAGCTTCATCCAGCATAAAAGCACGCCAGGCAAAACGGGGCTTGTCCTTCATTTTTACAAATGGGAGCAAGCAATCACCATCAGGTGTCTTGCATGCCAGGATCATTTGTCTGATCGTTTGAATACCATAAAATATCCCTGCTTCATTTGATGCCTTAATCGCAATCCCATTGTTATTTATATCCAGTGAATAACCCTCCTTATCAGAATCAGGCTTCATATGTATTAATTCCAATTTCAGATAAGCAAGGTTTGTTTTTATGGAGGAAGCTGATATCCCGGCATCCTCCAGTAACGTTTTAGCCGTATAACCAACTAAATCATCCAATTGTGGAGTATTCCCAAATATCTTTATTTCATTATTCAGGTTGAAAAATCCTTTTGAAAATTCATATTCACTGGGTTCGGGGATAACCGTTAATTCTGTCATTTTCAACCCTGTGTCATTTGTTTTTAAGAATGACCCGGAGGAAGGCTGATTTAAGGCTAAAACTGGAATAATGCAGCCTAACATCAGGCAGTTGCGGATTATCTTTTTCTTCATTTGCCAGACTTTTTTTCTTTAATAAAATCGAAAGAAAGTCCGTTGTAAGCACGAACCAGGGTGGCAATATTATAATCATCTCCCTTAAAACTATCAATGGGAAGAGACAGGTATTTATCCACTGAAGGAAGGAGGGAATTCTCATTGGGTTTAGTGAATCCATAGAGTCCAACTCCGGTTTCTATGGCTGCAGGAACGACCTGTTGTGCATCTTGCTTATTCCACTGAGCCAGGCAGGTTATCAGACGGGTTTGTTCTCCAACCATAGCTTTCACTGCTTCCACTCTTTCCATATCTCCTCCTTCATTCATGAGCCAGTCAACTTCTTTAAACATTTTAGAATTAATTATATGCGGATGAGTTATATCAAAAGAAGTTAACCATATTATCGTATTTGGATCTGTCTCTTTGGCCGCCTTATAGATAGTATTCCAGCACGTTTCGATGGCAAGCCTGCTGTATGCATCATAATCTTCTTCAAAAAGCTCTTCAACTCCGGGGAATGAATTACCCATTAGTTCTTTGTAGAGCTCCTTCTCACTGTCCAACCAATTTCCTCCATTGCTGCTCCTGTTAGGTTGGTAGAACCAATCAATCATAAATCCATCAATTCCTGTCTTACTAACGGCATCCCGGATTATTGCATCCAGATATTCCAGATACTTTTGGGTGAATGGAATATGACGGTCGGCCGGGTATCCATAACTGTATTCAGGATTTTCCATACCCCAGCGCGTGTTGGAACCTATGCATAAATATCCCATCACTTTCATCCCTTCTTTATGTCCCAGTCTAACTATTTCAGGTAAAAAATCATGTTTCAAACCAGGTTGAGGCAGAACCACACCATTCTTATACCACCCGTATCCATTACAAGAAACAATAAAGGTTTGAACAACATTTACCCCCAGGTCCTTATACCAGTTTATATGTTCCTGTGGATTTGCATCAGCCCATAATCCAGGCCGGGCAAATGCATTTGGTCCTCCTTCACCCCAGTTAAAATCAATGCAAAATCCTTTGATCAACCCATCGGTATCAGATGATTTTTTGCTGCAACTGCTAAATACGAGTGTAAGGATTGCAATTGAGAGAACCAATGTTCTTATTTTCATTTTATGATTCATAATTTATTGATTCTGTTTTACACTTTTAAGTACTTCATCAGGTAGCATTTGCTTCTGCAAACTATTAAAATGTTTCTCAATTTTGCTATCCCTGGTAATGTCCCAGATTGAAGACCTCATCTGACGAAGACCCAAAACTGCAGTAATCCAACTTTGCGTCCAGCCAGTTTCGATAGACCATGCTCCCCAACCCGCATCGCCATTGGATGCCCAATACTCCCAGCGGTTAAAATCAAAGGCACGGAACCAGCCACCATCCAATTCGGGATGTTTTTCACTACTGATTTGTATGCGACACAGGAATTTCGCCAATTTGTCCTCCGCATCGCGGTAGAGTTGTTCACCTGTAGCGGCTGCAGCCTCATGCAAGCCAAGGAATGCAAAATCTACCGTATACAGAAGGTCGCACACAGCATCACCATTCGTTTGTATTAAGGGAGTTTCATTTGTACCATAGGCTTCGTTAGATGCGGGAGGTGGAAAACCGCCTTTACCTGCTTCGCCTATCTCTTCACGAATAGCACCACACTCATCCTGACTGGTTATCAGGTCACTTGCAATCTTTCGCAACCACCCGCGGTGTTCAGGTGTATCTTCCACACGTACCAGCCAGGCTAAAGGAAGTAGCATTTTTGCTCTCTCCTGCTGGATCCCGTTTGTCCATTTCCAATGATCGGGATAGGCAGCCATGGTCATCCCGATGGCTGCTTTTGCTCGTTTCAGGAACAGATCAAATCCGATTTGTTGATAAGCCCAGAGGTAGCAAGCCCAGATGTTGGCTTGATAGTGTGGTGAATAGGAAGTATTTTTATCTGTGAAGAAATGTTTCCATCCGGCCAGCACCAAATGGTCCTGGTCAAGGCGGTCGGGCTGGAAGCCAAATTCTCCACTAATGCGTAAATTACCCAACAAACCTCTTAATATTCTCTCATCGTACCGGTCTGTTTCCTGAGCAGCTGCTGCAATCAGCATTCCCAACATGCTTCTTGCATTATCATCGCCGTAGTAAACAGCATAGCCATCCATCGAGCCTGGCCCTGTGTACTGCGGTGAGTCGAGCCATCCGAATAACCCATAAGCAGGGTGATCGGGGTCAGCACGCTCACCCAACGACATCATGGACTCGAAAAAGAGCCAATCACTGATATTTTCGGCGGTCTTCTTGTATGTTTGATCTTGTAGTACCAGTCCGGCGAGCCCCATTGCTCCGGCAACTTCCCCGTTACAATCATTTCGATTCCACCAACGCACAGCCTGTGAACCATCTGAAAATATTTTTGCATCGAAACCTTCCATTATACCAAGAGTTCCATCCCCAATTTGCACATTCTCAGGAATCATAGCTATGCGATGTCCATAAGGCCAATCCCGGGTAAGATCAGGATCAGCTTTAGAAGGGATTGGAAGATTTGCCGGTTTATTATATTGCTCCATCATCTCAGGGTGAAGAAGCATGTGAGAATTAAAGAACCAATCAATCCCACGTTTAAGTGCTTGCCTCTCAATATCGGAAGGGAGGTTGTCCTCTTCGCTATAGCTTGGACGTACATTTGGAGTCCATTTCAACTCAGGAAAATTAGTGTTCGGCTGAAGCCATGCGAAGATGTGCATCCATATGGCTTGCCACGCATCGGCAGGAGCATAGCGAGCAGTTAAGAATTGACTCAACTTGGTAGTGGCAACCAACAAGCCACCTTTTTCTTCAGATTGAGGAATTTCGCTTAAGACTGGAAAAGTCTCTTCCGGTAAACCGTAAACAGCACTATCGAAGCCAGCTACCCTTGCAATTACAATATCCGGATCCTCAGCCTTCATGGTGACAAAACGACAATCATGAATGGCTATAATACGAAGTTCTTGCAATGCCGGAACAAATGCATTGGAGGAAATTACAGCGCGTTCCCAATGCGTTCCTCTCGGGATACCAAGCTCCATCCCGGGCAAATACGATGGGTATTCGACATATAGCCTCAGTTCTTTACTGCGTGCTTTTTCAAAAAGGGAAGCATCCATCGCAGTAGTTCTCTCAGGGTAGCCATCGGCCAATATCAGGACCCCGGCTCCTTCCGAGGCATTGTTTATCGCCTCTTCCGGAGTATTATACCGGACACAAGCTATTTTATTCTCTTTTAATGTCAGGTAAAGATCATTGCCCTCTTTACAACTCAGGCTAATCCTGTTCTGACTTTTCGAGTCGCATGCTTCAAAAACAACAAGCAACAGTACCGCAAAAAAGAGATACAGTATGTTTTGTAAGGTTTCCTGGCTCATTTTCATATATCCCTAAAGATATATAATTTTTCAAATGAAACCTTACGGGTATAAACAACAGGAGATTGCCGATGTTGGATTATAATTTAATGGTCAGCACATCTCCCTCCTGGATAACGGTATATTTTTTCAGGGGAGTAGTGGCAGGACCATTAAGGACCGAACCAGTGGTACTGAACAGGGATCCGTGACAGGGACATGGAAGGTTTTTATTGGCCGCATCATAGGAAACATTGCAACCCTGGTGTGTACATATTTTGGATAAGGCAATAAACCCATCTCCTGTATTGATGATGAGGATGTTCCCTTTGGGCATTGATCCGCCTGGCGATGTAAGAATACTATATTGTGAATCTGCCAGGTCAATGGTCAGCGTGTTCCCATCATCGTTATCCGGTTCCGGCTGGTCCTCTTCACAGGAAGTAACGACTGCGGGCAGTACAAACAGTGTGCCTGTCCCCAGGGCAATGTTCCTTAACAAATCGTAACTACTCAGGTCTCAAAGGCTGAGTTTTAGTTTATGAGATTCAAAAAAAGTAAAGCCGTTTTTATTACAGGTGTCAAAGATGGATCGGATTACCGCATAGGATTGTATCCCTTGTGGA
>SDBV01007832.1_pt1 | contig 14523 bp, 10 predicted proteins | sample 2277081 | NCBI WGS metagenome assembly SDBV01 (sample SAMN10402039, study PRJNA504765) | marine sediment metagenome | isolation source: marine sediment core GS10_PC15, 223 cmbsf | place: Arctic Ocean: Southern Knipovich Ridge | collected 2010
GTTTTCTTATTACAGAAAATTCTTGTCGCATCCTTGCTACTGCAATGCCTTGGTCCATCGTCCGGCTGCATCAGCATAGCTACGGCTATGCCCGCTTCGTGAGTCCTTGCTCCAAGACATCTCGCCACGCCCTGCTGCGACAATTATTATGAAAAAAGCCCTAGCCGAGATACTGGCTTTGCCCGGCCGTGATTTTCAAATCGGCTGCGGCTTTTTTGGCCAATGCTTCGGCGCTGTCGGCGTAGAGCGGCGAAATTTCGATCGCCGAAGCCACCTGTCCGTCGGCGTCTCGCGGCACGGCCATGCCGCAGTCTTCCAGCCAGTCCGCGGCGCGTCGCACCTGGTCGTGCAGGCTGGTGGCCAGGCTGTCTTTGCCCTCGGCGTTTTTGATCGGACTGAATTCTTCGCTACGGATGGTTTCGAGAATCATCGTTCGCTTTGCCAGCGGCAGGGCGTCGAAAACGAACATTTCCAATTTAACCGCGTTGGGCTGGTCGGGCGTGACGGACTCGCCGGCAGCGTCGACGCAGGGCACCTTTTTTTCGGCGCGGTGGAAGGGCAGCTTGCAGACGCCGCCGGCTGTGATCCGCTCGACGAAGGCGCGGCACAGCAAATGGATGGCGATGCTGCCCGCACTGAATCGCAAGTGACCGTCGTCGGTGCAGGTCTTGGCCAGTTCGTCCGGCATGTCGGAGTATTCGATGACGATGGTCTTGCCGTCGACCACGCAGACGTTGCCGAGTTTTTCCATCGGATCCCGCTTTGGCAGGATTTTCGCGCTCATCTCCGCGCCTTCCAACTCATGCAGGCCCACAAACAGCGGATCGAGGCATTTGACCAGTGGGTTGTCCACCTGGAAATAGCTGATCAGTTCGACGCCACGTCTGGCCATGTCGTCCAGCGCGCCGCTTTCCTGCAGCGCCAGCAGGCTTCCGCCGTGGCCGTTGGGGCTGCAGGCGAGCGTGGCCTTGTCGGCCAGCAGCAACTTGCCGTCCAGTCCCAGCGCGGGCATCGTGCCCTGAACGAGAAAAAACACGTCCTGCTCGTCCAGGCCGAAATATTCGTGCTGGCGGAAGAACGCCTGGGTGGCGACGTCGTTGGCGGGCGAGGTCATGATGTACCATGGCACGGGCACCCCGGCCCGTTCGCCGGCGGCGCGGATCTGCTCTGCGAAAATCTGGAATAGTGGTTTGTGCGTGACGGGGGTCGCTTCGAAGCAGCCCTTGGGCCCCTCGTAGCCCAGACGAGTTCCCTGTCCGCCTGCAACCACGAAGGCTGCGACTTTGCCCTCGGCCAGCAACTGCCTGCCCCGCTCGCGCGCTTCGGCGTAGCGGCCGACCAGCGATTCGTCTGGCCTGGCCGGAAAAATCTCGGGCGGCAGGATGTCCCCTGTCGGCGCGACGTGCGGTTTGTTGAGGACATATTGGTCGGCCCACTGTTCGACGCGGCCGAAGTCCAGAGACTCCAGTTGCTCCAGCAGGGCGTTTTGTTGCGGCGGGTTCAGCTCCGCCCAGAATCGAAGCAGGTGCTGCTGGGCATGTGACTCCAGCGTTTGCCGTACGGAAGCAAGGTCTGCCATTTTGTGTTACCTCTCTAGGGCATTAATCATCGAATCATGGAGCAGAGTAAAATCCAGGCAGAATATTGTCAATCTTTTTGATAAAGACTGAGGCCACAAGTCTTTTTTTTCGGCGTCCTGCGTCAACTTGCCAAAAACTATTTAAACCTGAGTATTGACAGCAACCCGCCGATCGATCTATTATAAAGACTGAGGTGATGGGCCGCTGCAGGGCAATAGCGAACGGTATCATCATAATTGTTTTCAGCACGCAACAAGCCCCTGCCAACCATCCCACCCCTCGTAAGTTTTGATGCTGAGCCATGTTGTGCTGCATCGCCGTATCTGTCTGCGGCGGCTCGGGTTCAGGACTTGCATTCAGACATGAGCATAAGACCGCTTGGGCGAACGGCGCCCGGCGGCAAAGTCCGGTTGACGCAGGCTGGGTTTCCCACCCAGCCAAGTTGGGAACGACGCGATGGATCGCCGAGTGTACTGGATTTATAACATAATATTTGGAAGGTGATTACAGCGTTTTCCCGGCATAATGTCCAAGGGAGAAGGAGTAATGAAAATGAGACGTGAAAAAGGTTTTACACTGATTGAGCTGTTGGTGGTCATCGCGATCATCGCCCTGTTGGTGTCGATTCTGATGCCGAGCCTCTCCAAGGCACGCGAATTGGCGAAACGAGCTGTCTGCCAGACGAACCAGAAGGGTATCGGTACGGCGATGGCCTTGTACACTGGCGAAAGTCGCGACCAGTGGCCCTACATTGACATAGGCAGGCGCGGCAACGACTGGACCGCTCCGGTGGGTAAGAACTTCAACAGGGAACCTTTCGAGACGGCCAGTGGCATTGGTGGTCCCTTGGGTGCGGATAACCGCAGTGTTTCGGCCCTGCTGTTCCTGTTGGTCCGTACCGGTCAGCCGACCAGTCTGTTCACCTGTCCGTCGGACACTGCCGAAGAAATGATCAGGGCTACCGACGCCAACGGCGATTATTTCTGGGACTTCAAAAGTGACCCCAACGACCTCGGCGACAATCCGGGCACTTCGTTCAAGACCATCAGCTATGCTTACCAGGCGCCGCTGTATGGCCCGGACCTTACATCCGTGATGATAACTACCCCGCAGGGCAGTGGCGTGAACGTCACCAGCCCGACGGCGTTGGTGATCCTGGCCGACAAGTCTCCCATGTGTGCGAAATACCCCAGCGCCAGTGAGACTAACATAAATAAAAAGTATAAGGCGACTACGTCTTGGAGCGAAGGCTTGAGCGATGATAAAAAACGGCTGGGTATGAGCCAGAACCATTCCAAGGGCGAGATGATCAACTTCCTCAAGGCCGACGGTAGTGTTTCCTCGTCGACGCACGCGGATTGCGGCATCAATGCTGACAACATTTACTCCAGTGCTCACAGCTCAGTGGACCCGGACACTGGCAAGATTATGCCGAGAACCCGCAGGGGGTCCGACAGCACTGTCATGATCGGTGAATTTGTAGGCGGTGACGGAGGGCATATGTCCAAGGAAGACTCTTTCCTGGTTGGCCCTGTGTCCGGTGAACAGATGCAGAAGCAGATGCAAGACGGTGAAGAAGAGAACTAATTTTGCGAAAAATGCATAATGCGTGAATGACACGAGGCGGGCCTTTTCGGTCCGCCTCGTTTTTTTAGGCAGGCCCGACCCAGGGGAGGCTTTTGTATTGCCCGTTTTATCTGGCGGGCTGCTATAATCTCGTGTCCCCAAATTAGAGCCAGGATTATGACGTGGAACTGACGGTAAAACTGGAAAACCCAAATAAGCAAGGGCTGTTGTTCGGCCCGAGCGATCGCCATCTGAAAATGCTTCGTGAGGCATTGGGCGTTCAGGTCTTCGCTCGAGGCGGACAGGTCAAGCTGACCGGCTCGGCCGATGGCGTGGCCAAGGCAGCGGCGGTGTTGCAGAAATTGCAACGTACGCTCAAACGCTCGGATGCGATTGGGGTCGATGCGGTCGCCGAGGCGATCAGCGCCGCAGCCGGGGCGGGCCGCAAAGAACCCGCAGAGGTTCTCGACGTCTATGCTCCGGGGCAGTTGGTCCGGGCGAAGACGCCAGGGCAAAAACGATACATCGGGCAGATGCAAAAGCGGGACATGGTTTTCTGTGCGGGACCGGCCGGTACGGGAAAAACCTACCTGGCCGTGGCGGTGGCCGTGCATATGCTCAAACACGATCGGGCCAAGCGGCTGATACTGGTTCGCCCGGCAGTCGAGGCCGGCGAGAAACTCGGCTTCCTGCCCGGAGACATGCAGGCCAAGGTGAACCCTTATCTTCGCCCGCTGTTCGACGCACTGCACGACATGATGGATTACGAGCAGATTCGCCGCTTCATGGTCAACGACCTGATCGAGGTGATTCCGCTGGCCTTCATGCGCGGTCGAACGCTTAACGATTCGGTGATTATTCTGGACGAAGCCCAGAATACGACCGCTTCGCAGATGTTGATGTTCTTGACCCGCATGGGTCATGGCTCGAAAATGATCATCACCGGCGACGACAGCCAGGTCGATCTGCCGGAAGATACGCTCAGCGGGCTGCTGGACGCCAACAAACGCCTTGCGGGAATCAAGGGCGTGGCGTTCGTCCGACTGGACAAGGCCGACATCGTGAGGCATCGGCTGGTGCAGAATATCGTGGAAGCCTACGCCAGAGACAACGGTTAAAGGCCGATGAATGGCGAGTAGAGGCCGAGTCGACACGAATCGCTGCCGACTCGTCGCAGGCAACGCCTTATGCCAATAGTTTGTTATGTGGCCATTTAAGAAAAAAACTCGACAGCGCCGCCTGGAAGTTCGCCGGGCCATGCCCTCCGTTCGTTCGTCTCGTTGGAAGCAATTACTCCAGGCGGGCGGCCTGGCTTCGGCGATGCTGGTGGTGGGCCTGCTGGCGGGACTGGTGTTGATGGACGTCCTGCCGGCCGAGCCGATGACCTACCGGTCCGGGCAGTATATCCCCGCAGACATTCTCGCGCGGGTGGGGTTCCGCATTCTGTCCGCCGAACGCCTGAACGCCCTGCGGAGTAGCATCGACAGAGACACGCCGCCGGTATTCGAACAGAACGCTTTGGTGACCGAGAAAATCCTCACTGCGATGAAGTCGCTTCCCGAACAACTCGGCGCCACAACCCAGCCGGCGGATGTCGAGGAGGCCTACAAGGCGTTCGCCTTCACCGCAGAGAACTTCGCGGAAATTCGAAAGGCGCTGACCGACCCGCAGCGACGGCAGTTGTTCGACAACAGCCTGAACCGTTTCGAAGAAGAATTGAATCAGACCTATGTCATTCGTGCGAATGATCAGATCGGTAAGGGCATCTGGAGAGATGCAGGCATCGCCCAGATGATGATTTCCCAAGGCAACTCCGTCCCGAAGGACCGCTCCGCCCTGATCAGCCTCACCGAGGTCGATAGGGTGAACCAGCGAATCCATAAACTTGCGAAAAGCTTCGAGCCTGTATTGCAGCCGCACGTGCGGGCGTTCCTGAAGGTGACCTTTGTCGGTGACTCGCCGACCTATACCTATGACGCCGCTACGACGCAGGACCACATCACCGCCCAAAGAAACGCGCTTTCAGAGCGTCCGCCGGCTGAAGCCTACACCAATTACGCCAAAGGGCAACTGCTGGTCCTCAAAAGCCGACGGACCGGGCCGCGAGGCGAACAGATCATCGGCCTGCAGGGCTCGGACCTGAAAATTCTTCGCGCCGAGCACGAGCATTATTTCGATGCGGAAAAGCAATCGCACCCCTGGCGCAGGTGGGGGCGCATCGCCGGGCGGTCTGTCGTGCTGCTGGTGGTGGTGCTCATGCTGAGTTTCTACATCGCCAGATACCAGTCGCAAATCATCTCACATCACTGGCGCGGATTTGCGGTCGTCGTGATCTTGCTGCTGATGGTAGGCCTCAGCCGCGCGATGGTATTCGGCCTGGGTCTGAACGGCTATTCCGTGCTGGTCGCGTCGATGCTGGCGGCGATTCTTCTGACCATCGCATATGATCAGCGATTCGCGCTGACTATCAGCGGGGCGCTGGCGGCGCTTATCGTTCTCCAGTTGCGTTTGGATCTGAGCATGCTGACGGTCGTGTTCCTCAGTTCGGCAACGGCTGTTTTCCAACTGCAGGAAATACGAACGCGAACCAAGCTCATCTCCACGGCGGCGATCGTGGCGGCCATCGTGTTCGCCGTCGTCGGCGCGATCGGTATGATCCAGGCCGTGCCGTGGCGATTCGTCCTGATCGACGGCGTCTGGGGAGTCGGAATGACCCTGCTGGCCGGCGTGCTCGCACAAACTCTCCTGCCGATGATCGAACGATTGTTCGGCATTACCACGAGCATGACGCTGCTGGAGTGGTGCGATGCGTCCAAGCCGCTTCTCAAGCGCCTGTCCACCGAAGCGCCAGGCACGTGGAACCACTCGCTGCAGTTGGGTGCGATGTGCGAGGCCGCCGCCAATGCCATCGGCGCTCGCGGACTGCTGGCGCGGGTGGGCGCGTACTACCACGACATTGGCAAAATCAACAAGCCCCCGTACTTTGTGGAGAATCAGGGCGGGGCGGCTTCCAAGCATGAGAAGCTTTCGCCCGCGATGAGCCTGCTGATTATCATCGGCCACGTGAAAGACGGTTTGGAAATGGCCCGCGAGTATGGCCTGCCCTCACAACTGCACGAATTCATCGCCACCCATCACGGTACGACACTGGTGCAGTACTTCTACCACGCCGCCACCGAGCAGCGGAAAAATGGCGATCAGCGCGCGCCCGATGAAACTGAGTTCCGCTATCCCGGCCCCAAGCCTTACTCGAAGGAAACGGGCATTCTCATGCTCGCCGACGCCTCCGAGTCGTCCGTCCGCGCGATGTCGCAACCCACGCCCGGGCGAATCGAAAACCAGGTGCACACAATGGTCACCCGGCGACTGATGGACGGCCAACTCGACGAATGCAACATGACGCTCAAGGAAGTTCACCAGGTCGAAGCGTCACTCACCAAGAGCCTCTGTGCGATCTATCACGCTCGCATTGCCTACCCCACGCCGCCCGGAGAAAAACCCTCCGCCGCGGAGATCGAACGGGAACAACGGTTGGCACAGGCAGAGCAGGAAAAGGCGGCGTCCGAGCCAGCCGACACCGAGGCCGATAAGAAGAACGTGACGTCCGAGCCAGCCGACACCAAGGCCGATAAGAAGAACGCGGCGCCCGAGCCAGCCGACACCGAGGCCGATAAGAAGAACGCGGCGCCCGAGCCAGCCAACACCAAGGCCGATAAGAAAAAGGCAGCGCCCGAGCCAGCCGACACCAAGGCTTCACAGTCTCCGCCTGCCTGGCCGACCGGGTCGGAAGATATCGCGGAGTAGTTTTATACGCGACAAACCGCGAGATGTCGGGTCCCATGCTTGTCTAAGTGAATTGGGTGCCATGCTTCTCTAAGCGCAGCGGAGAAGCATGTTCTTCTTTTATGCTTCTTCGTTTAGCGGCGGGACGTAGGCCCGCCTGTTTTTTCCCCGCGTGCAACGAGTTGCATGCCCTACATCGTTGCAACACGGCTTGCAAGCAAGCCCTGCCACCCGTCCTCGTTGCTTCTTCTTTTGCTTCTGCTGTTCAATCCCAAATCCGAAATCCCCAATCCCAAATCCGAAATCCTACTTCGGAAAAATCCAAAGTCAGATCATTCGCTCAGTTTTTGTCTGTCCGTGGCGTACGGAACATCATCTTTGCATCGCCGCAGCACCACCGAAAGCAGCACGCCCACCACCAATAAGCCCACGAGGTGGTAGAACATCGGGCCGTAGGCCTTGACGACGTCGGCTGCGATTTCGCCCTGGTCGTCGGTGCGTCCGAGGAGTTTGGCGACCAGTTCGACCATGCCGGATGTGGTGAAAAACAGCCCGCAGCCCGCCGCCAGCATGATCGCCAGCGCCGCAGCGCGCACAGCCCGGCTGAATTTCCCGAACGCCACCGCCTGCCAGATCGCCACGCCCGCAATCAGCAGGACCGTCGCGTGATGTTCCCACGTTCGCTGGTTCAGCAGCAGCAAGGCCGTGACCACCAGGCCGTAATGCAGCAGTCTTCGCCCGTCGTCGCGCGGCAGTTTTCGCCAACCGATCGCCCACCCTACAGCGGCGACCACCGCCAATTGCGACAGCTTCACGAGCATCTTCACCGTGGACTCCGATAGTGACACGAGCGTGATCCACGCGAACTCGGTCTGCCTTTCGTACGGCGTATCGTCCGGGTTCCAGAACAGGTTTCCGTTGGGGTTCCCCTCGGCGAAGAAGTATCGGCTGAACACGCCGGAGATCGACTGGTTTATGTGGATCGGATACCACGCGCCCTTGACCAGGCCCGGGATGATCAGGTTGTCCAGCCAGCTTTGGGTGAGGGTTGCGTAGTGGCTCGGGCCGATGATCGCGGCCGGCAGGATCACCGCCAGCAGCACACCGGCGATGACGGTTCCGGCCAGCAGCTTCCAGTTCCGCTGATACAGCCAGTACAGCACGAAAATCGCGGGCGTCATTTTGATGCAGATCGCCAGCGCCAACGGCAGGCCAGCCAGCCAGTCTTTGCCCCGGCGAAACAGCCAGAGGTGGCAGACCACCGCCGCCAGGACGAACGTATTTGTGTTTCCGTGCAGGAAGTCGTCGGCGAACATCAGCAGCGACCAGGCCAGCCCCAGCGCGATCACCCAATCGACGACGCGCCGCTTGCCATGCCCGGCCAGGTCGGCGACCATCCAAATACTCGCCACAAGCGAAAGCAGTTTCAGCACGTTCCACATGATCGCGGCCAGTTCGGGCGGCACGTAAGCGAACGGCGTCAGCAGGATGATCACGAAGGGCATGTTCGGGTGCAGCCGCGTGCGCTTGGGCGAGTTGGCGTTTGTGTCTAGAGCTTCCAACTCGGCGACTTCCTCGTGGCTGAGGTAGATGTTCTCGCCGGCCCAGAATTTTCGCACGGCCTTGCTCCATCGGCCGATCGCGCCTTTGTGCGCTTTAGGTCTGCGGAGCCCGCCGGCTTGGGCTACGGCTGGGGTCCAGTCGGGGTGCTTTGCGTCGAATTTCGCCGACCGGCGCAGGTTGCGGTGCGTCTGGGCCTGGAACTGGATCGTCGGCACGATCATCGCCGCTGCTATCGCGACGTAGATCGCCACGCGGAGAACCTTCTCGCGTTTGCGTCGGGCCGGCTCGTCGGACAGCGGGCTATCGAACGGGACGTGCCATTTCGATTTCGTGGGCTGGTTGTTCATATGCGGCAAACTTTACCCGGTTGCGGCCAGCGATGCCACCCCGCGCCGGTTCGTCGTTGCTCCGTGGCGCGCTCGGCGGTATCCTGCGCCCATGACTCGATCTCGCAGCCGCCCGATAGTAACGATATCTTCCAGCCAGAAGGCCCTCCGCGTGCCGCGCAAAAAATTGACTGCGCTGGTAGCCTTCGTAGCCGAGCGGGAGGGCGCTGCGATCGCCGAGGCCGACATTGCGGTGGTCGCCGCCGACGAAATGGCCGGTTTGAACCGACGGTATCTGCAACATGCGGGCGCGACCGACGTGCTGAGCTTCGATCTTTCCCAGGGCCCGACCCCCGGCTTGTGCGCCCAACTGATCGTCTGCGGAGACGTAGCCGTCGCCCAGGGGCCATTGCACGGCCAGCGGCCTCAACACGAACTGATGCTGTACGTCATCCATGGGCTGCTGCACCTGATGGGTTACGAAGACAAAACAGTCCGTGGCGCCGTCCGGCAGCGAGCCAGGCAGGAAGAACTCCTTGCCGAATTCCTCGCATCCTTCCGCAAAAAGTAACGAATCTCATATTCGTTCGGCGCGCGTTGGGAGATGAATTTCTCACTACCCCACACCGGATATCGCCAGGCCTAGTACCCTGTTACAGAGTACTCGAAGCCTACGTTATCGGTTTCAGCAGTTCGCTGACGAATTCGCCGACTTTCGCGGTGAGTTGATCGAGTGGTGCGTCCTTGGCGTCGGTGATGCGGTGGATGATGGCCGAGCCGACAATCGCGCCGTCTGCGGCAGCGCAGACGGTCTTGACGGTCTGGGCGTTGGAGATGCCGAAGCCTACGCAGATCGGCGTGTCGGTGTGGGTCCTCAGTTCGGCCACTGCGTCGATGCTCTGGGGCGGCAGTTGGGCCCGCTCGCCGGTTATGCCCGCCACCGAGATATAGTAGATGAAACCCCGGCTGTGCGATGCGATCTCCAGTTGCCGCGCCGCCGGCGTGTTGGGCGCGATCAGCATGACGTTCGCCAGGCCGCGATGACGGGCGCTGGCCTCGAGTGCGGGGGCTTCTTCCAGCGAAATGTCGGGAACGATCAGCGCGTCGAAGCCTGCCTCGACGGCTGCATCCAGATACGCATCCACGCCGTGGCGAAAGACGATCGAATAACTCACCATGGCCGCCAGCGCCATCTGCCCGCCGCCATCGCGGTAGCTGCGGATCATCTGGAAGATTTTCTCGCTGGTCACGCCGGCTTCCAGAGCGGCCGTGTACGACGCCTGGATCGTAGGCCCGTCGGCGATCGGGTCGGAGAACGGGACGCCGATCTCGCAAATCCGCACGCCGCGCCGCTCGAAGTCGTTCAACAGCGTCTCGGTCGCATCCAGGCTCGGATACCCGGCCGTGATGAACGGCATGAGCGCCTTGCTCCCACTGGCCCGCAACTCGGCAAACGTTTTTACCATCCGGTTATTGTTTAATTCAGTCATGTTCGTGATTCTGCCTAACTCTGGCGCGGTGGGGCTCCTGTCCCACCGCGTAATAATCTGGTTTTAAGGTGGCAGGACGGGAGCCCCGCCACCCTAAATAAATCGTGGACTACTTTTTTCTTCGTTCGAGGATTTCGGCGATTTCGTTGCAGTCCTTGTCTCCGCGCCCGGAAAGGTTCACCAGGACGATCTGGTCTTTGCCGAGTGTCGGAGCGATCTTCATCGCCTGGGCCACCGCGTGCGACGACTCGAGCGCTGGGATGATGCCCTCGCTGCGGCACAGGACCATCAGCGCGTCGATGGCCTCTTCGTCGCTGATATTGACGTATTCCACCCGGCCGGTGTCTTTCCAGTACGAGTGCTCCGGCCCGACGCCGGGGTAATCCAGCCCGGCCGAGACGCTGTGCACCTGGGCGGTCTGGCCGTCTTCGTCCTGCAATACGTAGCTCATCGCGCCGTGCAGCACGCCGGGGCTGCCCTTGCAGAGCGTGGCTGCATGCTGGCCGAAACTCAGGCTGCGCCCGCCGGCCTCGACGCCGACCATCTTCACGTCAGCATCGGCGACCATCGGCGCGAAAATGCCGGCCGCGTTCGACCCGCCGCCCACACATGCGACGACCACGTCGGGCAGTCGTCCTTCGATTTCGAGCATCTGTGCGCGGGCCTCGCGACCGATGCAGCTCTGGAACTCGCGGACCATCGTCGGGTACGGGTGCGGCCCGCAGACCGAGCCGAAAATGTAATGCGTATTGTCGGCCGTGCCCATCCAGTTTCGCATCGCTTCGTTGCAGGCATCCTTGAGCGTACACTGGCCGGAGGTCACGGGCACGACCTTCGCGCCCAGCAGCTCCATGCGGAAGACGTTGAGCGACTGGCGGCGGATGTCTTCGGTGCCCATGAACACTTCGCACTCGAGCCCGAACACGGCCGCGGCGGTCGCGGTGGCCACGCCGTGCTGGCCGGCGCCGGTTTCGGCTATGACGCGGGGCTTGCCCATGCGCATTGTCAGCAAGGCCTGGCCGAGCGTGTTGTTGATCTTGTGCGCGCCGGTGTGGTTCATGTCCTCGCGCTTGAGATAGACCTTGGCCCCGCCGAGTTTTTCGGTCAGCCTGGCTGCGTAGTACAGTTCGCTGGGCCGGCCGGCGATCTCGCGCAGGCAACGGTCGAACTCTGCGAGAAACTTTTCGTCGGCCATCGCCGCGTGGTATTCCCGCGTGAGTTGGTCCAGCGCCGCCATAAGCGTTTCGGGCATGAACTGCCCGCCGAACTGGCCGAAATAGCCCTCGCTCTGGTCGGTCGAGTTGACATTTTTCTGATTCATCTAAAGCACCTCAGATGCAAATATACCGGCTTTTCGACCCGGATGGAACACCCATCGGCCGGCCTGTAACCTATAAGAGGGGTTCCATATTTTAGCCACAAGCGTATAATCTTCGTTTCTCCGCAGTCTGACCGGAGCAAACAGAAGCGAATTCCCAATAACCAGAGAGGCGTAACGCACATGGCTACTTCCGAAGCAATCCACGACCGACTTCAGCTTAACACCCCATTCGCACTGATGCTGAAGATCTGCGACCAGAACGACCCCAAGGCCGAGTTGATCGCGAAGATCGACAAGACCGGCGCGCGGGTCAGCGAAATGACCCTGGTGGACATGGTCGAAGGCGGCGGGCTGGAATACGAAATGATCGTGTTCACCACCGGCGACGAGCAGATGGCCGAGGTGACAAAGGCGGTCGAATCCGTCGAGAACGTCGAGATCATCGAGATATTGGACATGGCCATGGAATCGCACCGCGGCGGCTCCTGCGAGATGCGATCGCGAGCGCCGATTCCGACCAATACCGATCTACGGATCGTCTACACGCCGGGCGTGGCGCGGGTGTGCAAGGCCATCGAGGCCGAGCCCGAACTGGCACGCGAGTACACCAATATTGCCAACAAGGTCGCCATCGCAACCAATGGCACGGCGATTCTGGGCCTGGGCGACATCGGCCCACTAGCCGGTCTGCCTGTGATGGAAGGCAAGGCTGCGATCTTCTGGGAGTTCGCCGGCGTCTCGGCCGAGCCGCTGCTGATCGACACGCAAGATCCCGACGAGTTCATCAACATTTGCGAGAAGCTGGCCTGCGGGTTCGGCGCGATCCAGATCGAAGACGTCAAGGCGCCCGAGTGCTTCAAGATCACCCGCGAGCTCGATGCCAAGCTGAAGATTCCGGTCTTCCACGACGACCAGCACGGCACGGCGACGATTGTGCTGGCCAGCCTGTTCAGCGCGATTAAGAAAACCGGCAAGAAAATTGCCGACATGACCTGCACGATCAGCGGCGCGGGCGCGGCCGGAACGGCCGTCGCAGACCTGCTGATGGGCGCTGGCGTACCGGACGTGATCCTGTGCGATCGGGCCGGGGCGATCTATCGCGGCCGAACCGAAAACATGAACGATGAAAAGCAGGCCCTGGTCGAGCGGACCAACGGCGAGAACTTCTCCGGCACGCTGGCCGATGCAATGAAAGGCCGCGAACTGTTCATCGGCGTAAGCGAGCCGAACATCGTCACCAAAGAGATGGTGCAGGCGATGGCGGCCGACCCGATCGTATTCGCGCTTGCCAACCCTGTCATCGAGATCAGCCTGACCGACGCCTACGACGCCGGCTCGTCGATCTACGCTGACGGCCGCATGCTGAACAACGCCCTGGCGTATCCGGCCATTTTCCGCGGCTCGCCTGACGCCGGCGCCGACGCCATCACCGTCAAGATGATGACCGCCGCGGCCGACGCGCTGGCCAGCATCGTTCCCGAAGGCGAACTGATGCCCGAAATGATGGACCCGAGGACCCACCAGGCCGTCGCCGACGCCGTGAGAGAAGCGGCTGAATAAGTCAGAGCCTCCATCGCTTTGCGGTACAATAACCGGCTAGATGCAAAAAATGACCGAAATGGCCCAACCCCAATCTGCGCGAAGCCAGAGTCGATCCGGCGTGGCGATGACGGCGATGTCATTCACTATATGGGGTTTGGCGCCGCTGTACTGGAAACTGCTGGACGAGATCAACCCATGGGAACTCCTGGCCCACCGGGTCGTCTGGTCGGCGGTGGTCGCAGCATTTTTGGTGATAGTGCTGAAACGCTGGCGGGAAATCGCGGTCGCCTTCCGTCGGCCGATGAATCTGCTGAACGCGGTCGGCTGCGGCGTGCTGATCGCGACCAACTGGGGCATTTTCCTCTACGCGGTCAGCATCGAGAACATACTTGAATCGTCCCTGGGGTATTTCATCGCCCCGCTGATGCACGTGATGATCGGCTGCATCTTCCTGAAAGAGCGGCTGCGGATGTGGCAGTTCGCAGCATTCGCCCTGGCGGCTGGCGGTGTGGCCAACACGATCTACACGGGCGGGCGCGTGCCGTGGATCGCGATTGGCCTGGCCTTGTCGTTCTGCCTCTACGCGGTGCTGCGGAAAAAGTCTCAGCTGGAATCGCTACCGGGCCTGTCTGCCGAGATGGCCCCGCTGGCCCTGCCGGCCATCGCGTTTCTGGCGATGATCCATCGCTTCGGCGGGGGCGTGCTGCCGACGATAAGCTGGCCCATGATGCTCCTGCTGATCTCCACCGGCGCAGTCACGGCCGCGCCGCTGCTGTGTTTCGCTTACGGGGCACGCCGCGTAACGCTGACGACGGTCGGCTTCTGCCAGTACATCGGGCCGACGGCGCACTTCCTGCTGGCCGTGTTCGTCTTCCGCGAAAAATTCATGGCGAGCGACTTGTTCAGCTTCGTGTTGATCTGGATCGCCCTGGTGATTTACTCGTGGGACGGGCTGCGAAATCACGTTCGACTGCGAGCCGAAGCAGCCCAACCCCAGCCTGTCACGGTTCCAGTTACCAACGACGAGTGAACTCGGGCGATATCAGTTTCCGGTTTGCTTGCGTGCGTCGAGCAGTGCGTCGAGTTTGTCGGCTGGCAAAACGTTCTGCTCCAGGCAAACTTCGCGGACGGTCTTGCCGCTGGCGAAAGCGGCCTTGGCGATCTCGGCTGCTGCGTCGTAGCCGATCTGCGGCGCCAGTACCGTAATCATGGCCAGTGACTGCTCGATAAGCTCCCGACATCGCTTTTCGTTGGCCTGCAAATCGCGGAGGCATTTTTCCTCGAAGGCGGCCGCCGCCGCTGCCAGCAGGCCGATCTGCCTCAGCAGGTTGTCGGCGATGAGCGGCATGGCG
>SDBV01007834.1_pt1 | contig 14521 bp, 13 predicted proteins | sample 2277081 | NCBI WGS metagenome assembly SDBV01 (sample SAMN10402039, study PRJNA504765) | marine sediment metagenome | isolation source: marine sediment core GS10_PC15, 223 cmbsf | place: Arctic Ocean: Southern Knipovich Ridge | collected 2010
CCAATTTACTGGCATTGATTTGCCTATCCTTACGGACGAGCTGGTCTGGAATCTGTCGGAATTGTACAGCGCCGGTGAGATTTCCGTAGTTCCGACAGCGCTAGGCGGAGACTTCGACCTCGATGGTGACGTGGACGGCGTTGACTTTGCCTATTGGCAGATAGGCTACCCCACCGCCAGTGGTGCTTCGCTGGGCGACGGCGACGTGGACGGTGACGGCGATGTAGATGGCGTTGACTTTGGCCTCTGGCAAGCGAATTACCCCACCAACCTCGGCGGGGCTGTGATAACTCCCGAACCAGCCACGCTTGCCCTACTTCTAATTGGCAGCTTGGCTCTATTTCGCAGGAGACTCAGATAGAGTAAAACGGGATTAGCTTTGGTTTGTTGTCAACTTTAGAAAGATGGGAAATTATGAAATCCAAGCGTATCTTTTCGATGACCCTGGCTCTGGTCATCTTCGGATTCCTGGCTGCTAATTCAGCCCACGCCGGGATTGCGACAACCGGCGATGTCGACCCCGACGATCCGGCCACCTGGACTTCAGGTACGAACGGCTACGTCGGTAATACCGCTGACGGTACCATGACCATCGACCTTGACAGCGACGTCATCGGCAATGATGGCGTTATCGGTTACAACTCCGGGGTGACCGGCACAGCGACCGTTACCGGCACCGGCTCAACCTGGACGAACACTTACGACATCTACCTCGGCTTCCACGGCAGCGGCACGTTGAATATCACCAGCGGCGGCGATGTCAGCAATAGCATCGCCTACTTGGCCTACCAACCCGGCTCGACGGGCACGGCCACAGTGGATGGCGCTGGGTCGACCTGGACCAATAGCAACAACCTCCGCGTCGGCGGCTCCGGCAACGGCACACTGAATATCCAAAACGGCGGCGCGGTCAGTAATAGGACTGGCTACATGGGCTACTTTTCCGGCTCAACGGGCATGGTTACAGTGGATGGCCCCGGCTCGACCTGGACGAACAATCAGGACCTCTACATCGGCACCAGCACCGCCACCGGCACGCTGAATATCACTGGCGGCGGAGCCGTGACTACTGCAGGAACTACCGAGCTCTACTCGTTAGCTACGATCAACTTTAACAACGGGACACTTACGACAGGTGGTCTTATAGCTGCCTCCGCTAATCTTACCGGTACGGGTACGATTAACACACACAGTTTGGTCAGTGATGTTGATTTGGTTTTCGACACCACACATGGATTGAACCAGACCATCAATATTAATGACAATCCCGGTCAGAATATTACCGTCAATTTGAATGTCAATGGCTCCGGTTCTATGGGGGCCGGCCATGGCGACGTCGGGACGATGAGCATTTCCGATGCAATAGTCGTCGCATCAACTAAAGGCTATTTAGGCTATAAATTCGGCTCGAACGGTACAGCTACGGTTACCGGCGCCGGTTCGGCTTGGAATAATAGCTCTTTACTCGCCGTCGGCTACAAAGGCAACGGCACGCTGAATATCACCACCGGCGGGGCAGTCAGCAGTAGCCATGGCTTCATCGGCTACTTCTCCAGCTCGACGGGCGACGTTACAGTGGATGGCGATGGCTCGACCTGGACGAACAGCTCCGTCCTCTTCGTAGGCTACAACGGCAGCGGCACGCTGAATATCACCGGCGGCGGTGCGGTAAGTAATACTGATGGCAACATCGGCTACAAATCCGGCACGACGGGCACGGTTACAGTGGATGGCCCCGGCTCGACCTGGACTAACACTGGTTACCTCCATGTCGGAGGCCGCTTCACCAGCGACACTGGCACAGGCACACTAAATATCACCGGCGGCTCAGTCGTGACTGCTGGAGGGGATACTCGAGTGGGCGGCTATTCCGGCGCGACGGGCACGGTTACAGTAGATGGGGCTGGCTCGACCTGGACCAACAGTAGCGACCTCTACGTCGGCGACGAAGGCATTGGCACGCTGAACATCGACAATGGCGGGGCGGTCACCGTTGGCGGCAACCTAAGTATCAACAGTCTAAGCACACTGGACGTCCTTCTGGCTAGCACCAGCGACCCGCTACTGGATGTCGCCGGTAGTAATGCCTACCTTGATGGTATGCTTAGCGTTGATCTGGCTGACGGCTTTACTTTGAGCCGGGGCGATCTGTTTACCCTGATCGACCTGACCGACATTAGTAAGACACTCACCGGCACATTTATAGGCCTGGCCCAGGGCGATAGCGTGGGCATCTTTGACAGTCTCGACCTGTTCATCAGCTACGCTGGCGGTGATGGCAATGATGTGGTTCTCTACACCTATTTACCCGGTGACTTCGACGGTGATGGCGATGTCGATGGCGTTGACTTTTCCCATTGGCAGACGGGCTACCCCACCGCTAGTGGTGCGAGCCTGGCCGATGGCGATGCCGACGGTGACGGCGATGTCGATGGCGCTGACTTTGGCCTCTGGCAGGAGAATTACCCCACCAACCTGGGCGGGACTACCATGATTCCCGAGCCGGCTACGCTGGGTTTACTGCTGATGGGCGGTTTGGCTTTGCTGAAGCGTCGGAAGTAGCTCTGAACACAACTACTAATCAAGGGGCTGGCTTGACGGCTGGCCCCTTTTGCTATGTGGGCAGCATTCCTTGTGAGCCGGGCGGATTCAACTATAAGATCGTCCCGTCACATTCCCAATGAGAAAAGGCTGAAAGACTAAGGGTTTATGGGTAGGCTATCAGCAGGATGCAGGTAAGTTGCGGACATTGCCGGAAAAATTTGGCTTATCTGCACCAAATATCCCAGATTTTACTTGACTGATATTCCCAGGTGGGGTAGGGTACGTACAGGCAGAGAGAGGTTATCTCTCTGCCTTTTTTTCATGCTCAATTCGTTTTCGGGCAGATTCTGTTAGTTGGTGTGTATTTCTTAGACACGTAGAGCAGAGAGCGCTTTTGGTGCGTTTTTTAATGGTTAGATACGAAAGCAGGAAAGGGTGAGTTGCGTTTTTGATGTTTTGTCGATGGCGAGTGTTTCTCTGCCAGTTCCGGCAAGCGCGCGATAGGCACGCCGGCAGAGGTCTAGGGAAGAATAAGGAGGACGATTATGAAAGACATGAAGATAGTATTTGCTTTGGTTGTCATCAGTGTGATGGCGACGGGTCTGGGTTCGGCCAATGCGACGGTCCTTTTCGAGACCGATTTTGAGAGTTATTCGGGCGGTTCGGTTGTTGGCCAGGATGGATGGGTCGGCTGGGGTTCCCCAAACGCATATATAGATAATTCGACCCTCGAACACGAATATATGCGCGATTACCAATGGCTTGGGATGAATGACGTCGGCCGCAACTATAGTGCGCTTTACCGACCGTTCGCCGCCCAGACTGGTCAGGTGAGACTGGAAGTCCTCTACAGTCCCTATGGGTCGGAGAGTTCGTGGAGATCTGTTTCTCTACGTGACAGCTCCGCCACGGGCCCAGAGTTTTACTACAGTAGTGAAGACATAGCGGCACTGGTCGGAACATCGAGGAAGTACGACGATCCTGGTGATGGTGGTAAATGGTTCTTTGCTCTTGACGCCGATGGTAGGCAGTGGCGTACTGATGGGCCGGAGGCGATCAAGGAAAATGTGTACAAGATAGTAATCGACGCGAACGTCGCCGCGCAGACCTACGACGCTACGGTTAACCTCTACGACATAGACACCGGGGTAGTCGGGCTCGAGGTGGCTTCCTGGGCTGGTCTTTCCTTCGCCAACACTGTATCTGACCTTAGTCGTGTGTTTGTGCTGAGTTGGGATAATAATGTGTCGCTTTGGGACAACTTCCTGATCGAGGACGCTTCGGCAGGGATACCGGGCGACTTCGACGCAGACAACGATGTGGACGGCGTTGACTTTGGCCTTTGGCAGACGGGCTATCCCACGGCTAGTGGTGCGAGCCTGATCAATGGCGACGCTGACGGTGACGGCGATGTTGATGGCGTTGACTTTGGCATCTGGCAGGAGAATTACCCCACCAACCTAGGCGGGGCGGCGATTCCCGAGCCGGCGACCATCTGCCTGCTCGCCTTGGCCGGAACCGTGTTGTTGGCCAGACGACGCCGGTAAGGTTCATAGGACTCTTGGAAGTGGGACAGTTTGAAGGCGTGGTTCAGATTAGATGGCATAGAAAAGAGAGAAGGAAGGAGGACACTAGGCGAAACCAACAGTAGAGTTTGACGAGGTGTTTTGTGGTTTTGCCGAAGCCGAGTGTTTTCCTGCCAGTAAAGTATTGGCAGGCACGTCGGCTCGGTCCCAGAAAAGGAAAAAGGAGAACGGAGATGAAAAAATGGATTACAATGCTGGCGTTAGTGTTACTGTTTACGGCCTCGGCCCAGGCCGCGACCATTCTGATGAACGAAACCTTTGACGCCGCCGCTGATGGCGTGGATCTCGATACGCTAACAGGAAGGGTCAACACAGTTGGATCTGGCGTAGTGCGGCTCGTGACCACCACTGTGCCAGGCGATGAAGTCGAGGGCAGTACCAGAGGTTTCAGCCAGGATCCGACATCGCTCATCGGGTGGAGTTCAACATACAGCTATGCAGTCTCCAACGTCACCCTGGGCGCCGGCGAGTTCTACCGATACGAATCCTTCTGGCACGTCCTTGACGACGAAAATTACTCCTCAGGCGCTGCATTGACGCAACTCATACACAGCGATGGCCGGAAGATTCAATATTACTGGGACGCCGGTGCTGATCTTACTCAGGATATTCGCAACGCCGGCGGTTCCAGAATCAATAGAATCAGGGTCTTCCCTGGCAACCCAGGGGATATTCGCCTGCGGTTAGATGTCGGCCCGGACGGCGTCATTGCCTCTTACGACATTGGCAGTGGCTGGGTCGAAACTGGTCAGGCATTGGCCAGCGACAATGCGCTCTTCGGTTTTGCCGGCGGCATCACGGATGTTACCGTCCAGCTGTACGGTTTCTCTAATGTTAATATGGCCCAGGGAGACACCTTTAATCTGACCGTGCTTCCCGAGCCAGCGACCCTGGCTGTCTTGGCCCTTGGTGGCTTGGCAGTTCTGCTCCGCCGCAAGCGCTAGTAAGAGTAGCGTATCATCGGCAAGGAGGCCCGAGAACGTTGTATAAAGGATGATCACTTAGCGGTGCTCCGTTTATTAAGGCGGGGCACCGCTTTCGATTAGCAGGCGGACTGCCCATACCCGCCCCCGTCGGAGCCGACGCCCGAGCCAGCCACGCTGGGCCTGCTTCTTCTGGGCGGATTGGCACTGCTGAGCTGACGTAGGAAGTAATCTGCTTTTGCAAGTAAGAAAGGGGCAGGACAAAGATTGGTTATGAATTTCTAGCTGACGCACGATACCAGGTAAGATTTCTTTACTAGTCATACCTACTGGTAGAGGATGCTTGACCAATGATTAAGGGTGTTAGCGGTTCACACATATCTCTACCGCGGCCAGCGCAGAAAGAAGGCCGAATCTGACCATTCAGTTGGTCCGACTCGGCCTGTTCATCAAAACAGATTTCTAGAATTCAGCCAATCCTACACCAGCATCGGCTGGAAAGTTCGGCTTGCTCTGCTCCAACCTTCGGCCAGCTTTAACAGCCAGTCTGGCTTGGTTGGATCATTCACCGAACCCTGACGGCCTTGACTCTTAACTGCAAAGTTTGCAGTCCACTTCCTGTAGCTTGATCTCATACAATTACTTACACTGCTCCGGGCGCACTTCTGATCAATAGCCATGACCACCGAACGCACGACCTTGGGGCCCTCTGGCAAATGGGTTCGTTTCGTAAAACGGCAGTTCTTGGCTGCTTAGTTATTCTGCGACTCTATTCCCGTGACGTCCACGTCCACGGCCAGCGGAGCAAGTACGGGCTGGCCAGTTCTAGCCGCCTGCAGCCGCTGCAGTTCGTGCAGGGCCTTGTAGAGTCCACGCTCGAGGTGAGCCTCGTAGCGGCAGAGTTTGCCGTATGTGTTGCGCTCAGCCATATCCCTAGCCACACATCTGCCCAAGGTCGAGTAGGTCCTCGAGTTTTTGAGCCCGAAGTGGACGCCTTCTCCTAGATCGGCAGCCATCATCTCCCGCTCGATCCGCACGGTCCTCCGCAGACGCCAGCAGGCCGCAATGATCCGATCCGCCAACATGCATTCGAGTTCTCCCTTGGGGGACAGATCCGCCAAAAGCCTTTCGCCGAATTCCTCGAACTTCTCCCTGCTTTCGTCTTCTAGCAGAACCTCGCTGCTGAGCAGACCATGCTTGAGGGCGTTCTTCGAAGCCTTGGCCTTGCCCTCCAGCGTGCGGGGCCCGGTGGACTCCAAGGCGTTTTGGCGGTTGGCCGCCAACTGTTTGTCAGTAACCATTTGACCACTCCTTTGTCAGGGTACAATGTCATCCTTAAACGCAAAGCCGGCCCTGAATTGTAGAGGCCGACCTTAACCTCCCCGCCAGTGTATCTCAAACGCAACAGATGTCAAGCAGGAATACTAACTTATGCCTAACTCGCGATTACTCAACACACAATCATTTGTCTAGTAAGAGGTTACGAGTTGGACATTTCTGGACTTTTTTTTACATTTTACTTTTCATCTCCCCCGCCTGCGTCCCAGCATCCGCCAATAGCCCACCGCGGGCCAGATCCTCAGCCGCTTGGAAGCCTTGACTACCATGGGGGCAAACTTGGGGTTGCTCGGCTGCAGCCGCCGCTGTCCCCCTGGCAGGACCAGGACTGTACGGAAGAGGACCTGGCCTTTTCCCGTATCTACCAAACAGGCATCGCCGTCTCCTGATTTCTTGGTCAACGAAAACACTAGCAAGTCCCCCTTGCCGAATTCCGGGGCCATAGAGTCGTCCGGCAGATAGAGGGCGAACGAATCGCGGGATCCGATACTCAAGGCACAAGTTGTCCCACGTTCTACAGCCAAAGCCGTGCTCCCCTTCCGCGGCGCAACCAGCTTGGCTGATGCTAGACCGTTCAGTACGGGAACTACGGCAGCCAGGTCGCCTTCCCCGCCCGGCGTTCTCCGCGAGGCCAGGAGATCCGCAACGGGGACATTAAAGGCTTTGGAAAGTTTCTGCAACGCTGCCATAGATGCAGCACACGCTCCTTTTTCCAGCTTGGACACATAGGCCGCAGTATAACCGATTAAACTGCCTAACTCTTTTTGAGTTAGCCCCTTACGCCTTCTGAGCACCTTGATGTTTTCTGCTAAGGCTTTGATCCCTGGTTCCCTCCGGAAGGGTACTTCTATCATTAGGACAAAGTTTGACTGCCAGCAGAGCCCCTGTCAAGGGCTAGAAAATAACTCAACTATTTTTCATTTTATTCTTGACGATAGTGAATTATAGTTGTACTATACATACGGTATCGGTGATATCTGCGTGACTAATTGACGGCAGTCTGTTCGGCGAAAGAAAGCCAAGGAAATGGAGCCAGTAAACAGTTATTTCGACAAGAATCTGCCCCCGCGATTTGTAAGCTTTGTGTTTTCAAAGAGATCCAACGCCTTAACTGCAAACTTTGCAGTCGACCTTCCATTCATAAGACCTGTATTTCCAGTCACATCCCATTCCCCAACTGCAAACTTTGCAGTTAAAAAAGGAGCACGATCATGATTAGACTCGAAGGCCCTTACCGCCAGTCCCAGATCAATGACTACTTATCCTGTCCCCAGGCCTTGCTGCTGAGGCTCGAAGGCGTTGAGCCACTTTTCCGCTCTCTTGGCCTATGCCGCGGGTCCGCCGTCCACGGCGCCATCTTCCGCTTACACCGTGACCAGGATTGGGAGAAGTGGGAAAGAGTTTTTGACGATGCCTGGGCCCAGGAGTTCAGCCGGGCGGGCCCACCGATCAATGCCACGCTGGATCAGATCGAGAGAGAATACGAAAACTGGCACAAGGCCATCGGTAACTATGTCGAGCAGGAGCAGGACTCGTCCGTCCTCTACGGCGAGCTGCCGATCAGAGGACTGCTCAGAAGTCGCTCGGGCAGGGAGTATACCGTTGAGGGCATAATCGACCAGATCCGGGTGACCGAGGATGGGAGGGGTTTTGATATCTATGAATTCAAGACCAACACCAGCTTGCCCGGTCCGGCTACCCTGCAGCGCAATATCCAACTGTGCCTTTACTGCTGGTGTGCCGTGACCGGGGAGGCCTTTGTAGATGGTGAGTGGGTATCAGTAAAAGAAGCCCTTCCGGGCCATTTGCGAAACTGCGTCCTGTACAAACTCTCGAGCCTGATTCCCTATAAACGGGCTGGACGGCGCAGCGATGGAAGCAAGTACCAGGCCGGGGATCTACGCGGTGACCCTCGGGTAACCGTGCCGGTAAAGGCCGACCAGTTAGTCGAAGGGGCTAAAGGCATAGCCCGCATCATCGCGGCTATCAGGGCCGGTGGATTCTTCTGGAACCCCTCGGCTATGTACGGCGGTTGCGATGCCTGCTCCTACAAGTACGCCTGCGGCACTAGCTTCAGTTCAAATGGCAGCAGCACTGCCCAGCCTCCTGCAGAAGTTGCAGCTAATGCTGGGTAATTACGAGTCAAGATGGATCGTCAAACAAATGAAAGGAACAAAACGATGAGCAAGTCAGGTAAGAACAATTCCCACAATGGCAATGGCCGAAAGGCGAAAAACGCGGCCCGTTCAGACAGCTTACACGAAGGTGAGATGATCATTCGGCGGTTTATGCTCAACCAGCCAAGCAGCCGCCTGGGCCTTGAGCCGGGCGCGTTCCGCAACACCTTCTCCGGCCAGGAGTATGAATCCCTGCGGGTCAACGTGCTGCTTTGGCGAAGGGGAAGAGTGTACTTCGAGGATTCTGAAGACACCATGCCGGTCTGCAAGAGCGACGAGGGGCAAAAGCCCTCTGCCGTGGTCGAGTCGCCCAAGGCCGAGAGGTGCGGCCACTGGAACTCCAATGGGTGGTTTGTGCCCGAGTGCAAGCTGTCGGCTTGGCGGTTCTACGATGGACGTCGCTGTGCACCGCTGTGCCAGGAGACCTGGAGCTTTCTGGGGGTTTTGGAGGACGATGCTCTGCCCTTCTGGATCAGCCTCAAGGGCGGATCACTGCGTTCAGCCAGGCAGTTCCTCTCCATGTGTCAGGAGGTGATGCGGGCCGGCAAGCAAGACCTGCTGGACTGCAGCATAAGCTTGTCCTCGCAACTGATGAAGGGGCGAAGCTTCGACTACTATGTGGTTCGCTTCGGAGATCCTCAGTGGCTTTCCAGGAGCAATCCGCAGCACCGCAAACTCAAGCGGGTTCTTCGCCGGTACGGCCAGGCCGACATTCAAAGCACCTTTGATGCCGAGCAAGCCACTGAGCCGGTCTCTGCTTTGGCCATCTAGAGTTGGCGATTCTCAGTTCAGAAAGAAGAACGCATATGCCGGCTACAAAACAACAACCGTCAGAACGAGCCTTGGAACTGGATAGGGAAGTTATGCGAATTAAGGACCAGGTAAGGCGTAAGTGGCTGCAGATGGGAAAGGTGCTTTCGGAGATCCAGTTGAGCCTGGCTTACAGGGAGCTTGGTTTTCCCAATTTCCAGCTGTACGTGGAAGACCGTTTGGGCATCAGTCCCCGTTGGGCCAACTACCTGATCTGCATGGTTCGCAAGGCCAAGCGGTTCAAGATCAGTGAGGAAAAAGTGGCCAAGCTGGACATCTCCAAGAGCTTGGAGATATTCCGCCTGCAAGACGCGGCCCAGGCCAAAGAGCTGGTAATCCGGACCATCCAGCAGGACCTGCCCTTGAAGGAGGTCAAGAGACAAGTGGCCGTGGCCCTGGGCAGGATAGAAGATGGCGAGGAGCAAGCGGTCCGCAAGGTGTGGTACTTCTCGCCCTCGCAGTGGTCGGTGATCAGCAAGGCCATTAAGGCTGTCAATCTCAATACCGGCTCGGACAGTGAATCCTACGCCATCGAACTTATCGCGGCCGATTATCTTGCCGGCATCGGACTCGAACAGCGAGCGCAGAGCTCGGCATGAGATATCGCAAGAATAGCAAGCATGCCGATCCGATGTGGTGGGCTTGGCGTCGGAAAGAAATCATGATCGATATCCTCTGGCGGGATGAGTTTACCTGCCAACTGTGCGGCAGCCACCGGCACTTGCAGATTCATCACGTCAAGTTCAGATCCAAAGGGGGAGATAATTCCCAGGGGAATCTTCTGACGCTTTGCCGGGATTGTCATGACGGTGTACACCATGGTAGGATGCCTCTCAAAGGCACCAGCGATTCAAAGTCTGTTTAACCCTAATTCCCGAAGATCGCTGCCTGTTACCAAGGGTTCATTTGTCCGGCATCTTCATCACAGAACTATTGCATAAACATTCAAGCATCCCCCCTAGCCAGACCGTCCATAATGCCGAGCCTTCCCTCGGCATCGCTGATCAGCAGGAATCGCATACGGTCCTTCGTCATGCATCGTCCGATGTATTAATCCCATAGACGGACTGAATGTTCTGCTCCATTCGAATCACTTCCGCATCCGATAGAAAATCGAAACGGCTTGCTCGCTTACGTGCGGAGAGTCGGCCATTGTTCTGCAGGCAAAACCGGATAAACAGATCGACCTGCCGATCGGGCATGTCCACGATCTCCTGTATAGCCTTCTTGGTCTGGTCGTAGTTGGCCAAGAAGTCCAGTTCTTCGACGAGCTCAGTATCGACAGTCTGCTCGATGAAACGGAACAGGGCCTCCACCTGAGGTGTCATATCAATGTAGCGGTACCATCGGGCGGTTTCGTTCTCAACGGTCATACGACCTTCTTCATCAAGCGAGAACTCCACCAAAGCCATAAGCGGGCGAGAAAATGACTCCAAAGAAGCATCATAGTCACTACCGTGTTTCAACATAGATGCTGATATAGGAAACATTATTCCCCCGGGCGTATAACCGCGGCGGGCAAGGACATTGTGGATCAGAAAGCGGTGAATTCGACCATTACCATCCTCGAATGGGTGCAGGAAAACAAATCCATAAGCGGCGACAGCAGCGTGAACAACGGCAGACACGCCGCCCTCTTCCATACGCTTATGGGTAGAGATCAGGCCGGCCATCATGTCGGACATATCTTCGGGCTTGGGGCATACGAAATGGACCTTCTCTCTTTGCCAAGCGACCGTCTCGCCGACATAATTCTGCTCAGTCCGATAGTCAGACTCACGAAACCGTGCATCGACAATACGATTTTGCAGATTAACCAATTGCTCTTTCTCACAAAAGTCTTCGTGCTTCGCCAGTTGAAGCAGCTCAACAAAACGCTCGGTTCGAGTCGAACTGGGCTTGATATGTTCGATCTCGAAGGACGATTTCGTTTCTTTGGTGTAAAGGTACCTCAAGGCCCGCTTCAACAATTCTTCCGAGTATCCGGAGACAACTCGCCGGCACCGCTTGGGAAAGTCGGTCGCTTCGAAGCTGCGAAGGGCATCACTGCGACGAACAGTGGGGCAGAATCGACTGTCACCCAACAAGTTGTCGTTGATCCGCTGACGCCGAACTCGCCGCCCAGGGGTAATTGTGTAGTATTGATCCGGATCCAGCAGATCGATATAACTTCCTCGCTTCAGGTCATCCATCGGGAGGAGCATATTAGTGAGAAATTCGTACAGAAACCACAAACGGCGGGCATACTTGCCAGTCGGTTTGGAATGGACATAGGCTAGGAAATCATCCTTTTCCACCTTCTGAAACAGGCCGGCCAGTATCGCCAGATTGGTTCCGTCGTACTTGAGTGCGAATTCCAGATGATCACCCAGCGTCTCGCCCGGCCAGTATGTGGGCGGGTAGATCTCCTCAATCACGGTCCCGGTCGAGCCGATCCGGTGGATTCCGCTGGTGGCGACAAACGACCTGTGCCAGTTTCGGATCACGTCCAGGCCGTTCTGCTCGATAAGCCTTGAGTAACCTGCAGGCCTGAGCCCCGATCCTTCCTGAATTTTTCCAGCCATGGTATTCTCCAGAAAAACGATTACGGCTCGAGAATTATAGTGATAAACAGCGGGCTGTCAAGAAAAACGCTTACAAAACACGCAAAATGATTATATATCGACATATAACAAGATAAACGATTACACAGAGCTTGCTAAAAACGAGCAGGAAACTAATAGTAACACTCTGTATAAGCAAGAGTTATGCAGCTAGATGCATTTTCGTCTGGTAATTCCCGCATAGCTCATGACCGTCCGCCCACAGTGCCGTCACTGGCGCCGTCGCAACAATCGCCCTCCCCGGCGGGAGACAATTCCGAGGGCAACCTTCTGACACTCTGCCGGGATTGCCATGACGGTGTACACCAAGGTAGGATGCCTCTCAAGGGCACGCACGCTTTGTAATCGGGGGGCCCCTTATCCGGAGTAGGATATCCGTGGCCTGCCCCTGAATTATGTACCACCCTTTATGAGAGTATCCACGCTTTGATACGTGTGTTCCGAAGGATGAAGCGTGTTAGCGGTTCACACATATCTCTACCGCAGCCAGCGCAAAAAGAAGGCCGAATCTGACCATTCAGTTGGTCCGACTCGACCTTTTCATCAGAATAGATTTCTAAAACTCAGCCAATCCTGAACTGGCATCGGCTGGAAAGTTCAGCTTTCTCAGCTCCAGCCTCCAGCCAGATTCTCCCCTGAGGACATTACCTTTCAGCCTGAAGCTCTGGCGGGGGTGTTGAACCTTTTGTCGCAGTTCTGCCCGAGACCCTCTTTGGCCTAACAGTTACCAGCCAAAGGGCGATTGCCGCGGCAGCCCCGGCCAGATCGGTCAGCCAGTCTAGAAGACTGCAGCCTCTGCCCACCAGCGGCTGGGTCAATTCGTTGACCGCCCCGATGGCCATAATCAGGACCAGAGTGACCGGCACGGCCCACCTCCAGCCTCGACCGGTCAGAGCACGCAGAAGCGTCCAAGTCAGTAAGCCGCAGATCACGACGTGGACACTGGTGGAATAAACCCAATGGTGGGGCCCGGTGGCCTGTGGAGAGTAGCTCAGAACCGCGCCCACGGCCAGCACTGCGGCGATGGGAGCCAGCTTCAACAACCAGTCTCGCTTGGTTGAGTTATTCACAGTAGCCTCCGTTGAACACAACGTGCAGGACGATGCGCAGGGTATCCCTAATCCACATCACATGAGAGTGTTTTTTCGGGAGTCACGCCCTTCTTGAGTATAATATTTCCGTACTTGGCTGTCTCTCCGGTCGTCACCACGGCGAAGGCCTGCTTGGCCCGCTCATAAAAGGCAAAACGTTCCAGCCGAGCAATCGCTGGCATCCCTGGCGCGTGCCGGTCTATAACCTGGCGATAGGCTGCTTCAACTCCGGGATCCAACTCGTCGTCCTCGACAGCTGCCATCATGATCAGTGGCGTTTCAACATAGCTATCAAGTTCCAACAGCGGCAGAATAGCCTCAAGCAGCTTGGATATCTTCAAGCCATCGGCGCGCAGGACACGCTGGCCTATGGTCTCAGCCGGAAAGTGAGCATCAGCCAGCACGAGTTCGTCGCCGTGGCCCATCCGACAAAGAACGGACAGCAATTCAGGACAAAGCAACGGAGAAATTCCCTTGAGCATTATCGTTCTCCTTCACACAAGTCAAGCGTATGGCCAGCTTACACGTCTACGTCCACAAATATTTTGCTCACCCTCGGACCGTTACCTTTTCACGCCCCTAACATACCGTCACAACCAGTCCCTGGTTGTTGACATTGAAATCAAAAAACCGGCTGCGATCATTGGGCGGATCAGCTTGGAGTTTGGCCCGGATCTGTCGTGCATCTTCCGGTGACTTACAGATCATCAGCATGAACCCGCCGCCGCCTGCGCCCAAGAGTTTGGCACCGTAGATATTGGGCTCAACTAGGGCGAAGATTTTTTCCACTTGATCATTTGTCGAGTTTGGGTCCAGTTGCTTATTTTGCTGCCAGGCAGTATCCACAAGCCGTCCGAAGGCAGGCAGATCCTTCCGCGACAGCGCTTCTGCCACTTGAACGGTAAGGTCATTGATCTTCCGCAGGGTTGCCATACTCCCGCGGTTACGATCCAGGTATCGGCCGACAACCTGCCCCAGGATATTCTTCGCCAGTCGGGTAATCCCGGTATAATACAACAAGGTTGTCCCGCCGTTCGTTCCCGGATCAATAATATCCGAGGGCAGATAATGGATCCGTGGGTCCGGCACCAGGGCCGGATCTGTATATACGATCTTCACACCGCCAACGACACCGCCGACCTGATCCTGCCAGCCACCGCCGGTGGTGAGTTCCTGCTCCACCTGCAGTACCTGGTTAAATAGATCCTTTTGGGCAAGAGTCTGACCCATCACTCGGCGGATCACGGCCAGGATCACCGCCCCCATAATGCTGGAGGTCCCCAGCCCGCTGCCCTTGGGGATCGCTGCCAGGGTCGTGATTTCGATCCCGCCGCCAAACGATTCCAGCATCTGTTGCAAGCTAATACCATCGGGCCAGGCAGCTGACTCGGGCGAAAAGCCCGACATTGCCAGGGCCGCCTTGACCAGCCCGTATTCATTGGTCGGATC
>SDBV01007835.1_pt1 | contig 14520 bp, 7 predicted proteins | sample 2277081 | NCBI WGS metagenome assembly SDBV01 (sample SAMN10402039, study PRJNA504765) | marine sediment metagenome | isolation source: marine sediment core GS10_PC15, 223 cmbsf | place: Arctic Ocean: Southern Knipovich Ridge | collected 2010
CAGATGTCCCGCGAGACGTGGGGCGGCAACCGCAACACGATGGCCATGGAAGCTCTGACGCGCCAGATGATCATCGACCGGAAGAAGCTGGCGGGCCTGTCGTCGGGGAGCGATCGCTTCGACTGGATGGCCAAGGCTTCGCTGATCAACGATTGGTCTGGCATGGACGAGATCATGCCGGATGCGAGTGATCTGGAACGCGAGGCCGAGGCCGACCGGATGATCGCCGCGATGTGGGCGATCGACCCCGGGCTGACGCAGGACAAGGCTACCGTTCGCGAATGGCTGCTCAAGGGACCGGGGTCATCCGAAGAGGGCGGCACCAACGCGCGGCCTTACAACATGGTGGATCACTTCATCCAGTCCGTAGCTGGCTACCCGGCCTACCTGCTCCCGGTCGTGGGCGCGGAGCTGGCGGAGTGGATCAGCCCGACCGATCGCTTCGCAGAAGCCTATTGGGCGGTGTCAACGCAGGAGCAGCGGACCGGCAAGCTGGGCCAAGTGACCATGGCTTCTACTGGTACGGACATCTCTGTCGCGATCGCTGGTGCGATCGTCGGCGTTCCGTGGCTCGCTGCAGGTAGGCTCGCTGGTGCCGCGCTCCCCGCCAAGGCGGCATGGCAGACCTACCAGCTCTCTAGGAAGCTCGCCACGGCGACCCTGCTTGTCGGCGCTACTTCCATGGCTACTAGCCTCTCCCTGTCGTGGATGGACCCGCAGTACGCGAGAGGCATCGGTCGCAAGGTCGATATGGCCCGCCCGGTGAGCAATTCCTTCGTCCATCCGTTGGTCAATGTGGTCGGCATCATCAACTCGGGCACGATGGGCGTCATTCCTTCGCTGCAAGTCGGCAAGCACATCGTAACGAAGGTAGGCCGCGCTGCTCGAGTCGCCACTGTCACAGGCAAGTGGGAGCCGACTGGCGTGCAGCAGTTCTTTGGTGGAGCGGCCAGCAAGACCTCGAGGGTCTTCGATGGCCCTTTGGGCTTCAACCCCCAGACTCAGCAGAACGCCATGACCGCAACGATGTCGTCGTACATCGCCAACCTTGACCTGAAGGCGCAGACGAAGCTCATCATCAACGCTATCAACGGCGTAGAGACGGGCACCGAGCTAGACCTTCTCGTGGGTGCAGCCAAGCTCAGGCGCATCGAACAGATCATGAAGACGTGGGATCCACAGCAGGCGGCGGCGACTGGCTGGCAGACGATCGGGATCCGCGAGGCGCAGCCCTCCATCTGGACGAAGCTCTTCGATGACCCGGCGATGCAGCTCTACAAGGCCGCGCGCAAGGCCAGTCGAACGCTCGACAATGACGTGGCACAGACGATGATCCGTGACTACGCGGGCTACCACGGCGGGACCGTCGAGCGGATCACCGAGTCGATCGTCGGGCGTCTTCGCCGCATCCAGACAAATTTCCCCGGCGCGATGTCGGCGCGGACCGATGTCGATGATGTCGTGCGTGGCATCGGGGGCAAGGTAGGCGATGACGTAGAAGAGCTACAGCGGGCAGCCAACCGTGCGCACTCGATCGAGTTCTACCTTGAGAACGGGGAGATGACGGCGGCAGCACAGGGCACCGAAGAGGCTGCTCGCATCCATCTGATCCGAGTGCGGACCATCACGCAGGAAGACGTGACCCCTGAGTTGCTGGTCATCTTGCGTGGTGGGGACGACGCAGCCGAGGCCGCGAAAGAGACGCTGCGCCAGTCCAAGGATGAAGTCAGCCGAGCGCTCGCCGGGAAGGACATGACGCCTGACGAGCTGGCTAAGTTCCTTGAGGATATGCGCCCCGGCTACGCCATCAAGCGTCAGCTTCCGGACCCACAGGCTGCCACTGCGAATGACCCGCTGAACGTCTATCACCGCAGGCTGGTGGACGATGGCGAGTGGGACATCGGCTTCATCCCCTACATCGATGAGGCGATCCCGCTGGCCCGCGACTCCATCATGCCGATCCTGCCAGACGGCTCGCTGAACGTCGGTGTGAAGGGCCCGGTCGAAGCTCTGACGAGCCCGCCCGATGGCTGGCGGCGCATCATCCCCGGTGAGGTATTCGACCCCAGCCGCAAGTTCAAGCCGACCGTGGGTGATGGCACCTACGTCAATGAGGTCGTGGGCGAGACGATCCAGCCTCTGACCGGCCCCGGCCAGTTCACAGCCAACACGACGGTCCGGATCATCCACGAGCCGTCCGTCGCGGGTATCTCCCAGAGCATCCGCGACACGATGTCATGGGGCGCATGGTTCGACGGCAAGGGTGCCGTCTTGCCTGCAGTCGATGATGCTGCGCTGGTGTCGCTCATCGATCCTGCCACCAACGCTCCCAAGCTCGTCCACGGTGGCAATGTGGGAGCGGACTGGCCGGTGCTGGTCGCGCAGGATGGCAGCCAGTGGGTGTTCAAGGCTTTCCGGGGTAGTGGTGGCCCGGACAATCTAGTGTCGTTGGGGCAGGGTGTCATCGAGACGGAGACTCGGTTGGGGCGGCTGTACTCGATGGTCGGGCTCGAGGGTGCGGCCACGATGCCCCACACGCGCAACGGGATCAAGGGCACCATCCAGCCGTACTACTCAGGGCTGCAGCCAGTCTTGGAGGTCGGGGGCATGGTTGACAGCTGGGCACTGATGACGGCGCAGCAGCAGGAAGACGTGTTGGGCCACTACATGATGGATTGGCTCTTCTCGCAGATGGACACCAACCCGGGTTCGCTCTACTTCAATGGGAGCGGCAAGGTCATCGGCGTGGACAAGGCGCAGGCGTTCAAGTACTACGGGCAGGGTGATTGGCCACCGACGCTTGCTTACAATCCCAACAAGGCTCAGTTCGGCCAGTGGACGATCCAAGACGCGATGGCCGAGCTACGCGCCGCTGGTATCGACATCGATCGTGGGCTCATCGAGGATGTCCTGCAGAAGATCGAGAGCATCCCGGGCGAGACGTTCGATCAGGAGATGTTGCGGATCGGCATGGCGCGGCAGGCTGATGACGTTGGCGACGTGATGAAGGCGTGGACCCAGGATCCGGTCGTCTTCGCGAAAGAGATGGCTGACCGTCGCCTGTCGCTGCGCACGGAGATGAACCGGCTCTTTGTGGATGAGCTGGGTGGCGGGACCATCCCGCACCCAGAGGCAGCGGTCAAGTACTACAAGGCGGGCCGACCTTTGTCTTACGGTCCGAGCTTTGGCGGAGCGAGCTTCCAGAACAAACGCTTCCAGCTGAAGATGCTGCAGGATGAGGCCGACGCTGCGCCCTTCGTGGATCCGCCTACTCCCGATGGCGGTATCCAGCGGTCCGGCGTCATCATCGCGGAGGAAGACGGCACGATCTGGCTGGCGGAGCCGCTGAACAAGTTCGACGGCTATCAGGCGCAGACGATCAAGGGCAACGTCGAGCCCGGTGAGTCCCTGCGCGCGGCGGCTGTCCGAGAGGCCCGCGAAGAGACAGGCTTCGACATCGCGCTGGACTCCCACCTGATTGATTACTTGGACCCCCAGACCGGTGAGACGATCCGGTACTACAATGCCACTCGCATCGGTGGCAGCCCGTCGTTGGTGGCCAAGAATATCGACACGGGCGGCGGCGTCATGCAGTCCGAGACGGCGCAGATCATCAACGCCAAGCCACGCGACCTCGATGCACTGGTCAAGGCAGGTACCAAGCAGTCGGGCATCGATCGGGATCTGGCCATCATGGAGGCCTATCTGCAGACCAAGAGCACTGGCACCTTGCGCCACCAGATCGATGATGCAGCAGCTGGCGCGATCGGCAACGCTGGTGATGAGCTAGCGGCCATGCCGGGAGTGACTGCTACCACCGCTCGCCGCTACGTCAGTTATCAGCGGTTGGGATCTGGCGAGTACATCCGAGTGCCGTGGGTCGATCAGGTGCTGACTGCTCCCGGCCCGCAGTCGCTGGGCAACCGCACCTTCCTTGGCGGCAAGCTCGATGCCGTTTTCCGTGGTTTCCGGACGTGGCGCATCGCTGAGACGCAGAAGGCCAACCTCTTCCGACGCATGGCCCGGGATTACGCTGGGGTCACGAACCACCAAGTAGAAGCGTTCACGCGTGAGCTTGAGTACATCGCTGAGCGGCATCATGTGCCGGTGCAATTCATCGGCAATATGAACCAACACGTGATGCAGACGATCCCGCTGGTGGGGCAATCCGTTCGTGAGGCCACGATCGATGCGGCCACCAAGGTCTTCGGCAAGAACCTTGTCAACATCAAGACCGGCGCGGTCGTGCCCATCCGTAGCGTGCCATGGAAAGACATCATCGTGAAGAGCCACCGGCAGGCTTTCAAGCACAACCTGACCGCGGGTTTCACGTCCTACATCTACTCGCTCCCGGGCGGTTGGGCACCGGCACTCGTCGGGCAGGGTATTTGGCCGATGCTGAAGTTCTCCCTGTCTCCGGTCTTCAAGATCTCTGAGTACGCGGAGTCAGGTGTCCTCAACCGGATGCGCGGAGTCACCAACCTCCCCGACGACATCATCGAGCTGTATGCGCCGCACATGGGTTTCAGCCGGTCGCAGATTGCTGGTGAGCAGGGCTTGAGCCCGATGATCAACGGTATGGGCTTCATGCGCTACAGGGGCCCGGGTGCCGCATCGAACAACGGCATCGCCTTCTCGCTTCCGGGGCAACGCGCCCGTAGCGCAACAGGGCTGGCCACATGGGAAGATGTGTTGACGCTGGCTCCGGAAGCTCCCAATGTGTCTACGGACGGGGTTGCTACCTTCCTTGGCAGCGATCCGCTGACTGTGCCAGCCGGGACGTACCCCCGGAGACTGCCTGATTACACGCCGCAGGCCATGATGCCCCGTTCCGTGAACGGTGAAGGCAAGGTCATGCTCAACCCGGAGGTCGCTGAATGGGACGCTGCTCGACTAGCTGACCAGCAGCGAACGCCGTTGGCGTGGGAGCGGTTCTTGCAGACCGAAGCCGACATCGAGCAGGCTCTGTACGGGCTGGCCATCTTGCGAGAGTTGGGCTACGAGCGTATCGACAAGCTCATCACTTCGATGCCGATCTTCCACAACCCCGGCGATGGCTGGCTCAACGTGCTCGACTTCACCGAGGCTGGCTTTGCGCACGGCCCACGCCCGACGCGCATGGAGACGGGAGCACTCAAGGCTGAGGCCACACCGGAGCAGACCCTTCGTTGGTTCGGTGACGAAGGGGCGATGGGTGACGCCGAAAGAGCGCAGCTGCTGACGTTGCAGGCTGGGCAGGCCAAGTACGCGACCATGGGCAAGCGCCCCGGTATCTCTGGTGGTGACGCCACTATCGTCCTGAAGCACGACGTGGTGAAGCGAGCGCTCATCACGGACTCGGATCGGATCGGCGCAGGTTTCCAGTACAGCGGTTCGGGCATGTCAGCGCAGGGACTTTTCACCAACCAGCGCCACCAGCTGCTGAGCAACGTCAGCAACATGCGACCCGGCGACGATCTGGGGAGTGCTCTGAAGTCAGGGGGCTACCACAATGAGATGGCCATCTACGAAGCCCCGTCGTGGGCGGAAGTGGACGCCATCATGTTCAGCAACAAGAATGCGATGGATGACTTCGTTACCAAGCTCGATGCTGCCCCGCAGGAAGTGAAGGACTCGCTCGCCCACGTCGAGCTACGAGAGGTCGATGCGCCCTCTGGCAGCACCAGCTGGTCGAAGATCGCTGATGACTACATGTGGGAGAAGTCAGGCCTGTCGGAGATACGCGATGTGACGCCGGTCATGGCCCGGGATGACACCTTGCTTCAGCTGATCAACCCTGATCAGATCTCGCCATCGGTCGGTCGCGCGATGCTGGTCGGCGTCAAGGAACGCGCCAATGCTGCGGGTTGGGACATCATCCATCCACCGTCCACGACCTACGGGCGTGCGTCGATCATGGACGATCTGGCTCAGCAGGTCGAGCTGATCGACGCAGATATCGAGCGAGCAGCTGGTGGGGCCACTGCTGAGTCGCTGCGCGCAGGCAAGATGGGTGCGGCGCATGAAGAGTTGCGTATGCGGCAGGACCGGATGGATCAAGCCGAGAAGATGTACGACGATCTGGAGACTCTGCTCAAGGATGGGCGCCTGCAGCACACCACGGCCCGGGATGCGCGGCTGACGCAGCAGAAGATCCTCAAGGCGCAGGCGGACCCGGACGGCAATATCGAGGCCTTCGCTGAAGCTCGCAACGTTTGGGCGAGTGGCGGCAGCGAGGATGATCTGCTCCGCTTCATCCGTGAGTCGCCGGATCTCGATCTCTCCGTGACGGAGCGCAGCACGTTCGCCAATGCGGTGCATGACGAAGTGACCATCTCGGAGTTCACTGAGCGCTACGTGGCGTTCAAGTACGCCGGTAACAAGCCGCCACCCAATTCGGCCATCCACGAATGGGAGATCTTCGGCGGCAAGCTCGAAGTCAACAATCCCATCAGTGGTGAGACGCGTGCTATCAATGCTGAGCCGATCCCGTTGGGTCAGGCCAATTGGGAGGCACGCCGCGATTGGGTGGATGCCCGCGCGACGATGAAGGTGCTCGGCGACGATCTTCCGACCAACTACCAGCGCAGCGCGACTGTTTTCCCGTCGTCGCTTCGTCCAGAGATCGTGCCCGAAGAGTTTGCCAGCCGCATCCAAGCAGAGGCGACAGTACGGCTTACCTATGACCCGGGCAGTCCGGTGATCGATGTCTACGTGCGTGGGGCCCGTGAAGGCATCAAGAATGGAGCTTCCGAGGGCGCGACCGAGATCGTCATCGTGGTCAAGGCTCCGGACAAGGGCTCGATCGGCCTGACCCTGAAGGAGATCGAGGACATCTGGATGGAGACGGGCCTGCCTGCGCAGAAGATCGGCAAGCATGACGTGCTCGGCCAGATCGGCTGGGATGACGTGAACCGCCAGATCCTGATGGGTGACATGGATGCTCTGATGAGCGTCGGCCATGATGGTACGACCTATCTCAACGGCGGCATGATGAAGGGCACCCCCGTGATCTTCGCTGACAGCTTCGAGCACGGCGGGCAGGCTTACCGCTCGCTGTCTGGCTTCAGTGATGGCTACTTCGACCCTTCGCTGATCCGCCAGACATCGCACGGCACGAACCAGATGCAGCTGCGAGAGTACGTGACGGCGGACCACTCATGGAAGTGGGACTACCAGACGGACATCAATTACATCAACGCCTCTGCTCCGGTGGAAGGCCGCGTCCAGAAGGACGGGCTGGCCGATCAGAAGTTCCGTGACATCTGGGACTTCCTGCGTGGCGAAGAGGGTGGCGCTCAGACGTGGACGATGGACGTGGATGTCGCCAACGCTGAGACGCTTGGCGCGTTGAAGCGGGCTTGGTATCTCGATGAGATCCCTGAGAACGTGGTGATGAAGAGCATGGACTCACCGCAGACGGTCATCGACAATGTGTGGTTCCAGAAGAAGTTCGGAGCGGCGGATGGCGTGGACAGGTTGAAGATGCCGCGTGGGCTCGAGGACATCCCGGGCACCGACGAGAACGTCAATGCCCTGTTCAACAAGAGGCTGGGCGAGAAGCTAGGCGTGGACGAGGCAGACCTGATCGCTGGTGACTTCGACGCCATCGCCGCGCAGACAGCGATGGGTGAGAACAAGGGTCTGTGGGAGCTGCTGAAGAATTTCATGGATCCCATCCCATACAAGGAAGGGGCCATGTCCCGGCAAGTCATCACCGAGATGAATGAGATCTTCGTCGGTGTGCTGAAGGAAACGGACCACCCGGCTCTCAAGGTCTTCCGCGAGATCGGCATCGCCGACGAGGAGATCACCACGTTCCTGTTGCGAGATCGAGAGCTGCTCGAGAAGTGGCTGCTGCATGGTCGCGACATGGACCTCGACCGACTGCTGGCCCACGCGTCCAAGGAAGGCGACCCGTCCTTGGCCCGGGACATGCTGGACGATCTGTACTCGTCTAGCGAGTACAACACCATGACGCAGATGTGGCGCTTGAGTCTCAAGGCTGCACAGGATGAGGCCTTCGGCGTCCACTTCTTCAATCCCTATCGGTCCGTCCTCGAGCGATCCCTGAACCATCCCGTGTTCGGTGTCTACCCGTTGTCGTGGAGCCTCAAGGCTGCGCGTGAATGGGCTCGCTTCCTCTTCGACAATCGGATGCTGCAAGCTGGGAAGATCCGGCTCGGTATGGCGCCAGCTGTGGCCATCAATGAGTACAACCGCAAGCTCAACGTCTTCGCTGCGAAGCAGGGCATGGACGTGGGCGAGATCCTGTCTATCTGGGGACCGCTCGGCAATCAGATGATGATCGCCGGTCTGCTGATGCCGGGTGACTGGTCGAGCATCCCGTTCCCCACATCGCGCACCATCCGTGACGTGACCCGAGGCGACATCAACCCGTCGAACCTCTGGAATGACAACATGATCGGCGGCATCGCTCGAGACATCCGGCTCGGCACCGGCTCGGCGTTCGAGATCCGTGACGTGCTTGCTAGGATCCTTCCCGAAGATACGTGGCCGTTCTCCGAGAGCCCTCCACCGAAGGCACCCCGGCAGAACCCGGTCGTGCGTGGGAATGAGATCAATTACACAGAGCCTTGACGAAACGGCCAGAATAGTCGCATCATCGAGCCCTAGACAGCAGGAGGTATCCATTGCCACCCGAGGATGGCGCACCCACTACGCCCCCCGAGACTGAACCAGCAGCTACTGGTACGGCCATCGCAGCATCATTGGCGACTGCCCCCGATGCTTCGACGGACGCACCCCCGGTTGATGAGATCAGAAAAAGCCCCGAGTACCTAGCGCTGCAGGAGCAGAACCGTGTGCTCGCACGTGAGGCAGGAACGCAACGAGCTGAGGTTTCACAACTTCGGGAAAAGGCGGAGACTGACCGACAGGCCGCAGAGGCTGAGCGAGTAGCGGGCATCCAACAGCAGATGGGCGCGGCCCTTGGCGATCAGGCGCAAGCCTTCGCTGACTACGCCGGTCTTCTACAAACCGACCCGGTACAGGCAGCACAGAAGTTCGCGGAGATGACTCAGGTGCAGAGCCCAGCCATCCCCGAGCCGACGACCCCAGCCGTTCCAACGGAGGCCCCGCAAGTGCCAGTGACACCACAGGCGCCGCAGCCCCCCACGCTCGGCGTGTCAGCCTCGACACCGCTAGGACAGACTCAGCAGCAGTCTCAGGAAGATCTCACAGCAGCTCTCGACAAGGACGTGGAAGAGGTAGTAAAGGCCAATCAGAGCCTGAGCACTCGAGCCCGTGTCACTGATCGCATCCGTGCGACGGCGATGGGGAAGTTCATGCAGTCCGCGTACACGAAAGAGATGGCTGGGGAGACGCCTGACCTGGATCTGAACCAGCGACGGAGGTAGCCCCTAGTGGCGACCAAGACCGGTCAGCGTTCGACGCTGATCGACACCGTGGGCCATGCGATCGACATGGCACCCATCATCCAGCTGATCGACCCGTTCGACGTGGGACTCCTGTCCTATATCGGCATGTCGTCTCTGGACAACCCCGCGACAGCTGTCAAGCACGAGTGGATGGAAGACACCCTCCGCCCGCTAGCTGGCCAGATGGCCGAAGCGCTTGACAACAGCGAGACGGACTTCACCGTTGATACCTCGCTTCCGTTCAGGCCTTACGACCTGATCAAGATCGACAGCGAGATCATGTTGGTGCTCACGATCACCGACTCCACGACCATCGCGGTCGAGGCACGCGGCACCCGTTCGACGGCTGCCACGCACCTTGACGATGCTCCGATCCAGATCGTCGGTACGGCTGTGCTGGAAGGCCAGACCACGCCGCGCTCTGCGAAGAGCACCGAGAAGACGGGTGTCTTCAACTACACCCAGATCTTCGAGGACGTGTGCGAGATCTCCAGCACGCTCGAGGCCATCGAGCAGTACGCCCCGGGCTCCGAGTACGCTCGCGAGCTTGGCAAGACGATGAAGAGCCTCTTCATCACCATGGACCGCACCCTGATCTTCGGGTACAAGTACATCGGCACCGCAACGCTCTCGCGTTCGATGGACGGCCTCTACAAGTTCCTGACGGCTGGCACTCAGCCATCCGCTCAGAAGGTCGATGCGTCCAGCGTCCAGCTCACTGAGAAGATGATGCTCGACGCACTGCTCTCCACCTATGACAACGGTGGAGTCGTTCGCTGCCACGCCATGACGCTGACGCAGAAGAACGCGCAGAACAAGTTCCTCGACCAGAACCGACGTACCGATTTCTCGGCCACCATGGCTGGGTCGGTCGTTGACTCATTCCTGTGGGATCAGGGCGTCGTGGATACTGTCATCGATCGATGGCTACCCACTGACGACATCCTTGGGCTCGACACCGAGATGATCGGCATGGGTCCATTGCAAGCGGAGACGCTTGGTCACGAGATCTTGCCGAAGCAGTCTCGCCTCGCTCAGCGTGGCCAGATCACGGGTGAGTACACCTTGGAGTTCAAGAGCCCCAAGACTTCGTACTACATCTACGACCTCGCGACCGACATCAGCTAACCCAAGAACGCCGAGCGAATTGCATCAGGGTGCGGCGATCGCCGCACCCTATGTGACAAGACTCGGAGAGAGGGACACACATGCCTCGCGAAAGTTCACCCGGCTGGATCTTCCAACCACTTCTCTCGCTCTACGTCCCGGCTGCACACATCGCTGGGACGAGTGCGATCGTCTATCTCAGCGCCCTGACGCTTGGCTTCAAGGCCGTGGTGACGAAGGTCACGTTCGTTCAGGACATCGCGCTGGTCGGTTCAGGTGGAGCCCAGACCATCAACGTCCGCAAGGGCGCGCACACGACGGGCGACCTGTTGGCCGCGCTCAGCGTGGCCATCGCTGACTCAGGGATCGGCACTGTCACGTCGCAGGCTGTCACTGCAGCCGTGCAGGCTGAAGAGGCCTACCTCAAGGACGCTGACACGCTCTCGATCGAGATGGCTGCCTCTGGTACTGCATTCAGCGCAGGCGAGGGCACCTTGACCGTTTGGGGCCGCGTTCGACCACAGGCAGCGCGCTGATGGTGCGCGTAGCCAAGGCGGGCAAGAAGGCAGCGGCCAAGGTCGCTGCCCCCCAGCTGCGAGTCGCGACGTTCGAGGCACTGGATGGAGCGGGCTTCCGTCTCATCACGCCGTTCGGAAATCGCGACTTCGACAACGGGATCCTCTCGACCGACGAGAACGACCCCGCTTTCTATCACCTGCTGGAATGGGCAGGGAAGAAAAAGGGCATCAAGGTCACGGATACCGGCGAAGTGACGCAGGTGGCTGTGATGACATGTCCAGTCTGTGGCCAGCAGGTAGGCGGAGCAGCCGAGCTTGCTGAGCACAGCCACGACAAGCACGTCAGGCCTGAGTCCAAGGGTGTGCCCAAGGCCCGAGAGAAGTAGGCCATGACCACCGTCGCCTTGTTGCGGACTGCTCACATCGAGCCGTTCTTGCACGCGGGGACGCTGACTTCGACCACCCGGCCATGGACCCTTGCCGAGATCGACGCTTACACGAGCGCTGTCTTGGCAGAGCTGTGGCCGAGGGTCGGGGTCTACACCACCGGGGACGTGTCTACCGACTCGACCACGCAGGAGTACACGATCCCGGGGTCGATCGAGCGGATCAGCTTCATCGACATCCTTGACTCGAGCGAGTACTACATCGATCGGGTCATGTCGTGGCGACCACTCCCGTCTGGCAAGGTGCTCATCAAGCCACGCATCCGTGACAACCTCACCCTGCGCGTCACCGGCTACAAGCCGTACAACGTCACGGGGTCGGACCTTCCGGTACGACTCGAGCAAGTCGCCGCTTGGGCCTCACTGGCAAAGGCCTACAAGGGTCTGGCTGGCGAGCTGATCAACAGCGAACGGCAGCAGAACCTCGACTCTGGTCGAGTCATCTCCTATCAGGAAGCATCCCAGCAGAGCGTGATGTTCCAAGCCAATTACGATGAGGCGATCCGAGTGGATCCTTCGCTGGTACGCTCAGGGCCACGCGCTTCGCACAGGTGAGCCATGTCAGCAGTCAGGCACCAAGCTACCTATAACGGGATCACTTTCAATCGGGTGTACGGGGGGACGGATCCAGACGATCCGTCTTCTCTCGTTGATGCCTACCGCGAGTCGGACTACCGGCTCGAAGTCTTCGATGACAGCCCGGTGCAGATCCGTGACTTCTCAGAACCCCGGCAGCAGCAGGAGGGCTCGGAGCCCAATGAGGCCTTCGAGTCGCTGCGCATCGTCCGTGGGTCCGGTGTCATCCATGGCTCGAGCTACGCGGATCTCGAAGACAAGGCGTGGGCGCTCAAGGCAGCCTTCTCCGTGGCGGAGGTCAGGCGTCTCTCGACTGCTGCCATCCTCGGCACGCTTCCTGATGAGCCGACCGGTGTCCTGCCGTTCAAGTTCACTCGAGACACGGCTGCTGGCACCAAGGATCTGCTCTACTACTGTCGCCCGCAGCAGGGCCGACCCAACCTGTGGGTCGAAGCCAAGGGTGGGCTCACTCGCAAGTTCAGCTTCTCACTCGCAGCCTTCGACCCACGCGCCTACGAAAACGACACCGATGCGTGGGAGTCCACGGCACTGTCCGATCTGGTGGGTGGCAACAACACGATCACCAATCTCGGCACCGCCGTCATGTACCCGCAGATCGTCTTTGACATGGCTGGCAGCGGGGACGCCACGGTCACGCTGACCAACGTCACCACGGGCAACAGCTTCGTGCTCGACCTGTCGTCGCAGTCAGGTGACTTCTGGATGCTGTGTGAGAAGGGCGAGATCATCAGGGCCAGCGATCGCGCTGGGCGCTACTACCTGAAGAAGGGCTCCACGCGGTTCCTGACCAATTTGTTCCTGAACCCCGGCGCAAACACGTGGACGTTCGTCGGCAACACCAACGTCACATCAGTCACGTTCCATTTCAAGTCGGCGTATGCCTGATGGCGGCACTGCACGATCCGCAGTACCACATCGTCGTCCGTGATCAGAAGTCAGGCAACGGTGGGCCCGGAGCGGAGCGGTTCGAATTGACGAGTGAGGTCAAGAACCTCGTCTGGCAGCGGACCCTGAACCTCCCCGGAAACGCAGCCTTCACGCTGATGCGGGACTCGCCCAAGTTGGCGCAGCTCGACTACATGAACCAGCACGTGGAGATCTACCGGGAGGATGCCAACGGCGTCGAGAAGGTCTTCCGGGGCAAGATCGTCCAGCCTGACTACGGCCCTGTCGATGTGGTCGTGCTGTGCTGGGATTACCTCGCGTTCTTTCAGCGGGTGCGCGTGGACTACTACCTCAACTCGAAGCGGAAACGCTACAGCCGCAAGAGGATCGGCAAGATCGTCAGGAACCTCTTCAAGCGCTCGATCGATGATGACTCCGTGGTGGCCTTCGTCAAGAAGGGTAAGATCCAGAACCCCAAGGGCGACGACGACAGCACCTTCATCAAAACGGGCAACCACTTCGGCATCGGTGGGCTGCAGGATCTCCTGACCGTCTTCTACGATCTAGCCGAGATGTCGATGTCCAACACGGACAACACGGTCGTCCTCGAGGTCGATGAGAAGAACAAGTTCAACTTCTACCGCGATCGCCGAGCCGACAAGGACACCATCGCGCTGAGCTACCCGGGCACCATCCGAGAGTTCGGCTACATGGAGGGCTGGGGCAACACGGTCAACGACATGGCCACGCTGGTCCGTAACGACAAGAAGCCGACCAGCAAGAGTCAGAAGACGGTGACACTTTCAAGCGGCAGGGCAGGTATCAACAACATGCGGCGGCTGCAGTCAGCTACCCAGCTGGGCACCAAGCTCGGCATCTCCAAGGGCACCAAGAACAAGGGCAAGAAGGTGCTGGCGCTGCGCAGGATCGCCAAGGCCGCGCGTCGAGTAGATCGACTCGTCACTCTATCGCCGCACCAAGGCGTCTTCACGAAGTTCCCGACCACCTTCGAGCTTGGCCACAACATCTACGTCCATGTCGAGAAGGACAACGATGGGGTGCTGGGCCAATACATGAAGTTCCTCTCCGTCGTGGGCGGGTGGAGTGCTGATCTTGGCGAGACGATCCAGATGGGTTTCCGCGAGAAGGAAGTGCCTGATGCGTGATGTGAACGACCTCACTGAGATGATCATCCGTCACTCCCCTCGTCGCTCCCGCCGCTCGCTGTTCAGCGAGGAAGAGGCGCAGCAGTATCTGCTCGGCGATGGTGGGCCGCTGCTAGACCAGAACATCGGGATGGACGACCTCGATCCGGCTTTCCCTGATTACAACGTGGCCAACCTGTTCAACGCCTACTTCCGTGATGGAGACACCGAAGACGACACGCTCGACTATTGGGAGATCGAGAACGGTGACACTGCGCTCACGGTCGAAGACTGCGCGGCCTCGCCCGGTGGCATCTGCCTCGTCTACGCACCGACCGGGGCAGTCTCCATCTCGACCAAGCTCATCTCAGCTGCGGTGCCGATCGGCCCGGGGCTTGACATCGGTGTGGTCGTCGCTGTGGGCACTCAGACCAGTGGCAAC
>SDBV01007836.1_pt1 | contig 14518 bp, 9 predicted proteins | sample 2277081 | NCBI WGS metagenome assembly SDBV01 (sample SAMN10402039, study PRJNA504765) | marine sediment metagenome | isolation source: marine sediment core GS10_PC15, 223 cmbsf | place: Arctic Ocean: Southern Knipovich Ridge | collected 2010
CCAACCGAGACCGATCAAGATGCACAGCGGCGGCAACACGACCAGGTAGTAGTAGTTCATCTCGTGGAATTTACGCGGCAGGGCCAACATCAACACGAGCATGGCAACCAACCAGGCCGCGTACTCTCGCCAACGTCGATCGAGCAACCCGGCCAACATCAGCACCAGTCCGATCGGAGTGAGCACCACGCCCGCCAGATCATCGACCACTTGCCGGTAGAAATCGCCCGAGAAGAGCAACGGGTGCGGTAGTCGATGGACCGAAGTGCTTTCGCGGATCGAGTAGAAGATTCGCTCGGCCAGAGGATTATCCGGCGCGGCGATTCGATAGGCATACGCGTACCAGATCACGGCAGGAAAGATCGCCACCAGCAGCACGACCGCCAAGGCTTCGCGAGTGGTTCGCCGCGGCGCCCGGGTGGATCGGCCTACCATCACGGCGATCGGCAACAGCAGGACGAGCATGTAGATCTTTGTCAGCAACAACAACGCCAGCCAGATGCCGGCGGGGACCAGCCACCAGGAACTTCCTTCACCGAGCCAGCGATCCAGCGCGTCGAGCGTCGCCAGGGTAAGAAACACGAGCGAGGCCTCGAGCATGAAGCTTTGGCCGTAGATGATGCTTACCGGCGAGAAGGCCAGGGCCAGCCCGGCCGCCATGGCCGCGGTTTGCCCATGATGTCGGCGAACAAACAAGTAGAGCACGGCCACCGAACCGAGGCTGAAAGCGACGGCGGTCGCCCGGCCCCATACGTCCAACGACCCGCCGAGGGTTTGCCATAGGCCGGCGGTCAGGTAGGCCGAGACGGGGAATTCGACCATGTGCCATCCGCGTTGCCCACCGCAGAGCAGATCGAGCGTAGGATGCCAGAGATCGGCATTTCCGTCGGCCCAATTCCGGGCGATCATCGCGTAGACGACGTTCTTGGTGGCGAAGTTCCCCAACAGCGGTCGGGTGATCCCCACGCATCGAACGACCGCTGTCACCGCCAGCAGCGCACAGAGCACGCCTGGAAACTGGGGTACTTGCACAGGCTGGGGCGAGTTCTGCTCGCTGCCGACGTCCGGCATAGGGCGATTCTCCCGCCATTTGTGGAAAAAGATGCGGGTTAGGGAAGCTTTGCGGCCGAATATAGCGTTGCCGCGGGGTTTCTCACAGAGGAATCCGCGTTGACTTCCATTCCCCCTAATCGAAGGCAAGTCCGATGATTCGTGCGACGTTGGCGTGCTGTGTGGTGATGTTGGTCGTGGTGGCAGGCGGTTGTCGAATGTGTGCCGAGTCTTACGACTACTGCGGTCCTACATTCACCGGGCAGTGCGACGAGCAGTGCGACCCGAACGCGCGTGCCGGCTCGATTCTTTCGTCCAACCCGGGCATGATCATCGAAGGCGAGGTCATCACGGTGAGCGAATCGGAAGACGAAATTCCGGTTGATGGGGAGTTGATGCCGGTTCCCGACGAGACGGTCCAGGCCAAGCCGAAGCACACTCAAGTCCGCAAAGCACACCACGCATCGCACTGGCGTCGGCCAAGGCGATAGGGCCGATGCCTCTGGAGTCTCCCGTTCTTCATGCGTGTGCCACGGCCGTGTCGGCCGTGCCAGATTGGGGAGTCTTCCTTCGTGAAAGCACGGCTGACACAGCCGTGGCACATCATTCTCTGCACTGGATTCTCTGCATTGGCAAGTTGCAATCTGGGCCCGAATCGGTCACAATGGTCGACTCCCAGGCTTTTGAGACAAAGCCAGTTCTACGGAGTCGGTAAATGGACCAGACCAGTGCAACGAGCGTGCAGGCGCCCCCGCAGACCGTGTTCGGGATTCTGCGGCGTTTGGGACCGGGACTGATTATTGCCGGCTCGATCGTCGGCTCCGGTGAACTGATCGCCACGACCAAGACGGGCGCCCAGGCCGGCTTCTGGCTGCTGTGGCTGATTATCATCGGTTGCGTGATCAAGCTGTTCGCGCAGGTCGAGTTCGGCCGCTATGCCATCTCGTCCGGCAAGACGACCATGGCGGCCCTGAACGAAGTGCCCGGCCCTCGCTGGGGTGTCAACTGGCTGATCTGGTATTGGCTTGTGATGTTTATCGTTAGCCTGGCCCAGTTGGGCGCAATCGTCGGTGGTGTGGGGCAGGCCTTGGCGATGAACGCGCCGATCGACGGGAGTTTCAATCAACTGCTCGAACAACAAGACGAGTGGGACCAAGAGGCCAAGCCGATCCTGGCCGAGCTGCGCGAAAGCGGGGCGAGCGAAGAGGGAATTCAGGATGAACTTGATCGCCGCATCGGCCATCCGCGTCCCGGTGATCATACGCCCGGCTTCTTCTGGACCGACGACATCACTTGGGCTAGTATCGCTACGGTCGTTACGATCGTGTTGCTGGTTGTGGGGCGATACGGGCTGATCCAGAGCTTTTCGATGGTCATGGTCGCGGCGTTCACGTTGGTGACGATCTTCAACGTTGTGGCCCTGCAAACCCAGCCCGACTGGGCCATGCACTGGGGCGATTTGAAGGACGGGCTGAGTTTTCGCTTGCCGCCGATAGTCGAAGGGCTAACCAAGAGTCCCCGGGCCACGGCCTTGGCCACGCTGGGGTTGATCGGCGTGGGGTCGCACGAACTGATCGCCTATCCCTATTGGTGCCTGGAGAAGGGCTACGCGCAGTTCGTCGGCCCTCGCGACGAGTCGTCCGATTGGGTCTATCGGGCCCAAGGCTGGATGCGCGTGATGCGATGGGACGCCGTGGCCTCGATGCTGGTCTACACCTTCGCCACGGTCGCCTTCTATATCCTGGGGGCCACCGTGCTGCATCGTCAAGGGCTCGATCCCGAAGGCAGCCAGATGATCCAGGTGCTCGGCCAGATGTATGTCGAGGTCTTCGGCGGCTGGGCCAAATGGGTCTTCCTGTTCGGGGCCTTTGCCGTGTTGTACTCGACGTTCTTCGTGGGCAACGCAGGCCATACTCGGGTGGCCGCCGACGCGATGCGGCTGTATCGGATCGCCCGGCCGACCGAACGGGCACGCCTGGCGTGGATCCGCGTGTTCTGTGTCCTGTTGCCTGGCGTGGGCCTGACGTTCTACATCTTCATGCGTCAGCCCACGCGGTTGATCCTGGCCAGCGGTGTGATGCAGGGCATCATGTTGCCGATGCTGGCCGGGGCGACGCTCTATTTCCGCTATCGCCGCTGCGACGCGCGGATCGCGCCGGGAAAAGCCTGGGACCTGTTCTTGTGGATCTCCGCGCTGGGACTGCTGCTGGGCGGCGGGTGGACTGTCCTGATCGTGTTGTTTCCCGCCTTGGAACAGTGGTGAGCCGCAGAACAAAGCTTTCCAAGAACGTCTGCGCGGGCCGCCGCGAGCCCCGCGTAACTACGGGCTGGCCCGGGGCACCGTTGCGGCGTATGATTGCCTGAAACTTTCGACCATTCACAGGAGACTACGGCCATGAGCGATGCGTTTCAGGCAGGATATCAGGCGTTCGCCGACACCTTACCCCCTGAAGAAAACCCCTACGACGACGCCGAGCAGCGCGCGCAATGGAACGAAGGCTGGGAGGACGCCAAGATCGACAAGGATTCGCAACGCCGTTCGATCTGCTCGGAAGACTGAGCGTTGCACGTTGGGCCGCGGACCGTGCGGTCACAATCGTCGAGGCAGTGAAGTAATGTCCGTGTCTCTTAACCAGGGAGGAATCAAGCCATGAGGAAACTCTTGCCCGTCGTGTTGTTCTCCGTTCTTATCGAATCCGCGAGCGTGCTTTGGGCACAAGACCATGTGCCGCCCGACCTGCCGTCGAAGAAGCAGACCGTCTTGGAACTCTACGTGACGGCCAAGCAGGCGCATGCCCTCTGGAAGGCGTCGCCGGACGAGGTGAAGATCCTCGACTGCCGCACGCCGGAGGAGTACATTTTCGTGGGCCATCCGCGCATGGCTCACAATGTGCCGCTGATGTTTGTCCGATACCGGATCGATCCTCGCACGCAATCACCCGTAATGCAGACGAACCCGAGTTTCATGACGGAAGTGAAACAGCGTCTAAGTCCCAGCGATACGGTTCTGGTGATCTGCCGTTCGGGAGTCCGCAGCGCCCGGGCAACCAATATGTTGGCCAAGGCCGGATTCCGCAAGGTTTACAACATCGTCGACGGGTTCGAAGGCGACACGGACAAGGACCTGAAAAGTAGCCATTTCGGCAAGCGGACAGTCAACGGCTGGAAGAACTCGGGTGCCCCATGGACCTACAAGTTGGATCCGAAGTTGGCCTACCTACCCGAGCAGCAGTAGTGTGGTAAACTTCTTGTAGGATGGGTGGCCGAGTGGACTAAGGCGGCAGTCTTGAAAACTGTTCGCATGGCCAAGAAACGCCTATACGTGTGCACGAAAACGAAAACGCTGGCCACACACTTGCCATAAACTTGCCGCAAGGGGCTGATTCTGAACTGGCCGCGGTGGTCGACGCGTGGCCTTCTTTGCCCGAACCGATCAAGCGGGCCGTGCTGGCGCTGGTCAATTCGTCCGAGGGGAAGTAGAGTGCTCGCGCTGCCGGAACGGGCAGCGCGGAAACAAGGTTTCATTTTCATGTTCCACAACCCACTCCTCGCCGGACGGACTGTCTCTCGCTTAGGAAATCTCGCGGTGGGAAACGACTCCGCCACCTACAGGGGGAAGGACCCGAGGCGATGGGCTGTAACGTTCGCGCCTCTGGTGTTGGCCATGGCATCGCCTCGAAAAGAGAGCCCGCTTCCGCCATAGTTCGGGGCCATATCTTCATCTTCCACGAATTGGCACGCCTCTGGCAGACACGTCCGAGGGGCGATAGAAAGTACGCGCTGCCAGAACGGGCAGCGCAGAAAGAAAAGGTGAACCGCCCCCTCTTCCCCCTGGATTATCGCGACGGGAAGGGGCCATGTCCAGACCTGGATTCAGACAGCGACCCCGCCTTCTTCGCCACTGCCCGTAGACCTGCCAGGTCCACCGCTTCAGCCGGGCACCAGAAGTGGGCTATTAGCTCGACTATTATTCATCCCCACTGGCTGAGAAAACTACTCTTTCATCGCCGCCGCCGCAAAAAACGGCCGAATTCTTGGGGCCGTGATTGACCCTGCGCCCAGAATGGCCTGGTTTTCTAGGGGGTTTGGCGTCTTGCGTCTGCTTTCGAGGGCTCCAGCCGATCGCGAAAGGTGGCGGATTAGCTGGTGTATTATTTATCTCTGCCGGCTGAGAAGACTCGTGGATGCCAGGGCCGGCAGTTTTCGGCGAGAAGACCGGCCCGCCCTGCCGCGGCTACGAGGTGGCGCTCGGATGGAAGGATTCAGACCTATGACACGGTTCTGGAAGCTTCAATCTGGCGGAGTGCCTCGTCGAGCGCTCTTTGGCGCTCAGCCAGCCCCGGATCGACATACCGCGGTGGTCGCGGGTGGATCGGCCGCGGACCCGGCCGTACGTTCTCCAGATAGCGGCGAAGCTGCTCGACGTGTTTCTGTGTGTAAACATGGGCACCCTGGCCGATCGGGGCCTCCTTCGGCCTCGGTTTCAGCCAGCCCTTCTCCCGAGCATGGCGGATCTTGGCTGCCGTGATAGGATAGCCTTCGGCTTGCAGTTTGCGGATCACTTCGCCCCGAAACATGCGAGTCTCCTTGCTGGAGTTTGGAAGCCAAAACGTGCCTTCTCTTGCCGTATTATGGTCGCAGAATATCGCGCCGGTCTATCCCAATACGAAGGCCACCTTAGCAAGGTCCTCGGCGGTAAACGGATAATGTGGCACTCTTGTTCAGAAGAGCCTGAAGGCCATCGAGTCCCAGAAGGGTCGATAACTCCACGTTGAGGCGCAGTTCCCAGTCCGTGATGACGTTCCGGGGCCCAAGGCGTCCCAAAACCCGTTTCGGGGCAAGCGGGCGTTTTCGGTGCCTTTTCTGTACACAGACACCGACTTGTGTCGGGGAGAGAGAACCTTGGCCGGACACAATCGCGCGCTTACTGCGCGGGATTGGTGCCGGCCCTCTTATGCCCATAGTTGGTTCACTTTTGCCCCGAGTTTGCCACAAAAAACGCCCTAATTCGGCCCCGTGACGGCTCTCTGTTTCTGCCGTAACCTCATGCAATGCCTCGATTTCCGACGCTCCTGGCCACCCTGTCCGCACCCGTGACCCCCCCCTACCCAAAACCGGACGGAAAATGTGCGAGCCGGCGGTGTGGTTCCCGGTTCTGGCGGCTCCAGAGATTCCACCCCCTATCCCACTTTTCTGCCGCTTGGCGTCTGCGCCACGCGAGGGCAAGCAGACCAAGACCCAACAGCGTCGGCGTGGAGGGCTGGGAAGCCGACATGGTTTGACCAGGGGCGGTGTGGCTATGGTAGGGCGATCTTGCCTAATCGTAACAGCTTCAAATCCCCTCGGGAGTTAGGTGGCAGGGATGCTTGCAGGCACACCCCGCTGGGGGTAGACTGACGTTTTCGGGCCCTTCCCTTTGTCTGCGGTAGCCGCTGAACAATCACTTATATCGAGCCATTACCCCAAAACACGTTGCGAGCCTGGAGCTTGGACGGGTAGATTCCCACACACGACCACCCGGCAGACACCAAGGTGGCAAAGTAGAACAACCTTGTAAGGATCAGTGACCGAATGGACCCATCACAACTGAGCTGGATTGCAGGCTACATCTGGAGCATCGCCAACGATGTGCTGCGAGATCTCTACAAACGCGGCGAATACCGCGACATCATCCTTCCAGCGACGGTTCTGCGCCGCTTCGATGCGGTGCTGGAGCCCACCAAGCAGGCCGTGCTCGATATGAAAAAGTCGTTGGACAAGGCTAAGGTCACGAACCAGGACGCGGCCCTGCGGCAGGTGAGCGGTCAGGCGTTCTACAACACGTCCAAGTTCACCATGCGCGACCTTAAAGCGCGCGCCAGCCAACAGCAGCTACGCGCCGACTTCGAGGCCTACCTCGATGGCTTCTCGCCCAATGCGCAGGACATCATCGACAACTTCGACCTCCGTCACGAGGTCCCCAAGCTCTCCAAGGCCGATGCCCTGGGCACACTGATTGAGAAGCTGACCTCGCCCGACATTAACCTGAGCCCTAATCCGGTGATGAACAGTGACGGCTCGGTCAGGCACCCCGGCCTGGACAATCACGCTATGGGCACCATCTTCGAGGAACTGGTCCGCCGCTTCAACGAAGAGAACAACGAGGAGGCGGGTGAACACTGGACGCCGCGCGACGCAGTGAAGCTGATGGCCAAGCTGATCTTCCTGCCGATCGCCGACGAAATCGAATCTGGCACCTATCTGCTGTACGATGGGGCCTGCGGCACGGGGGGCATGTTGACCGTTGGGGAAGATACGCTCCATCAACTTGCCGAGGAGCACGGCAAGCAGGTCGCCACACACCTCTACGGCCAGGAGATCAGCGACAAGACCTACGCCATCTGCAAGGCCGACCTGTTGCTCAAGGGCGAGGGGGAAGCGGCAGATAACATCATCGGCGGTCCAGAGCACTCGACCCTGGCCAACGACGCGTTTCCGTCACGTGAGTTTGATTTCATGCTCTCCAATCCGCCCTACGGCAAAAGTTGGAAGAGCGACCGGGAGAGGATGGGCGGCAAGAGCGGGCTGATGGACGCCCGCTTTATCATCGAGCACAACGGCGATCCCGAGTACTCGCTCGTGACCCGCTCCAGCGATGGGCAAATGCTCTTTTTGGCCAACATGCTCTCGAAGATGAAGCACAACACGAAGCTGGGCAGCCGGATCGCCGAGGTCCACAACGGCTCGTCACTCTTCACGGGCGACGCCGGTCAGGGTGAGAGCAATATCCGCCGCTGGATTATCGAGAGCGACTACCTGGAGGCGATCGTCGCGCTGCCCTTGAACATGTTCTACAACACGGGCATCGCCACCTACATCTGGGTGCTCAGCAACCGCAAGCCCGAGCATCGCCAGGGCAAGGTCCAATTGATCGACGCCACGCAGTGGTTCAAGCCGCTACGGAAGAACCTGGGCAAGAAGAACTGCGAGTTCTCCGACGAAGACATCCAGCGTATCTGTGAGGTGTTCCTGGCCTTCGAGGAGACCGAGCAATCGAAGATCTTCCCGAACGAGGCGTTCGGCTACTGGAAGGTCACCGTCGAACGCCCGTTGAGACTGGCCGTCGATCTGTCAAGCAAACACCGCAAGGCCTTTCGGACGGCCTGCGAGGAGGTGAAAGAGGAGCCGCTGGCTGAACTCGTCGAGCGCGTGGCAAAGAAGCTCGGCACCGGGCCGCACGTGAACTTCAACATATTCATGGACGCGGTCGAAACAGACGCCAAGAAGCACAAGGTCAAGCTCTCGGCCAAGCGAAAGAAGTTACTTCAGACGGCACTCGCCCAGCGCGACGAGAACTCCGATCCGGTCGTGAAGAAGGTCCACAGGGTGGGCAAAGCGGAAGCGGATCCGATCCGGGGACGCTACAACTCGCCGGTGGGCGACAAGGAACTGGTCATCGAGTACGAAGCCGACAGTGAGCTACGCGATACCGAACAGGTTCCACTGCTCGAAGAAGGAGGCATCGAAGCGTTCATCCGCCGCGAAGTCTTGCCCCACGCTGCCGACGCTTGGTTCGATGAGAGTTCGACCAAGACAGGCTATGAAATTAACTTCAACCGGCATTTCTACAAGCCCGATCCGCTTCGTTCGCTTGAGGAAATCCGCGAGGACATTTTGTCCCTGGAAAAGGAAACCGAAGGGCTGCTGACCGAGATTGTCGGAGGAGGGCAGCCATGATTGACGGTGTAAAACCCTACCCGAAGTACAAGGACGCCAAGATGCCATGGTTCGGTACCGTGCCCGACCACTGGACAGAGAAGCGGGCCAAATACTTCTACCGCGAGGTCGATAAGCGTTCAATAACGGGTGAAGAAGAGTTGATGTCGGTTTCGCATAAGACAGGTGTAACGCCACGAAAGAAGAACGTTACGATGTTCATGGCCGAGAACAACATCGGCCACAAGATTTGCCGTCCCGGTGATCTGGCGATCAACACGATGTGGGCGTTCATGGCGGCCTTGGGCATAGCCAGACAAGTTGGAGTGGTCAGTCCATCCTATGGCGTTTATCGCCCGATTGGGACTGGGGAACTGCACCCCGAGTACGCGGACCGACTATTGCGTATTGAGGACTACAAGTCTGAGTATCTATGCCGGTCAACGGGCATCACATCGTCGCGACTTCGCCTCTACCCAGAGGAGTTTCTGCGAATCCCGATACTGTGCCCACCGCCAGGGGAGCAAACAGCTGTTGTCCGCTTCCTAGATTGCGTCGACAAGCGTGTGCGGCGGTATGTGAGGGCCAAGCGGAAGTTGGTCGAACTACTGAATGAGCAGAAGCAGGCCATCATCCACCGCGCCGTCACCCGCGGCCTCGATCCGGGCGTCCGCCTCAAGCCGTCGGGCGTCGAGTGGCTGGGGGATGTGCCGGAACATTGGGAGTTGTCGCGAGTTAAGAGCGAGTTCTTCTGTCTGAACAGCCGCAGGATACCGCTTAACGGTCCTGAACGTGGGCAGATGAAGTCGAGGCAATACGACTACTACGGTGCGTCGGGTGTGATTGACAAAGTTGACGACTACATTTTTGACGATGAGCTACTTCTCATTGCTGAGGATGGTGCCAACCTGGTGCTGCGCAATCTCCCCTTGGCGATCATTGCTCGGGGAAAGTTCTGGGTGAATAACCACGCCCATATCCTGAAACCGAGGGACGGCAATCTTGAATACCTCGCTTATTTGATGGAGACGTTGAACTACTTGCCTTGGATCTCTGGCGCTGCGCAACCGAAGCTAACGAAGGATCGGCTACTGTCAATCGTGATTGCGGTTCCTCTACTAGATGAGCAAGAACGCATTGTTCGGCACATCAACGAAGAGACTCGCTCAATTACAATCACCGTTGAGCAGGCGACACGCGAAGTCGAGCTTATCCGCGAATACCGCACCCGCCTGATCGCCGACGTGGTCACGGGCAAGCTCGACGTGCGGGAAGCGGCGGCGCGGCTGCCCGACGAGCAAGACGAGCCGGACGCGGAAGACGACCCGCTGCCCGAAGGCGAAGAAGTCGCCGGGGACGCGGAACTCGACTTGGAGCCCGAGGAGGTCGAGGCATGAGTACCGATCGTACGACCGAGTATCTCGTCAGTCAGGTGAACGAGCTGCGCAAACTGCCTCGGGAAACGGAATGGGTTGAGTTCAAGGAGAACAATGACGACCCCAAGGAGATGGGCGAGTATTTGTCCGCTCTGTCCAACGGGGCTGCCCTTTGCGGTAAGAGCACGGCCTACATCGTCTGGGGCATCGACAACGCGACGCACGACATCGTGGGAACGACCTTCGTTCCGGCTGCCAAGAGGGTCGGCAACGAGGAATTGGAGAATTGGTTGCTGCGGCTACTGGATCCCCGGATTCACTTCCGGTTCCATCCGATAGAGATCGACGGGAAACCGGTCGTCCTGCTGGAGATTCCCCACGCGTTTCGTCACCCGGTCCGATTCCACGGGCAGGAGTACATCCGAGTCGGCTCCTACAAGAAGAATCTGAAGGACTTCCCGGAGAAGGAACGCAAGCTGTGGCGGATCTTCGACGAGACCCCGTTCGAGGAAATGGTCGCCACCGAGAATGTGGCCGCGGATGATGTGCTCAAACTGCTCGACTACAACGCTTACTTCGAGTTGCTTGGGCTACCCCTGCCGCAACGCCACGATGCCATACTCGACGCACTAAGTGGCGACGAGATGATCAGGGCATCGGAAGGTGGTACGTGGAACATTACCAACCTGGGTGCGATGCTGTTTGCCAAGCGGTTGAGGGAGTTTCGATCCGTGCGACGGAAGGTTGTTCGGGTGGTTGTCTATCAGGCGAATAGCCGCGTGCAGACCGAGCGCGAACAGGAAGGAAGCAAGGGCTACGCCGTCGGTTTCGAGGGGCTCATCGACTTCATCAACGCCGTACTGCCGACGAACGAAGTGATTGAGAAGGCAATTCGCAAGAAGGTGCCAATGTACCCCGAAATCGCCGTTCGCGAACTGGTCGCCAACGCCCTGATTCACCAGGACTTCTTTTCGAGAGGCTCCGGCCCGATGGTCGAGATCTTCGATGATCGGATGGAGATCAGTAATCCAGGCGCACCGCTCGTGCGGACGGAACGGTTTCTCGACTCTCCGCCACATTCCCGGAATGAAGCGTTGGCGTCGTTCATGCATCGAATCGGTATTTGCGAAGAGCGTGGAAGCGGTATCGACAAAGTGGTCTTCGAGACCGAGGTGTATCAATTACCGGCTCCGGTCTTCGAGCAAGTGGATGACAACACACGGGCGATACTTTTCTCGCCTCGGCAATTGACCCGGATGGACAAGGCGGATCGAATCCGCGCGTGTTATCTCCACGCGTGCCTGAAGTACGTGAATCGGGATTTCCTGACGAACACCTCGATACGCGAACGCTTCGGGATCGCCGAGGAGAACAAATCAATGGCTTCCCGATACATCAGTGAAGCCGTGAAGGAGGGGGCAATAAAACCCTACGAAGAGGGGGCAGCCCGCAAAATGATGAAATATATACCCTGGTGGGCATGAGGCGGTAATTGACGGATGATTGATTGAAGCAGTACGCGGGCTTGGGTGCCAAGCGGCAAGTGCAATGACAGCCACAGGTTATGGCATGTCGCAGTAATTGACTGGTAATTGACTAAACGCGGGTGATTCGGGGAACCGGCATGAAAACAGACACCAGCGAAAAAGGCCTTGAAAGTCTGATCGTCGCCGACTTGACGGCGTCGGACTGGATACCGGGCGATGCGAGCGACTACAACCGCGAGTACGCCGTGGACTTGGCTCAGTTCCAGGCGTTCCTTCAGGCCACGCAGAAGCCGCTGGTCAAGGCGTTCGACTTTGAGAGCGACAACGCCACGCGGCAGAAGTTCCTAGCCCGGCTGCAAGGCGAGATCGCCAAGCGGGGCGTGATCGACATCATGCGGCACGGCCTGAAACATGGACCGCATCACGTCGACCTGTTTTACGGCACGCCGACGCCCGGCAACATCAAGGCCGAGGAACGCTTTGCGGCGAACCGCTTTAGCGTCACCCGCCAGCTTTGCTACAGCCGCGACGAGACGCAGCTTGCCCTGGACCTGGGGCTATTTGTCAACGGCCTGCCGGTCGCCACGTTCGAGCTGAAGAACAGCCTGACCAAGCAGACCGTCGAAGATGCGGTCTGGCAGTACAAGAAGGACCGAGAGCCGCGCGAGCTGCTATTCCAGTTCGGTCGCTGTGTCGTCCACTTTGCCGTCGACGATCACGAGGTCCGCTTCTGCACGCATCTGAAGGGCAAGGCGTCGTGGTTCCTGCCGTTTGACCGGGGTTACAATTATGGGGCAGGCAACCCGCCTAACCCGGATGGCCTGAAGACCGATTACCTGTGGAAGCGTATCCTCACACCTGCCGGCCTGACGGACATTCTGGAAAACTATGCCCAGGTCGTTGAGGAGAAGGATGAAAAGACCGGCAAGAAGAAACGCAAACAGATCTGGCCGCGTTACCACCAGCTCGACGTGGTGCGGAAGCTGCTCGCCGACGCCGAAGGGCATGGGGTCGGGAAGCGGTACTTGATTCAGCATTCGGCGGGCAGCGGCAAGTCGAACTCGATCGCCTGGTTGGCCCATCAGCTCATCGGCCTGAAGAAGGATGACAAAGAGGTTTTCGATTCGATCATCGTGATCACCGACCGACGGATCCTCGACCAGCAGATCTGCGATACGATCAAGCAGTTCGCCCAGGTAGGGGCCACGGTCGGCCACGCCGAGCACGCGGGCGACCTGCGGAAGTTCATCACTGGCGGCAAGAAGATAATCATCTCGACGGTACAGAAGTTCCCGTTTATTCTCGACGAGATCGGCAGTGAGCACCGCGGGCGGAAGTTTGCGATCATCATCGACGAGGCCCACTCCAGCCAGGGCGGCAAAACGTCGGCCAAGATGAATATGGCGCTCTCCGAAACGGGGGCCGAGGAAGAAGACGAGACGGCCGAGGACAAAATCAACCGCATGATGGAGGCGAGAAAACTGCTACCCAACGCCAGCTACTTCGCCTTCACAGCCACGCCCAAGAACAAGACGCTGCAAATCTTCGGCGAGCCGTACCAAGAGGGTGACGAAACCAAGCACCGGCCGTTTCATCCCTACACGATGAAGCAAGCGATTCAGGAAGGCTTTATTCTAGATGTGCTGAAGAGCTATACGCCCGTCGCAAGCTACTACAAGCTGGTCAAAGCAATCGAAGGCGACCCTGAGTTCGACACAAAGAAAGCCAAGAACAAACTGCGGAAGTATGTCGAAAGCAACGACCACGCCATCCGGCTGAAGGCCGAAATCATGGTCGACCACTTCCACGAGCAGGTCATGGGGCTGAAGAAGATAGGTGGTCACGCCCGGGCGATGGTGGTCACTAGCGGAATCGAGCGGGCCATCCAGTATTATCACGCCATCCGTGATTACTTGAAGGAACGAAAGAGCCAATACCAGGCCATCGTCGCCTTTTCGGGCGAACATGAGTACGGCGGGCAGAACGTGACCGAGGCTTCGCTCAACGGCTTTCCGAGCGGTCGGATCGCCGACCGCATCCAGGAAGATCCGTACCGTTTTCTGGTCTGCGCCGATAAGTTCCAGACTGGCTACGACGAACCATTGCTGCACACGATGTATGTAGACAAGCCGCTTTCGGGCATCAAAGCAGTTCAGACGCTTTCGCGGCTGAACCGTGCCCATCCGCAGAAGCACGACGTGTTCGTCCTGGACTTTATGAACGACACGGACACTATCCAATCCGCGTTTGCCGATTACTACCGCACGACGGTTCTCAGCAAGGAAACGGACCCCAACAAACTGCACGACTTGAAGGCAGATCTGGACGGCTCTCAGGTTTATGGACGGGAACAGGTTGACGAGTTGGTGGAGCTGTACTTGGACGGGGCCGATCGGGACAAGCTGGACCCAATCCTGGACGCCTGCGTGGCCACGTACAACGAGCAACTCGACGAGGACGGCCAGGTCGACTTCAAGGGCAAGGCCAAGGCGTTCTGCCGCACTTATGACTTCTTGGCCTCGATCTTGCCCTACACCAACGCCGGCTGGGAGCGGCTGTCGATATTCCTTAACTTCTTAGTGCCGAAGCTGCCGGCCCCGAGGGAAGAGGACCTGTCGAAGGGCATCCTGGAATCCATCGATATGGACAGCTATCGCGTCGAGAAGCTCGCGGTGATACAGATTCAGTTGCCCGATGAGGATGCCGAGATCGAGCCTGTGCCGACCACCGGCGGAGGCCACAAACCCGAGCCCGAACTGGACCGGCTCTCAAACATCCTCAAGACGTTCAACGACCAGTTCGGCAACATCCCGTGGACCGACGCCGACCGCGTCCACAAGCTGATCACCGAGGAGATCCCAGCCAAGGTCGCCGCCGACACAGCCTATCAGAACGCCAAGAAACACTCAG
>SDBV01007837.1_pt1 | contig 14518 bp, 18 predicted proteins | sample 2277081 | NCBI WGS metagenome assembly SDBV01 (sample SAMN10402039, study PRJNA504765) | marine sediment metagenome | isolation source: marine sediment core GS10_PC15, 223 cmbsf | place: Arctic Ocean: Southern Knipovich Ridge | collected 2010
GGATGCAAGAATACTTCTTTTCAAAAAATTGTCTTAATTGTTAGATAAATTTTTGCTGTGGTAAAGATAGGTGGGGATATGGAATATCAGCAGGCTATAGACTATCTATCCAGCTATACTGACTATGAAGTAGTTCCCCGGCTGGTGCATAATGCGGTCAATTATGACCTCAGGCGAGTGGAGGAGCTGTTGTCGCGGCTAGGCAACCCTCACCTGAAAGCAAGGTCAATTCATATTGCTGGCACCAATGGTAAGGGGAGTGTTGCCGCTATGATGGCATCGGCTCTAACTGCCGCTGGCTACACTACCGGGCTTTACACCTCACCTCATCTGCATACCTGGAGAGAGCGTATCAGGGTTGATGGGGAGTTAATCTCAGAGTTTGAACTGGTAACCTTGGTAGAGAGGCTAAAGCCTGAGATTGAGGCAGTGAACCAGAAAGCCACCTATGGTCGGTTGACTACTTTTGAGCTATTGACGACACTAGCCTTTGCCCATTTTACTGAAAAAGGGGTGGATTTTCAGGTGCTGGAGGTGGGGATGGGAGGAAGGTTTGATGCCACCAATGTAATTAATCCTGAGGTTAGCATTATCACCTCAATTAGCCTGGACCATACCGAGGTGCTTGGTAACTCTCTGGCAGAAATCACTACTGAGAAGACGGGTATTGTCAAACCCGGAGGTGTAGTGGTTACCTCTCCCCAGCTCGATGAAGTGGCTCGGGTAATAGAAGAGAGTTGTCTCAGTTCTGGGGTGCAGTTGGTCAGGGTAGGTAAAGATGTCACCTGGCAAAGTCTCGGATTCAATGCTAAGCAGCAGCAATTACGTGTAACTGGAAGATTGGGTAGTTATGAACTATCCATTCCACTTTTAGGGCAGCACCAGCTAGTCAATGCGGCTACAGCAGTGACTGCCCTGGAGGTTCTGGTTGAGAAGGGCTTTAATATTTCCCGGGATAGTATCGCTGGCGGCTTGGCGCAGGTAAGCTGGCCGGGGCGCCTCCAGATTCTTAGCTGTTGTCCCTTGATTGTGGTCGATGGCGCTCATAATCCGGAGGCTGCCCAAAGATTAAGAGAGTCTCTGGAGCAGTACTTTGACTTTAACCGGGCTATCTTGGTTATCGGGGCATCCGATGACAAGGATATAGCTGGCATCGTCTCACCGCTAGTACCTCTGTTTAGTAAAGTCATTGTTACCCGCGCTAGCCACCCCCGACCGATGGCACCAACGGCAATCGTTGCTGAGTTTGCCAAGTACGGCGTAGAAACTCAGGTGGTGGACAATGTTCCATCGGCATTGTCTGAAGCTTTGGCTATAGCTGGAGAAAGAGACCTTATCTGCGTTACCGGTTCGCTATTTGTGGCTGCCGAGGTGATTGAGCAGTTAGGTAGTTTATAGAGTTGATTTTAGTTGGCTGATGAACTCCTGCCGCTTCTGCTCATCGCCAGTTAGTTGCTGTTTTAGCCTTTTCCAGGTCTTGGGGCAGTCTTTGTAGGTCATACCAGCGATGTGGTGAATGGCCTCGTCAATTTGTTTTCTATTGCCAGGAGTAACCTCGATGCTGGCTTCATCCAGAATGTCCTTTATGTGGCGAAAATAACAGGACATAAGTTGTTACTACCTCCGTTTGTTTTTATGCCTCATCGGTCCATTCTGGAAAGGTTAAAGAATCACATTGAATTGTGTAGCCTGAGCTTCTTTAGGTAGCATGTTGCTCAGGATTCTCTCCAATGCCATAGTGTGACTGCACAGCCCCCAGCTTGAGAAAAAATGACACGAGCAATGCCATTTGCCATCTTGGTAACTAGTGGTATAATTATCATGTTCCCCCCGAAATTCCACGGAAAACTCGGAGAATGTAACACGCTCGGTCTCTTGAGCGTAGCGTTTTGCCTTTTCAATTTTCCCTATCAAGCTGGACTGCATATTTACGCCTCCTTAATTTAAGAGGCACTGGCTTAAGTTAAGCTCAGTGCCGTCTCACCAAAATGAAGTTACATTTGCTGAACATATGTTATCCACCTAAAACTAATCCTTCCATTATCTCTATTTTACTCTCTTTTTGCTGATAAGTCTAGAAGAATCCAGGCAGATTGATAAACAATTCTAATTTGCTTTAGTAGGGGATACTACGGTAAAATATCTATGGAAAATCTTGTGAGGTGAAATAATGCCCATCTATGAGTACGAGTGTGATATTTGCCAATGCCGTTTTGAAAGGCGGCAGAAGTTTGATGAGGAACCGATATCCATGTGTCCTGAATGTCAGGGTAGGGCACGGCGTGTCATCCACTCGGTCCCCATTATCTTTAAAGGCGGCGGCTTTTATACTACCGATAATCGCCAGAGCAAAGCAAAGGAGTCGGCGAAAGGTGAGGAGAAATTACCTGCCAAGGGAACGGAGAAGTAGGCAGTGAAGGCACTACTACAGCGGGTCACCGTCGCCTCAGTTAAGGTAGCTGGCGAGGTAGTGGGTAAGATAGGTCGGGGACTGGTGGTTTTTGTCGGAGTAGCCAATGAAGACGCGGAAAGGGATGCGCAGTATCTGGTACAAAAGACAGTCAATCTGCGCATCTTTGCTGATGAAGAAGGTAAGTTCAACCTTTCAGTTCTGGATATTAAAGGTGAACTATTGCTGGTGAGTCAGTTTACCCTCCTGGCTGATACGAGAAGGGGTCGGCGTCCCAGCTTTGTGGAGGCGGCATCACCAGTTCGGGCTGAGGAATTATTTAACTATTTCGTGGAGCAGATTAGTGCCAGTGGACTGAAAGTGGAAACAGGACGCTTTCAGCAGTATATGCATGTAGAAATCTACAACGATGGTCCGGTAACAATACTGTTGGATAGCCGAGAAAAATTCTAGGTGAAATAAACTGCCTATCTTATTGCCGCTTGCTAGCTGAAATTCAATACTAGCTACAGCCAATTTAACCAACCCGCATTACAGGCTAATGCATAATAGTATACCACTATACCGGCAAAGACAACGCTGTCTATACGGTCAAGGAAACCACCGTGCCCTGGTATTAGCCCGCCGGAGTCTTTTACCCCCATGTTGCGTTTAAGAAGAGACTCAACCAAGTCGCCAAGCTGACCAAAAACACTAATCATTAAACCCAGGAGTACTGCTCCTCCATAACCTAAAGGCAGGCTGAGAAGATTAACCAACACCAGGCTGATAATAATACTGCCAAGGGCTCCGGCTATGGCTCCTTCCCAAGTTTTGCCCGGGCTGATATGGGGGGCAAGGTGGTGCTTGCCTAGTGTTCTACCAACAAAGAAGGCCGTGGTATCAGAGCCAAAGGTGACAAACAGAGCTAAAAACACCCAGGCCATGCCGTCATTCAGTCCCCTAAGTGCTACCAAATAGCTTAAAAGCCAGCCTACATAGAGAATGCCAGCCATTGTCCATGCCCAGCCAATGAAAGCTCCCTCCCTTTGAGGGTGCCGCAGGAGCCAGATTAGAGTTAGTATTATCCCTGAAGTTAATAGGACTGGCATGACCAAATCGTAGTTAAAATGGGGACTAATGATAAGTAGCAGAGTCCAAATCAGTCCGAAGTAGGTAAGTGGTGGCACTTTAGAGGTGTTGACCAACCTGTAGAATTCAAAAACAGCCAGCAGTCCCCAGATAGCCACCAGTATTGTGAACCAAGGTATTGGCTTATCAAACCAGATGGCAGCGACTAGGAGAGGAATACCCCACAGCACCGTGATAACCCTTTTTTTGAGCATAACTATTATTGTGAGTAAGACTGCTCAGGCTGAGATAGTTAGGTTAGACCTCCATGAGTTCTGTTTCTTTATCTCGCCCAATTTGCTCAGTATTGGCGATAAAGCTGTCAGTGAGCTTCTGTAGCTGGGCTAGAACCCGCTTATGCTCGTCCTGTGATATTTCCTTATCTTTCTCCGAATCTTTCAGTCCATCCATAGCTTCACGTCTTAGGTTACGGATTACTATCTTTTTTTCCTCGACTCTTCGTCGCACCATCTTAACTAGTTCTTGTCGTCGCTCTTCAGTGAGTGGTGGGATGTTTAACCGAATGAGATTACCATCACTAACCGGAGTCAACCCTAGGTCAGACTTCAGAATGGCCTTCTCTATATTATGGATACTGCCTCGGTCCCAGGGTTGGATGACGAGGAGGCTGACTCCAGGGGCAGAAATACCGGCGAGCTGATTGAGTGGGGTAGGAACGCCAGCATATTCTATCTTGAGATGCTCTATTAAGGCAGGTGAGGCTCGCCCGGTGCGGATGGTAGCTAGTTCTCGCCTTAGAAGCTCGACGGACTTCTGCATCTTTTCCTCAATATTCCATATAATGCGGCTAGCCACCTTATTCCTCGCTGGATACTAAAGTACCAATCGGTTCACCGATCACAGCCCGTTCTAGACCACGGGGTGCTTGAAGGTCAAAAACGATTATCGGTAGCTTGTTTTCTAAACATAAGGAGAGGGCGGTAGCGTCCATTACTTCCAGACGCATATTTAAGGCTTTAAGATAGGTAAGTTTGTCGAACTTCTTGGCATCAGGATATTTTTGAGGGTCAGCACTATAGACACCGTCGACATTGTTTTTGGTCATAAGCAGGACTTCTGCCTCGACCTCTATCGCTCGCAGAGCAGCGGCAGTATCGGTGGTCATATATGGATTGCCAGTACCCCCGGCGAAAATAACGGCCCTGCCTTTTTCCAGATGACGAATAGCCCGCCGTCTAATATAGGGTTCAGCTACCTGTTGAATACTTATCGCTGTCTGGGTTCTAGTGGTTACTCCCTCCCTTTCCAGGGCATCTTGAAGAGCCAGGGCATTTATCACTGTGGCTAACATCCCAGAATAGTCGGCAGTGACCCTGTCCATTCCATTCGCTTCAGCCTGTGCCCCACGCCAGATGTTACCACCACCAACCACAATGCCGACACCGACGCCCATTTCTATCACCCGCTTAAGCTGCTTGGCGATTTTGGCTAGGGTAGCGGTGTCAATGCCATAACCGACTTCACCACTAAAAGCCTCACCGCTGAGCTTCAGGAGAACACGTTTATATTTAGTGGTGGTCATTATTTGTCACCGCTTAGTTCAAATCTGGCGAATCTACTTATTTTAATATTCTCACCCACTTTGGCTATCGTTTCATCAATAATATCCTGAACGCTCATATCAGGCTGTTTGATGTCAGGCTGAAGGAGCAGGCAAACTGTCTGAGGGTCTGTATCATTAACTTTATGGTCTTCTTCTGAGATAAATTGCGGGCTCATAGCGGCTACCTGCATCGCCAGGTGGTGTGCCAGTTCCTTGAATTCTTTAGTGCGGGCAGCAAAGTCGGTTTCACAGTTAACTTCAACTATGGCGCCAATACGACCTCCGGCGTGGATATAGGCTTCAACTACTCCCTGGGTGGTAGCACGTCCTGCCTTTTTCTTTGCCTGGAGAAGACCTTGTTGTCTTAGAATACCAAGCGCCTTCTCTATATGTCCTTCGGTTTCAAGCAGAGCTTTTCGGCAGACCATAATACCAGCCCCGGAGCGGTCTCTTAACTCTCTGACACAATCTATGGTAATTCCCAATCTTGCCCCCTGTGTTTTATTCATTCTCGGGTGTGAAAATAAGCGGCTCAGTAATTTCGGTAGCCCCCGTCTCTTCCTGGCCTTCCTCAGCTGCAATCGCTGCCTGGCCGATTTTACCCTCGATGATTGAGTCAGCGATTTTAGTGCATACCAGGTTGATGGCACGGATAGCATCATCATTGGATGGGATGGGGTAGTCTATGTTGGCAGGGCTACAATTAGTATCTACCATGGCGACTACTGGCATTCCCATGCGTTTGGCTTCAGCCAGAGCGATCTGGTCCTTAGTAGGGTCAACAATAAACAGGGTAGTGGGCAATTCGGTCATCTCTTTGAAGCCACCCATCTGCCGGTTAAAGCGCAGAATTTTCTCCTCAAGTTTGAAGGCTTCCTTTTTGGGTAGGCGATTAAATTCTCCCCTGGATTTCTGGTCTTCAAGCTGGACAAGGTGGTCTATGCGAGCTTGTATAGTAGCGAAGTTAGTCAACGTGCCACCCAGCCAGCGTTGGTTGACATAATACATTTCGCAGCGCTTTGCTTCCTGCTCTACAGACTCTTGAGCCTGTCTTTTAGTGCCGACAAAAAGGATAGTGCCGCCGTCAGCTGCCACCTGCCGAACAAATTCGCAAGCCTTATCAAGCAGGGCAGCGGTTTGCTCCAGGTCTATGATATGAATGCCGTTGCGCTTGGTGAAGATGTAGCTCTTCATACGGGGATGCCAGCGTCCGGTCTGATGTCCGAAGTGCGCTCCGGCTTCCAGAAGTTGCTTAAGCGTAATGGTATCTACCAAACTTCAACCCCTTTCTTTTGTAATTACCAGCTACTTAGTTTAACAGTATAGCATACCCTGTATGATGCAGCAACTTATTTTTCATGATGCACCTCGTTTATTATTATGCTACATCAACCGACGTAAAACTTTGAAGATGTGATTTGAGAGAGTTACTATGACAGGGGAGAACTAAGGCAGCAGTAGCGTTCAAAGCAAGGTAACCTTACATAACATATATAGTGCGTCCCATAATAATGCAAGGTAAGAAGGTTAACATAATAAATGGGCTGGTGGTTGCTTGTAAGGAACGCTAAAGACGGCCAGTGCGTAAACAAAGGTATAGCTTTATCTTTTCAATCCACGGCCTCTTCAGCTTTTTCTAGAAAAGACTTGGCGCTGCCTACTAATGACTTGCAGTGGGTCTTATACTCATCTTCAGTGGCTTCTCCATCAATCCCACCTAAGTCCTAATTTAACATGCGCATGGAGCTTTTCAGCGGTTCCCTGGGCTAGGGCTTCTAGATTGCAATTGAATTGTTTATCAAGCGTTTTGGCTATTAAGACCATTCGTTTTCCCATAGTGTCGAGACTCTGGTATCTCATTATTAAGTTTGTGAATATAGTTTTGTTATGGGTGTCCTCGATTATCTTTCCTAGTTCCTTTGCCATTTCCTCCTCCAGCCCTTTCGCAGACTGGGCTATTTCTGCAGTGGGATACTGTGGAAGTGGAACTGCTGTTTCACATTTCGTAATATCGGTAGCCCATTCTATTATTGTAATCAATTTGCGTTCTTTGCGTTCCCTTTTTTGGATGTCACGAGTCTGCCGAATAGATAGGAACGCTGCTCCAGCAAGTAAGAACGTGGCGATTGCCAGGACAAGAGTCACCCAACTAAGAGTACCCATATCACCATTATACCACAATTATATCCTGTAGTATTATGTCAATCTATCACCTGTCCATGTTAACCGGGGTGTTTAAGAGGGGCGAAGCCCTTCTTTTCAATATCTTCCCCCTCCCTTACCAAGGGAGGGGGATAAAGGGGGAGGGTTTCCTAACAAAACCTCAACAGGGCAAAAATAGAAGGCAAATTCCGCCCTTACTACTTCAAAAGGTAGTTTAGGTAGTTTACCACTCAAAAGAATTATTATGCCCCTAAATTTTGATTACAGAGCGTCATTTTGAGAGGCATAAATCACTGGAATAAAAAGAAGGCGCCGACAACGGTAACCACTATGCCAATAAAAACTTTCCAGGTAAATGCCTCAATATTTCGGTTTAGCAGAAAGGACAAAAAGAAGATAAAAATAACGTTAATACCTATCAGTGGTGTTACCATGCTAACCGGGCTGTAACTAAGGGCTAAGTATCTAAAGAGCTGGGCAATGGCAACGAATAACCCGCTGATGACCAGGGGGGTTATAGATTGGCGGGGGAGGTGGAGCAGTTGCTCTCGCTGTTCTTTGCGCAATAGTAGTCCAGCTATTACCAATGAGGCACTAATGTAGGAAATAAAGACAGCGGCATACGGCGAGCCAATTTCGGCAATGCCTGGCTTAATCAGTACCGCAGATATCCCCCAGAAAAAGCCACCTCCCAGTCCAGCAAGAATGCCCTTGCCATGCAGCTTGGTAGTTTCGGCTCCTTTTGCCACGCTGACCAATGTTGCCCCGGCAGCAAGGAACAAAACTCCCAGGATAAGGTAGGCAGTAAGCGTCTCGCCTAAAATAAGAATTCCAAAAAACACGGCATAGATGATTTGGGTTCTCAGAATGGTAATTCCCCGGTTGGCGCCAATAAGGCGAAAACAGGTATAACCCAGGAATCTACCTATGACGAAGTGCATGACTCCAGCTGTCGCCAGCAGTGCCAACCCTTGCCCGGAAAGAGAACTAAGTTTGTCCCAGTCGGCGGCAAAGAGCATCACGAACAGGAAAAAAATTACCCCTATGAATATACTAATTACCACCGAAGTGAAGGACTCTCCAACCTGGAATGACCCTTTTCTGACGAAGACTGTGCCTAGAGCCAGGCATACTGCTGACAAAATAGCAAAAATTAAACCTATTTCCATTTTATCGGTATCTCCGGATTGGTGCAGGAGTCGAGCTAAATATACGTCAGTTAGAGGATTCTACAGTTTTGGTTAGCGTATGGCTAATTAATTCCAGAAGCCGGCTTAACCCCCACCTCTTAGTGGCTGAAATGAGCACCGTATTCTGGACAACCGGAACAGGCTGGTCAGAAAAATAGTTTATGGCTTCCTCCTCACCCCAGGTTCTACCACTATTCAGTAACAGGTCAATTTTATTTAGCGCAGTAATTCTGGGCTTATCCGCCAGGTTAAGGTCAGCCAGAATATCTTCTACAGTTTGGCATTGCTCTGGAGCGTTGTGAGAGGCTAAATCAACTACATGGAGCAGCAGACTAGCCTCATCTAACTCTTCAAGGGTTGCCCTAAATGCAGTTACAATAGTCGGCGGCAACTTCCGGATAAAGCCAACCGTGTCGGTGGCTAAGGCCGTACTCTTATCAGGAAGGGTTAAACGCCTGGTAGTCGGGTCCAGGGTAGCAAAGAGCTTATCTTCGACAAATATCTTAGCGTGACTGAGCGCATTTAGTAGGGTGCTTTTACCGGTATTGGTATAACCGACTAGGGCTATTATAGGAATGCCACTCCTCTTACGGTTTCGCCGGTATAGCATGCGGTGCTTTCTTACCTCTTCAATCTGTATCTTTAACCGGTGTATTTTCTGGCGGATAAGTCGTCTATCAGTCTCAAGTTGCGATTCACCGGGACCTCTGGTACCAATACCGCCGCCAAGTCTTTCTAAATGACTCCACTGCCCCGCAAGACGGGGAAAGAGGTACTGATGCTGAGCTAGCTCTATTTGCAATTGTCCCTCTCTTGTGCTTGCCCGTCGGGAAAAAATATCCAGGATTAGAGCGGCGCGGTCAATTACTTTTACTTGAAGAGCCTCCTCCAGGTTTCGTTGCTGCCGTGGCGAAAGCTCATCATCAAAAATTACCACATCATAATTAGTCGTATCCTTCAGTGCCAGCAATTCAACCAGTTTGCCCTTGCCTAAATAATGGGTAGTTGACGGTATCGGTAACCGCTGTATAAGCTTCCCTACTACTTCAGCTCCAGCCGTATTAGACAGTTGAGCTAGCTCATCTATCGAGACCTCAACTGGCCAGCTGTTTTTAGCCCCCTTCGTCGCTACAGCTACTAGAAATGCCCGTTCTTTGGATTGCTTAACAAGAATTGTACCTTTGCTAATAATACCTCTCCATTTCCTGATGAATATTTTATGTCAAGTTATTTCTTTGCCCCAGGTTATCTTCTTAGTGCTACGCCATCCGGCCAACCGCGACAAACCTTTTACAAGCCCAGCATCTGGGATAGTCAGTGACACCCGTACATAACCCTCACCATACCGACCGTAACCTGTTCCAGGAGTAACTACTACCCCAACCTTCTCCAACAAATCAGTAGCCAGTTCTGCCGAGGTATAACCCTGGGGAACCTTTGCCCAGATGTAAAGGCTTGCCTTGGGCGGTTTGGCTTCAAGTCCGATACTATTTAGTATATCGACAATTAAATCACGACGCCTTTGGTAAATAGCATTGTGTTCCTCAATACAATTCTGTGGTCCAGTCAAAGCTTCAATGGCAGCATATTGAATAGCCTGAGGAATCCCTGAATCCAAATTTGATTTAAGTACCTTTAGCGCATTTACCATTGCCGCACTACCGACTACCATCCCTATCCGCCACCCGGTCATATTATAGCTCTTGGATAATGAGTGAAACTCGACTCCTACTTCCTTAGCTCCCTCCGCCTGCATAAAGCTAACCGGCTGGTAACCGTCAAAAGCAACCTCTGTATACGGCGCATCGTGACAGACAGCCAGGCCATGCTGCCGAGCAAATTTTACTACCTTGTTGAAAAAATCTATATCAGCCACGGCGCCGGTAGGATTATTGGGATAGTTTATCCATAGTAGCTTAGCCTTTTCCAACACATGAGCAGGTATGGTATCCAAATCAGGCAGAAAGTTATTCTCCGCAACAAGCGGCATATAGTAAGGCTTGCCTCCGGCTAACATAGTGCTTACGGCGAAGACAGGATATGCCGGGTCTGGCACTAAGGCAGTATCGCCGGGGTCAATGAAGCACCAGGCAATGTGGGCAACGCCCTCTTTTGAGCCAATGAGGGGTAACACCTCTTTATCAGCATCAAGAGAAACGCCAAAACGTTTCTTATACCAGTTAGCTATAGCCTGGCGCAATTCAGGTAATCCTTCTGTCTCTGGGTAGCGGTGGTTAGCTGGGTCTTGTGCTGTTTGGCACAGCCTATCAATTATATGAGACGGTGTGGGAATGTCAGGGTCTCCGATAGCGAAGCTAATTACCTCCTCACCCTTAGCCTTTTTCTCGGCAATCTTTCGGCTAATTTCTACAAAGAGATAAGGTGGTAGGTTTTCAACTCGTCTTGCTATTTTCATTTCGTTCTACTCCTCACTTGGCCATTCTCCGGTAAATACTACCTCGGCTGGGCCGCTGAGCAGGACCTCCCCTATCCCGTCCCACTCCACCTCTACTGCGCCGCCTGGTAGTTCTATGTCAACTTTATTACCAATAAAGCCATGCAGTTGGGCGGCAACGGCCACGGCGCAGGCACCACTGCCACAAGCCAATGTCTCCCCTACTCCCCTCTCCCAAACACGGACTTCTATTCGTTGCCGACTTATGACATTGGCTACCTCAAAATTTGTTCTGTTGGGAAATATCCTGTGCTGCTCAACCAATGGTCCGAGACGGGACAATGGGAAATCAGATACCGGCTGCTGCCAGAAATAAACGGCGTGTGGATTTCCCATTGAGACAAGGTCCAGCAGTAGTTCCTGTCCATCTATAGTAACGGGATAACTTAATATGGGTTTTATGTCAAGTGTTCCGCCCTGTCTCGGCTCTATTACTACTGGAATGTCTTTGGCTTCAAATATTGGCTCGCCCATGCTTACCTGAATCGTGGTTACTTTTCCCCCTGTTCTACGAAGCTTGGCTTTCCTTATACCAGCTATTGTTTCCACCGATATTTGATTAGTCCCAGCGCTAACTAGCCCCCTATCGGCAGCATATTTAGCCACACACCTTAACCCATTGCCACAAGCTTCAGCCTCAGACCCATCAAGGTTAAATTCGCGCATTTGTAAGTCGGCTTTATCCGAAGGCAGCACCAATAGCAAGCCATCGGCACCAATACCAAAATGACGATCGCACATAGCCATTGTTATCTGTGGCCAATCCCGGTTTTTATTAGCTTCAATCAGTATAAAATCATTGCCGGCACCGTGCATCTTGGTAAAATTCATACTTACCTCTAATATCGCGCTATGCTTTTCCCGTAGTTGCAAATTCGGCTAATAGTGCTACGATTTCTGACTCGGCTCTGTTCTGTATATCATACCAATGTATCCTATCATCCTTCAACTGAAACCAGTTGTATTGATGCCTGACAAACCGGTGAGTTTCAAACTTGATTTGCTGGATGGCGTCTGCCAGGGTTAGCTCACTCCTGAGAAACATACCAATTTGTTTATAGCCTATAACCGACATCGCTGGCAGACTAAACCCATAACCCATACTCACCAGTTTATTCACTTCAGCTACCAAGCCTTGCTCTATCATCCCGTCAACCCTCAGGTCAATTCTACGGTACAGTTCTGCCTTATCTATGGTTAAACCTATTATCAGTATACCAGAAAGTGGCGCCTGCTTATGTTGAAGCTGGGAAAAGGGGGTCTCAGTGCTTCTATATACCTCAAGGGCTCTTATGGTGCGACGCACATTACGTGGGTCAATCCTCTGTGCCGCCACTGGGTCAACCTGCATAAGCTCCTGATAAAGCTTATCCTTTCCAAACTCGGCTGCCTTTCTCTCTAAACTGTGCCTAAATTCCGGGTCGGGTGGCACCTCTGGTATCCTCCAGCCCTCCAGCACTGACCAAACATATAGCCCGCTACCACCTACCAATATGGCTAGCTTATTTCGCTGCTGAATATCCTCAATAGCCTTGTAGGCTAGCTGCTGATACTGAGCTAGACTAAACTCCTCATCAGGATTAATTATATTAATGAGGTGATGGGGGATAAAGGACAGCTCCTGCGGTGCGGGCTTGGCAGTACCAATATTCATATGGCGATATACCTGTCGGCTATCGGCACTTACTATCTCTCCATTAAAAGTCTGAGCTAGGTGGAGAGCTAGGCGGCTCTTGCCGATACCAGTGGGACCAACTATGGCTACCAGACGGTTCATTTTACCTGTCTGATTCTTGAGGTTTGTTTGACAATACTTAGGAACTGGTCTGCCTTCAGACTGGCGCCACCGACTAGGGCACCATCTATCTCAGGCTGCTGCATAAATTCAGTGGCATTATCAGCAGTAACACTGCCGCCATAAAGGATGCGTAAATCCTGAGCAGTCTCCTTGCCATATAACTCAGAGAGATGACGACGGATAAGACTGATAGTCTGGTTTGCTTGCTCACCGGTTGCTGCCTTACCGGTGCCAATAGCCCAAACCGGCTCATAAGCTATAATCATCCCATTGAGATTGTCTATCCCGGTTAGAGCTAACCTTAGCTGCCTGGTTACTACCTCTTCAGTCAGTCCAGCCTCATTTTCCTCTAACCTTTCCCCGATACACAGAATAGGCTTCAGCCCGACCTTCAACGCCGCCGGCACCTTTTTATTAATGATTTCATCAGTCTCATTGAAATACTGCCGGCGCTCAGAGTGTCCGATGATGACGAATTCGCACAGGTCAGCGAGCATTAGTGGGGAAATCTCCCCGGTATAGGCACCCTTTTCCGCAGAGTATAGATTCTGTGCCCCCAATTTTATTGAGCTTCCTTTGATTAACTTCCCTACCGTAGCTAGAGAAACAAACGGTGGACAAAGCACTTTATCGACATTGTCTATCTCATCAAGCTCCCGGAGCATTTTGCCGACTAATTCTACAGCTTCACTTAGCGTGGTATTCATTTTCCAGTTACCAGCAATCAAAGGCACCCGCATCTTAACCTCCTAGGCACCGAACTTAGTTAACTTCAAAGCATTAGCCATCGCCAGGGGCATAATCTGGGTAGCAGGAAATCGTCCCAGCCCTCCAGTGAGACAAGCTGACTCGGAAAACTCACTTGCTCTATCCGGGCGGCACCACTTAGAATACAAAAGGATGGGCACCGGATGCCAGCTATGTCCCTTAAGGACAGCCGGTGTTGAATGGTCACCAGTAACCACGATGACATCAGGTTCTAGGCTGGTAAGGCTGGGTAAAGCACTGTCAACCTGCTCTATGACCCTGACTTTACGGTCAAAGTCGCCATCTTCACCAGCGGTGTCAGCCCCTTTTATATGTAGGAAGAAGAAGTCATAATTGGTGTAATTCTGCTTCAGCGTTGTCAATTCACTCTCAATGCTGGTTCCTGTCTCCAGAATTTCCATGCCAACTAATTTAGCTATTCCTCGATACATCGGGTAACTAGCAATGGCGACTGGTTTCAAGGCATAAATCTCTCCCATTGTAGGAAAATGAGGGTGCTTAGAGAAACCACGGAGAAGAACCATATTCGCTGGGTAATGCTCAGCTAAGATTACCTTTGCCTGGGCGGTAAACTGGCTGGCAATAGCTGCCATCCTGCTTGCTTCCAGACTTAGGGCGGTAATGGGCATTGGAGTCGCTCCTGCCTGCTGGGGGTCGGAGTCACTAATGTCAGGGACAAGTCCCTCACCCCGAAATATCACTACAAAGCGGTGCTCCCTAACCGGGCAAACCAAGAGTCTGACCTTGTCTATTGTCAGTCCGTCTAGTAGTTGACACAGCCGGGCGCACTCCTCAGTAGAGATACGACCTGCCCTGCGATCGGTGACTAGGCTGGCGTCATTGATGGTACAAAAATTTCCGCGTGCGGCTATATCTTCTGGTTGGAGGTCAAAATCTATTCCCATTGCCTCCAGCACACCCCTTCCGACCTGAAAGCTAACGGGATTGTAACCAAACAGAGCCAGATGTCCCGGGCCACTACCCGGGGTTATCCCTGGGCTTATCGGGTCAATAAGACCACACACACCGTTAGTAGCTAATTTATCAAGATTAGGTGTAT
>SDBV01007838.1_pt1 | contig 14516 bp, 7 predicted proteins | sample 2277081 | NCBI WGS metagenome assembly SDBV01 (sample SAMN10402039, study PRJNA504765) | marine sediment metagenome | isolation source: marine sediment core GS10_PC15, 223 cmbsf | place: Arctic Ocean: Southern Knipovich Ridge | collected 2010
CAAAGGATGCGTTTGTGTTAACGCAACACCATAGTACCCCATCGCGCATTTAGGATCATTTTGAATAATTTTATTGAATGTTTTCTCTGCTTGAATATACATCATATGATGCACCAGCGCTAAAGCATCATTGAATTGCTGTTGCGAAGTCTTTTTGCACGAAATCGTGAAGTTAACGTCGCCAAGTTTTTTGGCATAGGTGGGCGGTGTTGCCACTAATACACCACAACTTATGATTAATGCACAAGAAAAAGATGAACTCCATTTCATTTTATACTCCTCATGAATACTCTACGTCAGCTGTTCATTGTATCCGCTGGATTTGTGCCGATTAAACCAGAAAATACCATGCTATTATAACCGTTTTTGAATTGAGATCAACCTATAATCATTTGGCTAATTCAGGACCTTGGATAACATAATGGTTGGTATTCATCCTCTTTAATAATAGCCGCCTATCCTTAAGAGAAGATGCAACGCAAGCCATTATTAACAGTTGATTCATCATCCCCTACCAGGGCGCAAATGGTGTGTCATCTCACCCATTACCACCTTTTTTACAAACAATAAATACTTATTAGGAAAAGTGATAAGATTTTTATTTTTTTCTTCACAATTTTCGACTGTAACGAAAGGATTATTTTTCAACATTGCTAATCTCTTTCCTTTATACTCCCCCATCAAAGTAATTTTTTTTCTCTCGATCCCCAATATTTCTCTTATTGGGCGTTTAAGCTTATCGGAATGCGCTTCAATAACGACAGTATCATCAAGTTGATTTTCTTTTACAATAGTTGCATCGATTATTTCAAGACATTTTCTTTTTTTATCATTCATGTTGGTGACGATATAATTATATATACTTGATTCATTTTGTTCATGCGGTTTAAATAAACGCTGTGTGCAATGTGTTTTATTGATTGTTTTATCCTTAATATAATTCTCAATTTTAAGACATAGTTCAAACGCAGGGCATAAATCTTTCATAAAGAATGGCTGACGATTCATTGGATCTTGACGTGCTCCTGGATTTTCAGGGTGACATTTAAATTGGAAAATCGTCAATAAATCGTAAATCACTTTATTTAACAAAACAGGTTTATTCATAAATTTACCAGTGATTGGATCAAAGTATTCATCTGGTATATTTTGAGAATAATGATTTTCGTTACTTGCCAATAAACCTATCTTTTCAAGTTGTTCATTATAAGGAATTTGATGTATAAATCGTTTTAAATAGGTTCCCATTATCTCAGAGACCTTATTTTCATATCGATTAATAAAGTGCTCATACTTTTTGAACCGAGCCAATTGAAGCGTATTGTCAAAATGTTGATAGGGTCTATCTTTACAGGCAGGACATTTAAAAACATATGGATTATTTTTCATGAGCTGCGCTATCTCAGCAGCAGTCCGTAACTCTTGGTAACCTGCATCTACACATGTCCGGTTGTATGCGAGTAATAAATCAAAAACAGTGCCAGAATTATTCAAAACAGCTGCGTGTATAGGAAACATATATTTTTTATCTTGATCAGATAATGAGATCTCTACACCTTGATCAATCAACACCATAGCAACACGTACATGATCTTGATAGCAGGCATGATACAACGCAATGTCAAGCCTGTCTGCTCCATGCGCTACTAATATCGAAACAATTGCAGTATGCCCCATAATTGCTGCCATATCTAATGCACTATGACCAGAAGGATCACGATAATTTACATCCACCTTTAACTTTAATAATTCATGCACGACTGCGATATGACCCTTCTCAGATGCTTGTAATAATGCTGTACGACCAGAGATCTTCCCACGACTAATATGATGCACATTGGCATTTGCCTTTATCAATAACAGTAGTGATTCTAAAGCCCCTTGCTGGGCTGCAATAATAATAGGCGTCATCCCTTGATCAGTTGCAATTTCGGTGTTAGCCCCATTTTCTAATAAGATTGAAACACTCTCAAAATGATTTTTAGATGTGGCAAAATACAGTGATGTCAGACCCCAATAGTTTTGAGAATCGACATCACAGCCAAGATGAGTAAAGCGCTCCAGTAAATCAATATCATTATGAATAACTGTAGTATGTAACAAACCATTTTGAGTTCGCGTTTGTTTCACTTTGTGATTTGCCTTTCTTTCGAGTAATAAATCTATGATTCTATATTTTCGTTTGAAGACAGCCCACCATAGAGGCGTTACCTTTATCTCATCAGGCGGACATCCAGTTTCTTTTCCAAGATTAGGTTGGGCAGCTACATATTCTTCAATATTAGCATTATGATCAAGTAATATTTTAGCGGTGAGGACATGCCCCTGGTTAATGGCTTCAAACAAAGGTGGTAAGAAATGATAATCATCATTACGATCAACGATTTGATCAACTTTCCAACCCGCTTTGATTAAATTAAACACCGATTCAGCATGGCCACGACGCGCAGCTGCATTAATAGCAAAGTAACTACGCCTACGTTTAGCATTTCCATCTTTTAACATATATCGTAATTCACGTACCAAACCATTTTGCGCTGCTAATACCAATGGCGTTACAAGACATTCTAAATTGTTCGATGAGCAAAAATTATAGTCAGCGCCAGCAAGAAGCAATGCATATGCTATTTCTCCAAAATTCCAGCTACAGGCCAGTTGTAATGCAGATGTGCCATGTTTTTTTGTTAAATTGACATCAGCATTTTTTTTAATGAGTTGCTCACATATATCAATTTGGCCCTTAAAGGTTGCTAAAACAATAGGGTGAATGTTTTTACCTCTAGATGGACAATTGGCATCCGCACCATTATTTAGTAATAAACCTACAATAGAAGGTTTCTTATCATTTATAGCATATAGTAGCAATGTCATTCCTGCTGTATCATAAGCATCAATATCTCCAATGGCCCGCATCCCGATAATTGTAAACATTTGTGCATGTTGTATTCTTTCGTCAAGATAAGAGCATTGTACTAATTCAAAAAGTTCTCGCATCCCCTAACCTCCTAAAAATTAAAATCACATTCTTGATAAGAAAATGAGAATGAAACTCAAATGCCTTTCAATGTTCCTATTCGAGCAATAAGGTGATGGTATTGGTTTAAGGAAGACAAGACATCCGGGAAATCCCGGATGTTTTAAAAATAATGAGCAAATCGACTAATAACTTCTGCTTTATTGCAACAATTCGTTTTATCACGAATATTTCCTAAATGGGTTTCAACCGTTCGCGGTGAAATTGACATAGCGCGAGCAACTTCTTTATAACTTTTCCCTTGACAAATGTGATGCAAACATTCCAATTCGCGTTTAGAAAAAGAAAAACGTTCTGATTTGTTTATAAATTTACGATAGTTTTGTAAAAAAGCCTCACTTACTTGAAGGGGTTTCATTAGTGTTAAACCAAATTCTTTTTTTAGCAAGCTAAAAAAATATTTGTAAATTTTTATGCTCTCATTATCGACATCAGGATTGTGATTTTCATATTGTGGATACCATATCTTGGTAGTTTGTTTCTGAGTAATACCTGCAACATATTGTTCGCCTGTTCTACTTTGAAAACGAAAGCTTCGATCGCGAACATAGCGAGCCTCCCCACTTGATGCAGTCACTTGGTAAAAAATCAAATTCTTTTCTTGATCTAGATAATCTTCAAGATGGCGATCTTGAAATTTTTGCATATACTCAGTCCAATTGTCTTCTCTTAAATAACTCAACCAAATAAGCGGAATATCAAATAAAGTTTCAATATCTTGTTCCCAGATTTTCCGATAACTTTCACTGACATATAGTTGTTGACTTAAATCATCGTTACGAATCCAAAAAACGTAATCGTCAAACTGGTCCAGTGACTTTAAAATATTTTTGATATATTGGAATGAGCAGGTTCGGATATCTTGTAGCATGATTCAATTTTATAACATCAAGTATATATATTACAACACATTTTTGATTGCTCTCCATTAATTCAACACACTGCTCAAAATGAGCCTTACCCAGAACGCCTAAAACAGTTAACCCAATATCGTTACACTGCCAGCTCTAATTCTACAAAGGGTGGCCGGTCTTAGGAACCAGGACACTGGGTCTGTTGAGGTGGAAAATAACGAAAGTATCTTGAATTTTTGTTCAGATTGCAACATACATATGAAGGTAAATTCGTTAAAAGTTAACATTCTCCTAAGGTAATGACCTCTAAAACGCAAAATTTACTAAGATTTGTTCAACTTTTGCATGTTATCATTCCAGCTTATTGAATACTAAGCCTAGATCATCATATCAATATCTTTGTTAATACTAACAGCATTCCCTCGTAACAAAGCCATGATATGTGGTCTTATGACGTAAGCGATCCGTTAAATACACCTTTTAATTAAAATATAAATGCCCTAGCCTAGCCCTTATATTTTTAACAACAGGAGTGAGGGCAATGTCTACGCTAACAGAAGATCAAAAGCAGCAATGGCAAGAACATATAGCAGCCTATCAAAAGAGTGGCTTATCTAAACGGCGTTATTGTCGAGAGGCCAATATTGCCTATCATCAGTTTCAATATTATTGGAAACAACATTGTAAGAAACAAACGGTTGATAAAGTATCTGAAGTGCCATCAAGGAAATTTGTTCCACTGACAGTGGCTTCGGCAAGCGCTGTAGAGACGCGTTTAGAAAAGCGCGGGGTCAAATCTCCATTTCCCCAACATCACCCATATAGAGGATGTTGGGGAAATGGAGATTTGACCCCACCCCTTTACAGCTGGACGATAATAACCGGGGTGTATATCTCCTCAAGCTCAAAGCCAATCTACTCATCCGCACGCAACGTGGGCAATAGTTCTGTCGCTATCTGTGCTTTCAATTGATTCAGTTATTTCAAATTGCAAAGAAGCTAGGAATGCTACCGAAGAAAGATATTGAAGCCATAAAAGATCTTATTAAAAAATGTGTTGACATCTAAAGTGTTCCGACAGGTCAGCTAAATTGCTCTATATTGGAAAACTATGTGATAATTATTGCATCACAATGCAAGTTCCGGAGCGCTAGGCCAGTAGAGAAATAAATTATGAAAACTGAACCTGTGTCAGGAAATGACAATCTGAATAAAGAAATTATCCAATGGGGTTGCAAATACCTTTCATCTCTTGGGTATACACTAAAAAGCAACCAGCCAGAAAATGTGCAAAACACACCTTGGTCTTATGTGGTCCGCTTTGAAACATCTGATGGTTACATTTATTTGAAGCACACGCCAGATCTGCTGCATTGGAGGCTATCATTACCCAGATTTTGCATGATCAATTTCATGCTTCTGTTCCAGAAGTTATCGCACATAATGCTGAATTAAATTGTTTTTTAATGAAAGACGCGGGCAGGCCATTGCGAGAAATTCTGAAACAGCAATTCGATGCAGCATTGCTTTGCAAGGCTATTGATCAATTTACATCAATTCAGTTAGCCGTTGCAGATCATGTCAATATTTTTCTTGATATTGGTGTTCCCGATTGGCGATTAGATAAATTGCCTGATCTATACAAGCAATTGCTTTCACAGAAAGATATATTGATAGCGGATGGACTATCAGAAATAGAAATTAGTGAATTAGAGACACTGCTTCCAAAGGTTTCCAATTTATGTAAAAAATTATCTGACTATTCTATCAAACCAAGCATTGACCAGCCTGATTTCCATGATAATAACCTACTCATAGCCGATATATCGCAAGATATTACAATTATTGATTTAGGTGAAATAGTGATTTCACATCCGTTTTTTTCATTGGTAGGCTGTTTGCGACAAACAAAAAAACATCATGCACTGACAGATGAAGATGATACGTATCTACAGCTTATGGATGCTTGTCTTAAAAATTACATGAATTTTGAGTCTAAAAAACATTTATTAAATGCTTTTGAGATAGCACGCATACTACAGTTTCTTTATGGGGCATTGTGCGGATATAGGTTGATGATCGCATGTAATAAAGCGGCATTTATGTCATTTCAAAGGCATGGAAAACTCAGTGGTTCATTGAAAGAATTTATGACCGCATGTATAGCGATCGGTGGGCCTTGAAATTCAGTGGTACGAAAACGTACGCTAAGAGTTATGACTCTCATCAACTAAGTTATAATTCAATAATGGCCAGCCACTTTATTAAAATACCACCTCGCTTTGGATATCATCGCATCGTGTGCTATTCGTTATCTTAAACAACCATATTGCCGTCTAGTGCTAATATAGCAGGTTTCATTATTTTTCTTGATAATACCTTTAAAAGGGTTTATTATGAATAATTATGAAAAGCGCTCAAACATCCCTCGGCCCTCTTGGCTCAAAATTCTTTGCCCTGATGCAAATGAAAAATCAAAAAATTGTTCGTTTAGGAGAACTTCAAAAGCCACTAGGCCTGTCAGACATTCAAGAGCGAAAATTATTGCAAAGACTTGCCGATAACGGATATTTATTGCGACTACAACGTGGTATATATCTTGTTCCGCCAACAATCCCTGCCGGAGGGTATTGGCGACCCAACGAATACTACATCATTGATAAATTTATGCAGATACACAAAGCAAAATACTATATCAGTGGCATGGCTGCTTTCAACTACCACAATCTAACTGAGCAAATTGCGAATCAGTATACCGTATATAATGACAAAATTTCTGGAATAAAAAAATTTGGAACCCTTGCCGTACAGTTTATAAAGATTTCGGAAAATCGTATTACCGGGTTTATTGAAATCAGCTTGGCCAACGATGAAAAAGCCTATATTGCCAGTTTAGCTAGAACGATACTAGATACCATCAATGATTGGAAACGCTATCAAAAAATAACGGAAGCTTATGCTTGGCTAAGTCAATATAAAAAAGATAATGAACTTATGAGTGAGTTCATTCAACTTACACAAAGTTGTGCTAACATGAACGCCACCAGAAGAATCGGATATACGTTAGAGGGATTAGGCCTAAGCGAAAAGCAAGTACTACCACTTTATAAAAAGCTAAAATCAATCCAAAGTTGGGTTCCACTTATACCAAATATCAGCGCACGTGGTACAGCTATCAAAAAATGGAGAATTATTGACAATGCAAAGCAACATCCATGAACTAATCGAATTCTTTAACAAACAAAAAGAATTTCAATTAGTCTTCAGGATATTGAACTATTCGACTTGGTGAAAAAGAAACTTGAAAATGAAACAATATCACCTTCTCTTTTTAATAGTGATGAAATTCTTAAGCTACATAAAAAGATTGATAGCGAACTTATACCTACGTTACCTATGCACAATATCAATAACTTTAATTTAAATGAAACTATCAAATCTTTACTGGCTACCTTTGAGCCAACTCTTATTTCAACTTAACTGACTAGCTATTTAAGACCATGAATCAATTAAATCTAAAACAAAGCGGCGCTATAAAGCCAAAGGCACTTCTCTGTCCTGTAGGTCTCTAATTGATAATCCAAGCGCTATTACAGACGTTTCGCACAGCTTATAGTCTTGAAATAATTAAATTTATCTCCATATTAAATAGCATGAAACGCTTTTGTATGCTAATGTTTTACTTCATACGATCGCTTACAATGTTGTTGAAGCCTGCGAGCATTAGACCTACAAGATACGGGCGTGGCGACTAATGGAATGAAACGAAATATTTGGTCAGAAGATCTTGTGAATCAAGTTGTAACGTTAGAGGATTTATTCTAAGAATTATAGGGCTGTGTTAGAGATACCTACCTCCAAAAGATCTTAATAAACCCAAAATAGAGCCACCACCTCAAAAAAGATAATGGATGCATCTAAGTAGTTTGTAATGTGTTATAACCTTAACATATAATTAAATTACGCGATGAGTAGTGCATTAATCCACAATAAATACTATTTTTGCTTTACAAGAGCGGGTTGTTGTGGCCAAATAATCGTTTTTTATTTAGCGTTGTTGTCTCAAATCCCTTGAATATTTATTCTGATGTGTAGGGAGACGGGAGCTTGTTTGAGAATAAAACGCAAGAAGATATTACATAATGAGGCTACCCTATGCGGCATGAAATTGAAGACAGAAGAAGTAGACTTGGGGAGCTTGCCCAACTGCCCGATGAAGTGATTGTTAAGATCTTTGCGTTATTATCAGTTTCACTTAAAGATATTAGAACTATGAGTCTGCTTTCCAAGGGCATGTATCACATGGTGGACTTCTTTTGGCAAGAACATTTAAAGACACATTTTCCTCATGTAAAACAGGCTGCGCAAGAACAAAATGTTCCAGTAGACAATTTTGCTCTCGCCAAAAAAATCTATCAGGATGAATACAAAGAGCTCACGCTACCTCAACGTGATCTTTTTATCGCGGTGAAGGAAGGGAATCTTAAATTTGTGAAAAAGCAGACACTCACATTGAATGATTTACTCATTACTGATTCGCGTGGTAGATCTCTTATCACTTGGGCGATTAATAACAACAATAAAACATTGCTTGATCTGTTTCATCAGGTTGTTCGCGATTGGTATCAGGCTTCCAGAGTGACCCGTTGGTTTAGCTCTAAAAAAATTGATGTCACAAAAAGAGATCCTATGCAAAGGACATATCTGCATTGGGCGGTTCTCTGTCGCCGAAGCACTAAAGAAATTAACGAGTTCATTCGCCAAGGTGGTGTTGTTGATGCACAAGACCAGTTTGGTGCGACGCCGCTTTATATAGCTACTCGCATTAATTCGTTTGAGGTCGTTGTTGCTTTGTTAGAAAATGGAGCGCAAGTCAACCCAGCCAATAAAACCCTTGATGAATTGATTGCGCCGAATTCGAAGGGAATTTTCTTGCTCTCTTGGGCCACCCAGAATGCGAATCAAGTGATGTTGGATCAATTTTATCAAATTGCAGTTATTACTTTTCATGCTCGCGAGGGTGATATTAATGTCCAACAAGTAGATTCTCAGAACAGAACACTTCTATATTGGGCTGTTCACTGTTCCCAGAAACCCGCTGTTGTTAAAGGTTTAATGACATTAAATAGTGATGTTAATGTGGCTGGTCCAAATGGAGATACACCACTTCACATTGCGCTCAAACGTGATAAGACGCTCGTAACAACGTTACTGTCCAGCGAAAATATCCAAATTAATAAAAAAAATGCAGAGGGAAAACCCCCACTGCTTATTGCTGCTGAAAAAGAAGACCACGAGACAGTCGCGTCGCTTTTAGAACGAGATGATATCGATGTGAATCGGTGCTTTGAGGGAAAAACACTGCTCTATATTGCTGTGGATGAGGGTTATAGTTGGTTAGTGGAGCTTTTAGTAGCAAAAGAAAAGACTAACATTCATACGCGTTATAGTATGAGGACACCTCTTGAGCTTGCGGTTAATAAGGGTAATCTCAGGATGGTCAATTGCTTGTTTAATCGCACAATCAGTGAGATGGATTCTGAAAAATTAAACAGTCTTATTTTGGCTCTATTTTACCCCGCCATTTATAAAGGACATCTTAATATTATCGAGTATTTATTGGAAAAAATTGACCTTAATGCAAAATTTGCAGCCCGATATCTTAATGCGGCGACTAGCTGTGGTCACAGACACATTGTTGAAACCCTATTAAAGAAAGTAACGGATTTTTGTTTCGATACAAATGAAGAAACTGCCTTGCACAGGGCCGTTGAGGCCCGACGTCTCGATATTCTTCAGCTCTTATTAAACAATCAAACAGTTCATAATATTATTGATGCAGAAGCTTTTAATAAAAGGACACCATTGCATCTTGCAACAAGGAACGAAGACCCTAACATCGTACAGTGCCTAGTAGACAAGGGTGCTGCTATTAATGCGCAAGATGCTTTTAAGCAAACACCACTTTACATGGCGGCGGAAAGGGGTAATTTGGAAATGGTTTGCTACTTAGTAGCAAACGGGGCCGATATGAGTGTGTGTCATTGTACAGGAGATGCGCCCCACCATATTGCAGCTGAGCGGGGGCATTTTGAGATTGTTATGCACTTAATAGAGTCTGGTGCTGAGATCAATATGCCGGGTTCTCATAACTTGCGGGTGCTTCATTATGCTATCCGAAAAAAGCTTCTTGATCTGGTAAAGCGCTTAGTAGCAAAGGGAGCGGATGTTAATATTAAAGGTTGTGAGTCGCCACTTTTTGTTGCTACTTATATTGGTTCCTTACCTATAATCCAGTATCTTGTCGACAGTGGCGCCCGTGTTGATGGTATTACCTTATACAGAGCTGCTAGCGCAGGGCGCCTAGATATCCTTCAGTATTTCTTAAGCCAGGGTGCCCCCATCAATGGCATGGTTGTTACTGGACTTACTGATTATTTAGTGGAACCCCCCTTAAATGGTGCCCTACATAAGGGACACGAGGATATTGCTATTTACCTATTGGAGCAAGGTGTGAATGTTAATAGTGCCGATGTACGATTTCAGCCCTCAGCTCTCTATATTGCTGCTGAAAAGGGTAACCCCCAAATGGTTCGACGACTATTGAAACAGGGCGCTCTTGTTGTACCTTGCCAGAGTCGTAAATATAGAACAGCGCTCCATATTGCGGCTGCAGAAGGACATCATGAGGTTGTTGTAGTTTTATTAGAGCATGTTCCTCTCCACGAAGATCAGGTAATTAAAGTCAATGAAGTGGATCAGTATGATTATACCGCGCTTCATTATGCCGCTAAATTTGGTCATCTTAAAATCGTTAAGGCCTTGATAAACGCAAGGGCTGATGTTTTTGTAAAAAGTTATGTTTCGCCGTTACTTTTAGCAAAAAGTAATAAGCATCTTAAAGTTGCTCAAGTCTTAGAGATAGAAATGAATTATCTAAAAATCATGCAATCACCTTTTGAAGGAGAGGAACCTGAATGTCCAATACAATCTATCGACTGGCGCAGTGGCCATCAAAGACCTGCTTTTTTTAAAGACACTGCAACACATCACCTGTTAAATACTAATGAAGCAGAGTCAGACTACCCCCTTTTTGCTGCAACTAAGCGGGGTGAGGAGAAGCAGGTAGCGGCCTTATTAGACAGGGAAGATATAGATCCTAATAAAGGTCCTTATAATAAACCGCCCCTCTATGCTGCTGTTGAAATGGGATACGTTAGCATTGTGAGGTTGCTCACAGACAGCAAAAATATTGACGTTAATAGAGACTTTGTAGGGAAAACTCCACTCCATCTTGCCGTAGAAAAAGAGCTTTATGAGATTGTAGAAATTTTACTAGGAAAAGAAGAAACTGATATTACTATAGGATATAAGGGCGACACACCACTTCAGTTTGCCATTGATAAGCGTAATCTCAGAATGGTTTCTTGCATATATGAACGAATCGCGAATGTAGGCAGTATTTCTTCCCCCTCCTGGTTAATTGATCGCGCAATTAGTGCAGAACAATCTGATATAGCCTGCTATCTATTGGACAAAATCAACATCGATCAATCTACCGGCATCCAACTTTTGGTATCAGCGGTTAGGTACGGTCAAATTGCCGTTGTTGATGCTTTGTTAGAAAAGGGAGTTGATGCTAGCGGTGATTTTTACGAAACAACGCCTTTGCACGTGGTAGGTTCGCGTTCGGATATTTTAATGAAACTTTTGAAAACTGGAAATGTCAACGTGAATGCGAGAGGTTATTTCAATAGCACGCCTTTGCATTATGCGGGAAATGGCGAGGTTGTTCAGATCCTTATCCAGAATGGCGCAACGGTCAATATAGTCGACAAGCATGGGAAGACACCACTTCACATTGCTGCTAGAGAAGGTAGCATAGATAGGGTCCAAGCCCTGATAAATGCAGGAGCTGATCTCAATGCAAGGGCTGATACAATAGGAACGCCATTAGATTGTGCAAAAGAGAAAAATCGCACTGACGTTGTAAGGTTATTGGAAACAGCGCATTCGGCACAGACGCAATTTCCTCCCCAGCAAGAAGAGCCTGAGCATCAGGCATTATCAAATAGACCTGCTACCCTGTGGCAACCTCTCACATCTCCTCCTTCTGAGGGAGCAAGTCTGCCAGAATCTGCTGCAGTACCCACACCTTCAAGTAACAATTCGTTAGATCAGGGCGATGCTCCTAAGCATACACATTGATTCAAACGCTAAAATCGTTCAAAGCCTTGTTGGCGCGTTTAGCGCTCCGACGCGTTGGCATTGACAACTTTTCATTGGCATGATTTACACCATAACGATATGCGAAATTAAACATAGTGATAAACCCTATGTGTTGGAAAAAGAATACCCAAAAAATTAATTGAAAAGATGGATGTATTTTCAAAAATAACAAAGTCAAACGTAAGCGTCAATTAACGCCCATTCTATAAAATCTAATTAAAAGCCTCTACACTTTGTAAAGCCCCCATTTTTAGCACAACTCTAAAGTAGAATTTCCCCCTTTATTGACCCCACCCCATTTATTGGGGCTTTTGATGGGCATTGTTTCCTAACCCCCTGTCTGATTTTATTCTTCAAAATTCAGGCGATTCCATAACTTTTGGGCATACCAAGGCTTGTCATTTTATTTAAAACAACCTGTGGTGGCTAGAGTATGATTTATGAACCTGTGCTGTTCGTTATCTCAAAAACCATATTCTTGTCTAGTGCTAATATGAAAGGCTTCGCTATTTTTCTTGATAATACCTTTAAAAGGGTTTATCATGAATAATCATGAAAAGCGCTCAAACATCCCTCGGCCCTCTTGACTCAAAATTCTTTACCCTAATGCAGATGAATAAAGGTCTTGTGAATGTTTTTGATAAAATTCAAGGTCCTGTGTAGGATAAATGATATGCCTAGTATTGCTGAAAAAGCCATCCGGCTAGACCCCTTATAGCAATTCACTAAAATCGATTATTTTGTAAAAATAGTTAGCGTCTGACACAGCATCGCTTACACCATTAACATGAACTAAAATTGGGACACAAGAAAAATGGCGCGGCTTAGACAGGCGTTTAATCTTCTCCTCTACTTCATTAATTATTCTATGGCCAATGATATTTTTTGAGAATTTAATTTCAAAAACAAACAAAGTGTTCAGACGTGTTTGTATGATATAATCTATTTGGCAGCCCTTTTGTCTGCTTGTCTTACGTTGAAAATAAGGGTTATCACTTAAAATTTCATTAATATTTAGCCCCAATAGTTTGAAAATAGTTTTTCTGTTTTTTATCACCAGATTTTCAAATTGATACCCCAGAGTCACTGAATAGCCCGGAAAACCTCCAAGATGGATATCTTCATAATCACCACGCTGAATTCTCTCCAGACTAGGCTCAATAAATTTCAAATAAAATCGCAAATAATTATCGCTTAGACGGTATTTACTAAAACGAGTGTATTTACCATCTTTAAACCTCCAACGCCGATCACGGGTCACAAAGTTAGAGATTGTTAATTGCCTCAGGTAGTTACTAAGAGCTCCGCTTCTCTGATAGTTAAGTGCCATCGCTATTTCCTGGTTTTCTAAACTACCACTTGCCAAAAGCTTCACAATTTCTTTATATATTGACGCTTTAGAATTAAATAAGTCATGGAATACTTTATCAAACTCTTTAACTAATGCTCCTCCTTCAGTAAAACATAAATTTTTAATGTTTTGTTCAGCGCTAAATCCAGGTTGAAGCTGTTCCAGATACCATGGCACACCCCCAGTAATAGATAAAACTTGGAATTTTTCATAGTTGGTCCCAGCAAACTGCTGGGCATCTAATAATTTATTACAATCTTTAAGCGTTAATTCTTTTAAATTTATTTCAGTAGGAATTCGACCAAAATAACCCGTACTACTAAGGATATTTTTCTCAATCCAAACCGATACTGAACCACATAATATTAAAATAATTTCAGGATTTTTCTTGAGCTCCAAGTCCCATGCATTTTTTAATTTTCCTAAGAAGGTAGGATCATCCATTGCCATCCATGAAATTTCATCTAACAAAATTATCACTCGCCCTGTTCGTGTTTGTTCGGCAAGCATTTGAAATAGATCAGACCAATCCGTACTTCTCAACCCAGGGAAATCACAATATGTCCCTAAGCGCTTCGCAAATGCATCCCTTTGATTTTGTGCTGTTACATTTTTTCCTGGCGCCAATCCCGCAAATTGTAGGAATCGATGCTCTTTTCCAAACTCTTCGATCAGACGACTCTTACCTATACGTCGACGCCCCTTCACCACGACCAATGATGCTGTTTTTTTATTTAGCAGTAATCGCAGTCTTTGTAAAATATTAGCTCTTCCAACAAAAGGAAGAAGGTTTCTACTAGCCATCCCAACCTCTTGATTAATCAATAATAATTATTTGAATTTACTCGAAATGAGCATATGTCAATTTCGAGTAAATTTATTATATATTTTATCTTACTCGAAATCAACAAATACGTGTTTCGAGTAAGCTTCCTATACTAAATAAGCAATCGATCGCGCCTACGGCAAGGGAGCTACTACATTCGGATAATCAGGAAATGTGGCGTAACTTATTGATTAAATGGCGCGCCCACAGAGATAGATTCGG
>SDBV01007839.1_pt1 | contig 14515 bp, 26 predicted proteins | sample 2277081 | NCBI WGS metagenome assembly SDBV01 (sample SAMN10402039, study PRJNA504765) | marine sediment metagenome | isolation source: marine sediment core GS10_PC15, 223 cmbsf | place: Arctic Ocean: Southern Knipovich Ridge | collected 2010
GTAAAATTCCCATTGGCGGTATACTTCCCTTTAGCAAACAACTGAAAAAGGTTATAGGAATCATCTTTGTGTTGGCTCAAGAGTTGCCAGTCCCTAAACGCGTTGGTTGTGCGTATCTGTTGCAGGCACTATTGTGTGATTTGGAGACTGAGGAGCTATTGAATCAGATGGATGTGTCCGTACTGGAGATAAAAAGAGCGTTCGTTACCGTAACCAAAAAGGCGGAGTGAAGAGATGACAATTACGATTGAAGACTTGATGCGTGTCAGTGACTACGAAATAAGCATTACTCCGTGTTCTATTTATGAGAAAGGGCAGAATAAAGACGCGATGTGTTTCACCGTCCGCGAGTTCGAGGGCGGCGAAGATTTGAGCGGAGGCCCCAAACTAATAGTCTGTGCGGTTGCTGAAACGCTGGATGAGGCCCTACATTTCGCGGAGATGCAGATGTCCGAACAAGGCCTTATTCCACTACCTAATTACACCACTCCACAGGAACGCGTGCGGCCTCGGCCTAAGCCTAGCGCAGAATAGACATCACGCTGGGCACAGCAAGTGCCCCTACCAGTGCAGTCAAAGCGAGATTCGGTATCTTCAATGCGTAGCCCCCAAGAGAAAACCCCACGGCTCCGATAAGCACCTCAGATAGAATCCTGCTGGGATAAGCGCCTTCAAATAGATGTTTTTCTATATCGGTGAACTCTTTTTTCGGTTTAGGGCTATTAATAGTGTACACGTGCTTATCTCCTCAAAAAGCTTTGCTACAGTTTACCAGAATCGTCGCCCCGAAACTTCAGCCGTCTCCACATCCCGGAAAGCCAGAAGCTGACGACAACGAGACCACCAACGACGAAGGAAATAGGGAGCAAAAGTGTAGTGGGAGGGGGAGTATTGCCCAAGAGCCGCAGCAGCGTACTGCACACCAATCGAAGCTAAAAATGCCCAGTCCCTTCTTCCCACACCGCCCGCCGCGGTATAAACCACAAAACCTGCTTGTTGCGCCGCCGAGGCTGGGCCTACTTCAGCTTGATAAGCTGCCCATTCCTCATCGCTCGTCAGATCATCTCCGACAATATCTTCTCCAGCTTCATAAATCGCCCGCTGTAGTTGCCGATTTAACTGCCGAACCACCTCCATCGATCCTTCTTCATCTCGTACCCACGATTCTTCATCTCTCAACCAAACGTGGATAGCTTGAAGAAGTTGAAGGGTTCGTCTTTGAAGATTGTTTTCGGGAAGTCCTGACCACCGGGCCAGCGCCATTTCAACAGCAACAATCACACAAAGCACTTGTGATTTATGCGGAAGCCGTTGCAATAACTTCTTAACTTCTACATCTGTGGTTGGTGTCGGCCACTCCGGATCTTCAGGCAAAAGGGGAGGCTCCATAGGATCAAATATTTGGGTCGAGGGACTAAATTGGCGATACTGTTGGGGGGTCATCGGAAAATTCTCCCGCCCTTTTCTACGGATACCTCAGTTTGGTTGGTAGTCAATTGTAGCAGGGATGGGAGTTAACCCGATACCTCTGCTACAATCCCAGCATCCATCAAATGCGGAAAAACAAAATGAATTACCTATCACAACCAACTGTTGGCGCTATGTGGGAGAACGACAATCTACCCATAGCGGAGCGCATTGACCGTGGGGCCAAGGCAGTGACTACGTCCCTTAACGACCTCCAGCGGCTTCTCATGTATGGAACGGTAGGAGCTATGACCGGCAGCCTATGGAAAGGATCAAGCCCCATTTTACTAGGCGCTGTCGCTGGTATGGCCATTTCCGTTATTGAATCCTTTATTGTATCGAACATTAAGAGCTAATCGAGCTAATTTATTCTTGACAACGCTGCTAGGGATGGTACAGTTCTCCTCAACACTCGGGATAGAGGGCAGAGGGGAACAAAAGAGGGGAACAAACCATGTGCGAACAGTGCTCAGCGGCAGTTGATATCTGGCCTATTCCGTTGGAAGGATGGCTACTGATACGTGCAACCCGAACAGGCCTCTCCATGGAGGAAGGGGATTGGGGATTGGTGGAATGTAACGATCCTGACTTCATTTGGAGTCTCACTCCGACTCCCGAGCCGCCCTCAGCCCCCGAAGATGCCCGCTTCGATGATCCTGCTGTAATCGAATTCTACAGGTGGTACAACCCCATCGAAGCAGAATTCTTCGGTGCCATGGAAGGGGAGGCGGTTGCCGGGTGGAAGCTTGTACAAGCTGCTATTAAGTGTGGCTTCGATACTAATACCCGGTTTGAGCCTTGGCTGTTCGATTTCCTAGGTAAGTGGATCGCAAACCACAAACCATTTGAAAACGGGAATCAGAATGAAGAGTACATGCGCGAGCACTACGAAGAATACGGCTACGGCCCCCCTCCCGTCAAAGAGAGCGATAAGGCTTTCGGTGAGGATTTCGAGAAACTCTTCAATCCGCCGGTCACTTCAGATGAGACTCTGGGTTAGAGATTCGCTCTGGCAGCCATAAGCGTATTTTCGCTTGACTTTTTTTGAATCCATGATACATTGCCGACCAGTGACCAGTTCGCAGATTCATGAGGCTAGGATGAAACTCGTCGTAAACAGCACTTGGAACGCCAACGTATGGGCGTTGTTCTCCACGGACACGCCTCCAAAGATGCCGTTGGCCATGGAGTCGATTGCGGAAGCGCTAGGATCTTTACTGCAATCCCGCCCGGAATCAAAGAGCCTGGAGTCCGTCAAAGTCTATTCGCCGGATGGTGTCAACCTGATGTTGGAGTGGCGTCCAGGGCGATGTGCAAACTGTTCCGATATGGGATGGTGCCCTCAGCACACATGGGGGGCTGACGGTTCAGATACGGACGCTGACACTCCGGAGAAGCAGGCCATTGCGCAGGGGGTTCCGCAATGGATTGTGGATGCTCTGAACGAATTGAATACGGACGACCTAACAATCCAATAGACCTTGAGCCGAGGGATATAAATGCACATCCTCACCACTTCCAAAGAGTATTCTTCCCATGAAACGTTACTCGCAAAACTGCCCGTCGGCACAACCGTAGTAGTTCGCAGCGGCGGCGACGACAACGGCGTTCACGCCCTAGGCACGGCCCTCCGGCGTATGCTCCTCACGGACTCCGGTTTTGAGGTTGATATAGACTTCGTGGAGGATGCCCGGGATTGGGAAAGCAAAGAAGCGGAAGAAAAATACGCCGCACAGCAAACCCGCGAAAGCGTGGTGCGTTTCTTTGTCAAACATGACGACGACTATGGTGGAGAGCCTCAAAGGCACTACCACACGATGTCGAACCTGGAATACGATTTCCTGAAGCATGTTCGACACGACGGCTCATATTTGCCCGTGGAGGACTTAGAAAAAGAGTACAACTTGTTTCAGATTTGCATCCGCAAAGACGACAGCCTTGAAGCGGTTATGGCCGAATTGAAGCTCGTCATGGAGATTCAGGCCAACCAGCATCCCAATATCAACTGGCACAACTTCAGTATTTTTGAACACACTTTGTCGCAGCACGGTAGTTACCACTTGGTGCTGAAGGATGGTAAGTGGCTAATCGAGGTCGCCCGCTATGGCCGCGTCGAAGTGGCCTACAGCGACGACAAGCTAGAAAACTGTCTCCAGTACATCCAAAAAAACCTCTGGTACGGAGACGATGAAGACGATGATGATGACGAGTACGACGATTACAACGAGTACGATGACGATTGAGGTTTCATGAAATTCGATCTACCTCTCAACACGGAGTCATACGAGTGGCTCAAGAAATTCTTGGAACTCCCTCTCGACCGTCGTTGGACCATGAGCGGGCTGGATCGTGAGCCTTGTTCGATGTGGAGTTGGAGTTACGAGTACGACGAGTAAACCCAGTAAAGGAGATGGCAAAATCGATGAAGATGTCCGAGCCGATCCGGTAGTAAGAAGGCAAATTGAGGAGAAGAAAACATGGGACTGATGGCCACTGGCAGCACTTGTGATCCAAATCGAGACTACACTTACACGGAGGTGTTGGAACACGCTGCGCGCATTGATATCGATATGCTGGAGGACATGGCCTATAACGGCACCCCTCAGACCAAAAAGAACCTCCTTAAGGTTCTGGAGTTTTACGGCAGGTACGACGACGCGCGCTGGGAGTCCGCCTATGAGATAAAGTTGATTCTCAGTGGAGAAGATCAACACAGCGACGACTAATAAAGGTCTTCGCTCTTCGCTCACACACCCCCATCGCGAGATGAGGGTGTTTGTCTTTGCTCTATTCTCCATCCAACAATTTTTTCAAACGGCCCTCTAAAACAACGCGCCGAATTTGCTTCATACCTTCCAAAGTAACAACCCCCAAAACCATTTTGGCTTCCCACATCCCACTACAAGGAACACGAGAATAAGAGAGGCCTAAAAGGTCCATTAACTGAACAAGCTCTAAACATTCAGCACAGTCTTCGTCATGCATGAGAAAAATACAGCGACGAAGGAGGTCTTTGACAACAGGTGACGTTTTCATTTTCTTCCTCTCATAAGAGTTCTCCCAGAAAACTACCAAAAGCAGAGAACCGGGAAAAGGAAAAAAGGCCTTCTCGATTTTGGTTGACATGCGGGCTGTTTGAGCTAACGTGGGGACGAAGCAAACGTAAGAGGTATTCGTGAAGGAGGATCAATGGAGACGACAACTGATCCAATTTTAAAGAGGCTATTGTCTGGTCACTATGAAGTTAACTTGACATACCCCGCGAAGGTAAAGCACAGCATGCAATTATGCCTACGGCGAGCAACACTAGCAGTGCGCGTGCTCCCGAATATAACGCTACAAGCGGTAGTTGGAAACCCAACAACGAGTCGGTTGAAGAGTCTAATGGATTTCCTCGATACCGCTGAGTCGGTTTTGAATGCTCAGGAGTGGCCCTTCATTGGGAAGCCAGACGGACGAGGTAGCGGTTGCCAGCGAAGCCTGACTATTAAGAAGATAGAACTACATGTTGCTCAGAGCAACCTTTTGGTGTGCAAGAATATGCCCGATGAATTGGACAAGTATTTGCGAGCCGTTGAAGAGGCAATGTAACGAACGGGCGGTGCTTACTATCATAGACCATCGTCATCTAAATTGGACCTGAAAAGGGCTGGATACATGCGCAATGAAGACAAATTGAAACAATACGTTCAACAGCACAGTCTGACCCCGGGCAACTATGAAGTGGTTAAGGCCACACCGGACGAACCAGACTATATTCAATGGTGTATAGGCCAACTCGTTACAGCATCGAAGCATACCGATGGGAAGATACTGCTTTGGGCACCGGGGGGTTGCCTTCTCGATATCGAAACCAACTTGTCGCTTAACGTACTAACGGCTGTAGGTGACCACCGCTATTCAACTGCGTATGAGAAGGATGACATCAACTGGCCTACCAACGGAGATGTTGATCCAGAACTAGAACGTTTGGGCTTTCAATCTCAGGGCATCTGGCATTGACCACGAGGAGAATTTCGATGGGAGTAGAAGTTTTCGAAACACAAGATGCTTTGCTTGAAGCTCATCCGAAAGCGCTGTGGCCTGAGTACGGCCCTATCTTGAAGTACCAAGATGGCAAGTATGTTCAAGTGTACCTCGGCCAACACGAATGGTGGATCATCCGCTTGGATGACCCCAATAAAGTCTATTGGGATATTGGTTACGACGGGGACACATTCGGCTATGGATACATTCCACTAGCTGCACAGGGAAGGCCGGAGGATTGGGATACGCGAAAAGGCGCCCCACAACGCAACGGCTCCTTCGACAAACCTATTACTTTTGACGATGTGCTATTCGCAGGCCGGGAAAAGCTCGACGCCTATCTGGATCCAGAGGGACTTGAAAACATGCAACAGGATTTTGGTGTGGAGGAGTAGCAATGCAATTTGTGAAGCTATACCATGCAACATCCGAGTTTTCTTGGACACGGATTAGAGAAGCTGGTTTTATTGGAATGACCCCCGACCTTTTACTCTCGTATGTAGAAGACATCTTCGACTTGCTGACTGTTCCTGAACCAAAAAGGAAGGTGTTTTACGATAGAATTAGAAAAGAATTGCAAGAATATGCCCCCGGAGGAATGGTTTCATTTTTCCCCGCTATACAACCACATATGGCATATTTTCTCTACTTGGGCCACAACATGGGTGAGGGATTCGGACCTGTCTTAAAACAAACCATTAAGTATGCTAGCCGAGTGACCCGTACATCTTACCCCGATAATCTCTTGAAATTTCCATATCTAGCAGAGCCCCAAAGGCCGGTTTTGTTGGAGGTTGATGTTCCAATTGATCTACTTGCAAACCCTGAAGTTATCGGCACCTCCACAGAGCATTACACTTTTTCGGTGGTGCCGGTTCAACACATTGTGGCTGCTCAATTTCTTGCTTGAGAGTGCGAAGGAGTGTAGCGTGATCAACGTATTGGATTGCTCTAATTCTGTGAAACGTCCCCCTCATCGCGGCGGTGGCGGCCCAAAAGAGAATGATACTCTCCGGTATCTTCGGGAACACGCACATCTCTATAATTGTCAATGGGTGGATACAGCTTCGGCCGCTGATATCATCATTACTAACGACGTTTTTCCCGAAGATTGCCTACGTTTGGATGTCCCTCTGGTGAAACGGATGGATGGGGTCTTCTGGCAAAACAGACTCAAAGAAAGAAATAAACCGCTTAACACGGCTGCTCGACAAGCAGATCATGTTATTTTCATCTCGGAGTTTAGCAAACAGACCTATTTTGATCTGTACGACACCCCCCTTAAAAGCTGCTCAGTGGTGTTGAATGCGGTTGACACCTCGGTATTTCACAAAAAAGAAATACCAATCTTTGATCGATTCAGCACAATCTTCGGAAAATTCACTTTCGTAACCATAGCTACAGATTGGTCACGCGAAGAAAAGAGGCTCGGCTGTGTTGTTAGGTTCGCAGAGTTGACCAGTACGGCTGTGGTGTTAATTGGTAAGTGCCCTAAAGGCTTACCAGAAAATGTCTATTCATATGGCTATCTCTCCGATCACCGAGAAACGGCGAGAATACTTAATCGAGCCGACGCTTATTTGAATCTATCCTACCGGGATCCCGCACCCAAAGTTGTTGCCCAAGGCGTAAATTGCGGGCTTCCAGTGTTATACGCGAATAGCGGGGGTGTTCCTGAGTTAGTTACTTCTTTTGGTGTTCCAGTTCCTGATCACTCAGAAAATGTTTTTGCCGCCACGACTCCCCTTTTATCGCCTATCGCGCTAGTAAAGGCATATGAGAAGCTCAGACGCAATTATGCTCTACTTTGCAAAGAAGATGCGGAGAACCAATCCTTCAAGGATATGTTGAGGGGGTATTTTGATATCCTGTCTTCACTCATCTAAAATCGCTCTACCGGGAACGCGCACATTATTAATCCAAACCATTGGAGGTATACGTTTTTTAATCGGGTGAACAGATTTCTCAATTGGAGAGCCTCGGACTCCCCTTCATCGGAGTAATAGCCTTGAGGCTCCACAAATTCATAGTCTTGAGGCCGAACGGTTACGGTGTCTCCTAAACATATTTCGCCTGCCAATCCCGATAAGAGCCCGCTGGGGCCTACATCAGCTTCAGACATATCGTAGACTCCCGGCGCTACTTCAACATACTCCGATTCCCAAACGCCCTGAGAGTTTTGTCCTTCGCATTCTACAACCACACGGTGGCGGAAGCGCACCCTCACAGTTCCTAACGACTGCCGACCCGCAAAGAAATCAAGCGGCTCAATTGCCACGGCTAGCAAAGCATAGAAAGTAGCAACCCATGGATGGAAGGCTCGGCGCCTATAAAAATACAAAGCAGCTTCAAAAAGCATTATTGGTATTGGAACACCGAGGGAGTTTTCGGCTCGATTCTGTACATATCGAAACCAGAGAATGTTAATTTCCTCCACGGCCTCGCGCCATGCATGTCGCTCATCGTTTTGAACAATTTCGAGGAGCCGCCCAAATGCTTCCGAACCATAACGACTTTCCAGCACGGAGCGGGCATATTCAATGGCTAACGTCTCGATAGCAAGGGGTGGTCCATGCGGTCGCGGCGGCACCAGGGACTGTAAAGGAAGCTTGGTGCGAAGGTAGCGATAAAGCGCATCGATAGTGTAGTGTAGTTGTCCGGTCAATTGAATATAAGTAGCAGCCCCCATCCCAGCAACGTTAGCTGCTTGAACTGCTGCCTCTTCATCAACAGCGTTATCCAAGATGATTTGTACCAACTGCTCACTTAATTCGACTATACCGTCCACCCCACTTGATGTGCAGGAGGACAATTCTGCCTAAACAAATCCCAATCCACAATCGTTTGTCGGGGGGCCTCAAGACGGTGACGGATGGATTGATATGTCACTTTAATTCCTCAACAAGCATCTGCATTTTATTCTAACTGGAAGCGGAGTTAATAATAAAGGTCTTCGCCCCTTCAACGTCCACCCTGAAAAATCGCTTGACGTTGACACGCAAATCCCTATCCTGACTAAATCCTGGCCCAAGGTTCAAAAAACGAGGTAAACCCCAATGGACTGGTGGATTTTTGTACTCTTTACCCCCGTAGGTCTTTTGGGCCTGTTTCTTTTTATCCCTCTCCATGTTTGGTGGACTCGGCGTGCTTCTCGTAAGTGGGTAAGCCAAACAACACGTGAGATCAAGCTTTGCACTCACTATCCAATTGTGGAAGCTACCGATCCCCTGCTCGGTACCCCGGGATGTAGTCAGCAAATCGGAGAGCTTATATTGAATTCGGGCATGACGCTGGAAATTCACTATTTCATCCCACAGGGATACCCTTTCCTATGTCCTCTATGGAGTTTCTTGCAGCCGGGTAGTAATGTTCCACTCAATCCCACGCGGAAGAATTCCGGTGCGTTCAAGAACGTCTTAATTGGTCGCATTTTGGCTTTGCCTCCAGAGCAGCGCCCTGCTATTGTGCAGGATCTTGAGCGCACAACGCACTTTCTTAACTAAGGTCGGTCTAGTCGAATACTGTGAGGAGAATTTTGATGAGTTATTATTCGGTTTTTTTAGGCCCGTATCTTCAAGCCACATTAATGGAGAAAGTGGTTACCAAACACAACCACTATTGCAATAACAAGGAATGCCAGCGATATGAAAAAAGGAGCTACTCTGAAGTTTTTTGTCCCAAGTGCGGTGCCAAGATAGAAGCTGTACCGTTTGAAACTACCGAATACTGCGCGGCAAACGCGAACGAAAGCGACGATGATTTTGATTTTTGGGAAGGAATAAATGACTACTTGTGCGACCCTTTCTGGGAGAATGATAAAGAAGAGTCCTCCATTTATATACCGAACCGCGCAATGTCAGGGGTAGATCGTCGCCTCAACTTTGAGCTTAGTCAGGAAGCTCCAGACCCCACGGATTTTAACGGAGATACGATAGAAGCAGAGAAGGCCGCTTTCACCAAAACCTTTGCATCGCAAATCAAGAAACTGGAAGGGCTGTTTGGCAAGGAAAACCTACAACTAAAATGGGGTCAGTTTTGTTGGTAGGTAGTTAAAGGTCTTCACGCTCTTCAAAGTCCGACCCGAAGAATCGGCTTGACGTTGAAATAGCCGGTGCTACCATCCATGCCTTATCTTCAATCTCCGTGCGAGGAAGAAGTGTAATGAAGAAGCGAGCGTTCGAACTTAGGCTAGGAGACCTCTTAGTGCTAGCCAGCGGAGAGACCGCCGAGCTTACCAAGGTGGACAAGACCGAACTGGACTTTGGTAAACATGATCTATTGCTCTACTTGGCTGGAGTGGACAAGCCGCTCCTGATTGACATGTGGACCGAGATAGAAATCTCAGTAGTACAAAATGAGGAGAACAAATGAATTTCGATATCAAGAAAGCCACTGCGACGGCCTTGGCGAAACAATTGCGGCAGGCTGCTGACGAAGTAGAAAAGGAACCCACACTGGAAGAAATGCGAGCTTCCAGCTATTGCTCCCTATCCTTCATCCAGCAAATGCAGTGGGAAGTCCATGTAGAGAGAAGTGCATTTACCTTCGTCGGAAGACCAAAAACCAACAAAGGCAAAAAGTTTATCAAGTGGCTGAGTAAAGGTACAAGCAAAGAAATTAGTACAAAACAACACGAACTTGAAAAACATATACGAGAGCACGGTTGTGTGCTTAGCGAATTGCTGGTAGGAGGGACTTTCCTGACCCTTTATATATATGAAACTAACGTTCTATCTTTCTTGGCTCTACCGGGGGAACTAGACATCGCGGACCTCGCAGACTTGCTGGCATGGCTCAACAATATCATCGAGAGCCATAAAGCAAAAATAGGGACCCTGAGCGAAATCGTAAGCAACCTTTAGTGATCGATGTTGGCTCTAAAAAAGAAAGGCTTCAGAGTTATGCATTGCGTCCTTCAAACCCTAACCCAAAGTTGGCGAATTAATGGGCGTTGTGAGATGTCTTTTTTCGCTCCCGCAGGAGCTAAATTTCTAGGATTTTCTATTGCCGCTGACAAAGAAGCTAGAAGTGGATCTGTTCAGATGCGATTCAACAATCAGAGTTTAGACCTCTCCCTGGTAGAGGCTTTGTATAAGAAACACATGGCGATGGACGGGGCGGCTATGCCCATGCAATCCCCCGTAGAAACCTTCGAGCTTGTCGCTGTTTTGCGTGATGGTGAACACCCTATGTTCGACCTCTCTAATGTAGAAAGAGTGGGGATTGGAAAAAAGGGAGTGTTCATCAAAATAAACGGGCCGGCAGGCCTCACCGGGATTGTGACGTTGCTGGTTGAGACACCGAAAGGTTAGGGAGTCGCTCTCTTCAGCGTCGGGCTGTGGGTTGATGCCTCGGTTTTTATTGACACGGCGCTGAAGCATGATACATTGCACGCCTATCACGGTAGGTAAGGCAAACAAGGAGAAGAAAAAATGACTAACTTCATGTGTATCGTGGGTGACAAGCTGGGTACGGAGTTTTTCAAAGTTCAGCTAAATGGCGAGGATGCCGAAAGGCTGCGCGCTTTGCATGGAGAGTGGATTTATGAACCGGGAGAGGGTGCCCATCCCGATCATGATTGGTTCTATAGTCTGCGGCAAAACTCAGAACTCAACGGAGACTATCTAGGCGAGAGCACAGATATGCCTCCGGGAGGCCTAAAAGGCGAAGTGTTTCAAGACTTGGACTACATTGTTGCTGTTCAGGCTTATCATGAGTAACTTAATTTCAAAAGAAGCCCTACGGCACTTGCAACAAGGTCAGCTTTTCTTGCTCACGATTCTGGACAGGAAGTTCTATGTATTTGCGCCAAAGGGGTCTACTCCAGAGGCTTTGCGGGCCGAAATGACGCAGCATGATTTAGGGGACGTACCAGACCGTTGCTATCCTGAAATACCGAATGCCGCTGTCACGGAAATCCAATCCTTAGATCAGATTTCGGAGCAGAACCACTTGGGATGGCTCCCGTATCTTTTCGGACCGTTCGGGGATTACGTTAATTGTATTGACCCTACGGTGAAGGAATGCCTTGAACTGGCTATAGCCGAGGAGAATCCCGTGGGACGAATCCGTGACCTTTTGCCCATCTCTCAAGACGGAGACGGGGACAAGATTTGTCAGGCGCTTATCGAATATCTTGGCAACGCTGACTGGAAGCACCTTGATATTCGGGTGTTTGGTATGTCGGTAGATATTGTGGCTGCCTTTGCCAAATACGAAGAAACGGGAAGGGTAGAAGATTTCGACCATCGCCTCAAGCGAGTCAAAGGTCTTCAGCCAAAGGAGAAGTTTAATGAAGAAGCGGGCGTTCGTCCTTGACCTGAACCCGCACCCTCCCTATCATCACCCCATCGCAAGTGGAAAGACAAGTAAAAGGAAAAAGATGAATCAAATCATTGATAAACACAACTTCATGTTGGGTGAGAATTTGCGAGTGGAAACTCTCTTCTTTGACAACGGTGATAGCGAAAACTTCGTCTACATGAATCAAAAACTGGTTGTCCAAGGACATGTGGACGATGCAAGCCTTAATCTCTGTGGATCGACTTTTGGTCCGGAGAAATTGCGCGAGCTAGCCAATGAATTGGAATCGGCGCTGATCAAAGCGAACAATAGCAAGAAGACGGCGACGGTTGAAATGGAACACAACCAGCACTACGTAGCTCGCTGCCGAAAAAAGGTTCAATGCTCTCTGGTAGGTCTTGGAACGTCAGGAGTCTACCATGAAGGGGAGTTTGTAACACGGGAGGGACAGCCAACGCAGGATCTTCAAGTGGCCCATGTGTACCAACACGGAGCTTGCGAGAATCAGTTTCCATGGGGCGTGGGAATCAACGAGTTTTTTGAGGCGATGCCCGTAACCCGGCACATCAAAAAACTCAAGCCTGAACCGATGAAACAGACGCTAAAAACGAAAGGAATGAACGATGATCACGGTGACAATCAAGCTACGCCTGTGGAGTCGGGCGAGAAAAAAGTGACGCTTGAAGAAATCGAGGCAGCGGCACGCCTATTTCTCAAGAGCAAATATTGCATCGATTGTTCACAATTAACCGTTGACGAAGTATATGACGGATATGCTGAAGGTGGGATCGAGCATCCATCCATTTCGTTCAAGACTCCCGCAGGCGCCGGCATCGTTATCGACAATATGAGCAGCCTAACCGAAACTCGCGACTGGACGGTTTGGCATCCAGCAACGACACCATAGGCGTACTACCGACAAGCCGTTTGAAAACGCTTGACACCCCTTTCATCAACATATAGATTGCTCCAAATCAATGAATGAAAGAAAAATAATGGCCAACAGCTTCTACCACTTGCCCATCCCTACTTTCAAAACCATGTTGTCTGGGATTGGCATGGTGGCACTGGCATTCACATACACTTTATTCCTCCCTACTGTCCTCTTCGTTTATGCAATAGATAGAATGGGGGGCCTCCACACAGTAGCGGTAGCCAGTTTAATGGTTGTAGCTGTCCTAAACATAGGCGCCCTGCTAACAGGGAGTCTGTACCTTGCGGCGCCTTCTTATGAGGTGATCAGTGTAGTAGTGGAAACAGACTATCGCTACACAATAGAGATAGTGGAACGGAAGTCTGACTTTGAAAAGGTTAGCGGCGAGGCTTTCTATAGTTTGCTTGGGGCGCCCGTTTTCAACTGTGATGTCAATCATAAATTTATCTATGATGCAAAAATGGATACTTGGTGGAGTGCCTATGGTATTCATGCAGATTTGGTGAAAACTGAAGATGCCTGGCCTTGGGATAGAAAATGGTTTCAATGCCGTAGTGCTCTTATGGATCAAATGAATAAATGGATGACAGCCCACAACATGGGAACGGAATACCTGCGCAAGGAACACTTCAAAGACCTTAAATATGAAATTGAGCAACCGTTGAGGGAAGAACGGGATCGCAAGCGTGAACGAATTAGCGAGTCCGAAAAATCGGAACCGGAACCAGGAGCCAGCGAAAATGCGACCCACGGATGAACAACTTGCTGCGATTGGGTTTGTGAAGATTACGGATATTAATCCGCAACCCTCCGGCCGCGCATCGTTTGCTTACAGAGGACCCCGGAACGTGATCATACACGTGTGGGAAACCGGATTCCCAGAATTGGATGGAGCCCTTGTCTTTGAGTATTGCGGAGGCAACATCGTGCCGGTTCGATTGGATTGGTTGGAGAAGTTAGGGCAGTTAGTGGATTTGGGCCATCGTTTGAACCGAGAAGATTGGATTAGATACAAAGCTGGCAAGAAGCCTCCTAGATACAAAGCTGCAACCACTTCCGACAACCAAAAGACCGAAGATTGGTTTCTCGATTGCTTTTTAGAGACAGATGAGAAGTTCCCCGCTAATACTTACTATCACAAAGAGCTAAAGCCGCTGATGGATGCCGCAGCAGAAGTCCTGAGTCGTGAAGAATCAGGCATTAAAGCCGTTAAAATCAGTAAGACAACTTTAGGACAAGCCCCGATGGCACTCGATTTAGGCGCCACTGAGGACTAGTACAGCCGCCAGAGGAGTGATCACCGGGTTTTTCCTTGACATGACGAGTGGAAGTTGGCATCATTCTTGGCTGACCGTGACACAGAGTTGCGGACCAATTTATCCAACGAAAGGGATGCCATGAGTAATCCGCCGCTGTACTGGTACCTCATGCACTGGTACCAAGGACCCTACTACGAGTCCTCTAGAGGCCGGATCGGCGTTGCGGCCACCGAGCAGGAAGGCAAAACCATCGCGGCCGAATGCGAGCGCCGTTATTGGGACGAACGGGAAGCCATCGAAGCTTTGGACGCCTTGATTAAGGCGGAACGCGATGCGTTGGACGTTCGCGACCCGCTTCCCGAAAAGCCCAAATTCCAAGATGCGCCGCGTTGGAAATCGGGCCTCCGGCAGGAGGAAATCACGCAAGAGATGCGCGATGAGCGTAAACGCATCGGCGACGTTAGCCAGGAGATACTGACAAACCACGAGCCGATTGCGAAAGCATGGGAAGAACGGCGAACTGCTG
>SDBV01007840.1_pt1 | contig 14515 bp, 4 predicted proteins | sample 2277081 | NCBI WGS metagenome assembly SDBV01 (sample SAMN10402039, study PRJNA504765) | marine sediment metagenome | isolation source: marine sediment core GS10_PC15, 223 cmbsf | place: Arctic Ocean: Southern Knipovich Ridge | collected 2010
AACTCGGCTTCCGGACCCCGGCTCAAATCCTCTTGCAAAGACTCCCCCGACCACCCCCAAATTGAGCCGCCGGTCGCCCGGGAGGTTGCAACGTCGAGCAGGGTGCGGAAAATAGGACTAGTCAGGTATGCCCCGACCTCAAGACATCGCTGACGACATAAGGGCGCGAACCGTGCAAGGCCTACGGTTCGGCACCAGGTTCGCGCGGCAACATCCGGTGGCCTGTGGTCTCGCTTTGGGCGGGTCTCTTTTGCTGGTAGTGCTGGCGGCGTGGCTTAGTTGGCAAAAACCGCCCGCGGTTGGCCCCTTGGGTGAAGATCGCGTCCGGCTGTTCAGGGTCCCCCACAAGTTCGGCGACGCAGATTTGTACCCGGGTCGCTTTGGCCCGGCGCGGCCGCTGAACCTGGCCGCTTTCCGCCACCAGGGGCGGATCGAGAGAATCAACGGTCGGCTGCGGTTTGGCGTAGAGCCGGGCCTGATTCTCGACGAGGACGACGACACTTACCTATGGCTCACTCCCGAACCGGCGGATGGGGAGATCCGGTCGGTCTGGTCGGCCGTTGTGGGCCGCGAGGTTGCGCAGAAAACGGACGTCCGGCTCTCTGAGGAGGGTACCCTGGAAATCGTCAGCGACCATGGGGAAGTGCTGGAAGAACTCTCGCACCGCTCGGGCTTGCTGGAGCAGTTGCAGATGGAATCTCGCTCGGACAAGGCCATCCGAAGCCTGCGATTGCGGCGCGGCCCACCCACAAGCTCGCTGTCGATCACGCTCTCCGTGCTCGGTCGGGAAGCCGCTCGTGTAACGGATCTGGAAATCGTGGTTCACGAAGAATCTGCGCAGGCGCTTTCATCGGGCGTACGCGTGCTCGGATCGCCCTTGAGTCCGACGGAGGGATTTCAGTTGTTGGCCCACAGTAGAGAAGAGGCTGCGACGAACCGAATGAAGCTGACTCTTCCCCAGCCGGTTTGTTGTCGGTTTTTGCGTTTCGACTTCGACGGTGAACTCGCAGACGGCGTGGGCATCGCCGAGTTGCGTGTACACGGTCGGCCATGCAAAGGGTCCCACCCCTACAATCTGACCTCGCCGCGTTTCTCTCCGCTTGTTAGCGTGACATACGACTCGCCAGCAAAGCGCGAGCCGGCGCCGGCAGTAGTATCGGGTTTACTCACGGGAGAGTCCGGCGATTGCGAGGATCTGGTGTGGAGAAGCAATGGCGCTTACCCGCCTCCAATGAACCTGGCAATTCGCTTTCCTTGCCGGACCGCGCTTGTCCAGTCGATCATGTTGGACACGCAGATATGGCCAACTCCCGCCGACGCCGCCCCCTATTTGGTCGAGGTCTGGAGTACCGAGGACGATGGAGGCGAAGATTTCGAGAAAATCGCCGAGCTGCGAGTGCCCGCTCATCCGGGCGCTCACCTATTCGCTCTGGCGAAAAAAGACGAAGGTCACCTTGCACGCCGGCTACGGCTGCGAATCGTTTCCAACCAAGGCAACGAAGTCCGCACTGCCCTGCGGGAGCTGGCGGTGTTCGGGTATTATCAGAACGGCCCGCTTCCCAAGACAATCGACTTCACCGATGCACCCACGCCCGTTCTGGCGACAGTCGCCGCGCCAGGTGGACAGCGATTCCGGCTAGCGCCCGGCGGCGAGCTTCGCGTCGTCTTGCAGGCTGACGCCTCATTGGCGAACAAGCCGGCTCAGTTGAAAATCACCGCAGACCGCGCTGATCAGTGGCGAGTGTACCTGCGGGGTTCCGGAGAGCTGGGGCAGCTTGACGAGATGATTCTTGCTCCCGGGGACGATGGCGCGCGGGTAGTCAATCTTTCCTTCCACGTGCTGGCGACGCCGCCGTCGTTGGAACTGGTTCTGACGGCGCCTGAGGGCTCCTCTCCAACAGAATGCGAAATCGCGGCAGCGCCACTGTCCGCCGAATCCGGGCTGGTTGAACTTGAGCCAAACAACGGCCTTGACCGGCCGCAGCGACTCGGACCGCCCCTGGGAGACGAGGAGGCCGATCGCCATGTAACCGGTACACTGCTGAGCGATCGGGACACCGACGTCTACAGTTTCACGGCTAATTCGGTAACCGGGCGCTACACGTTCATACTCTCGGAAATGAGAGACGCTGACGTCCGGTTTGCCGTCTTGGGTCCGGACGACGATCGGAATCTCGGAGTGCTTCGTGGCCGGCCCAAGCCCGAAACATGCTTGACGATTGACGACTCACCGCGTGTGGGCCGCGAAGTCTACAGCGGCTGGCAACCGCCCGGGCGCGGCGAGTACTTGATCATCGTGGGAATGAAGCCGGGCGGTCGCCCCGGTGGCTACACGCTGAGACTCCGTTATCGGCCGGAGCCAAGAGCGTCGCGAAGGGCAAGCGACGGGGCGCAGACACGGCTGCGGTTCCCGCTCGGGCAAGGTGTTCAGGGAGATTGGTTCCCATCGGCTGTTTCGCAAGGCGTCTAGTTGGAGGAATAGGACAATGTCGGAATCTCAGGGCAGCGAAGTGGATCAACGCTCGAATCGCGACGTGCTCCGACTGGGGTGGGACGCCGCGCAACTGGTCGCGCGGCGGGTGCCGATTCTGCTCGCGGCGCGCTGGTGGAAGCGGCGCGACGAGTTCACCGCGCAAGCCCGCTTGCAGGAACTCGGCAAGGCCGCAATTGGCCCCACTTTCAACGACACGGATCTCACTGAGTTGCAAGGAGAGGCCAGGACGGCTCAGCGCGAGGTGGAGCGACTGACCGCGGAGATCGCCGAAATCGAAGGGGCAGCAATGCCGGAGGATCCGCAGCAAAGGTCTCGCGAGGAAATCAGGCGGAAGGGGCAAACAAGCGGCCCGCGCGAGGAGCTCAACCAACGACGAGCAGACGCTTCTCGACGGTTTGTCCGGCTTGGCGAACGCGTGGTGGAGCGCTCCCCCAACCATCCTGCCCTGATGGATGCTCTGGAGGGATGGCGAAGCTGGAGGATGGAGCAGACTCGGCGGGAGGCCCGTGATCGCGAGTTGGCGGAATCATGGAGTGCCTTGCCGCGGGGCTCGCGGGGGATCGGAATCGGCATTCACGCCACCGGGTTGCTGCTGATTATTGTGATTGGTTGGGCGTTGCTGGCGTCCGAAAAAGGTCCCCTCCAGGTTGATCCGCCAGTTGTGGAGAACACGAGTGAGATGGGAAGAGACATTCCGGGCAGCGAGAGTTCGGAAAACGCCGAGGAACCCGGCGAAGCCACCCGCGGGGGAGCAGATTACCCACAGGGGTCCGAACCGGCAGATCCGATTAAGCAGCGCGGCGGAACGCTTCCGCAAGAGCTCAAAACAGCCGCCCGGCGGTACACCGGCACGATCGTCTCCTCCACCGACCGCCACGTGCACCGCTTCCAGGTTGCGGGCGTGTTTGCACCTATTGATCTGCTCGAGGGAGTGCGGCATCTAGGAGGCCAACGCGTGGAAGGGTGGGAGCGTGCGGATCCGGATGCCAAGGAGTTGCCCTTGGAGTTTCAGTTTCCCGATACCCCCGACTGCCTGGTGTACATTTCGTTTGACTTGTTTGACGTTGGCCAAGGTAACCCAATCCGACTCAACGGTAAACCGTTCGGATACCTGCCTGCTCAGGGAGACCAGGCGTTCAAGCCCTTGACAATCGCTGTTCCGCGACAACTCTTGCGAGCCGGAAAGAACGAACTGATTGTCTCGACGGCCAGTAGCGAGGGTAACCACGACGACCTGATGATACGCAACGTGCGGGTGCTGCCCGGCCGCACGCTTTTCCGCGTCGAATTGAGCCGCGTACCCGGGGTGAACACGAGACTGGAATGCTTCTCGGTGTCAGAAGACGGAGAACGTCTGAGTCAGTTCAAGCTGGACAACGTGAAAGAGGCAGGAGAAGAGATTCACCCGAACTGGGCGGCACGGCCGGGCGCGTACGAACTGGAGGTGACCGGTGACGGCGCCAATCCCGACGTGGAGTACGTGATCAGCGTCGAAGCAACCGGTTTCTTGACCGCCCGCGACGAGCGCGAGCCCAATGACGTCGTGCAGTCGGCCACACCCTTGCGTTTGGGCCAGACCTTTCGGGGATACGTGGCCCGATACGACGACAAAGATTCTTTCGTCTTTGCTCTCGATGACAAATCGTTTCTGGTCGCCGACGTGGATGGAGTTCCCGAGGTCGACTTGGCGTTAAGCCTGTGGGACAAAGATCACAAACTGATCAAAAAGACTGATGTGGGAGCCATGGGTGACGGGGAACGCACGGACATGTTGGAGATAGAAAAGGGGAGTTACTACCTCGAAGTCTCGTCTTCGAGTGGTGCCAACGTCTACCACCCGTATCGACTTGTGCTCCGCAGCGTGCCTGCGCGACGCGGTTACGCCAGCGAGCCAAACGACAACGCCAGCCAAGCGGTACCGGTGGCGCTGGGATCGACCGTACGCGGTACGCTCAGCCCGCCGAACGAACAAGACTGGTTTAGTTTCACGATCGACAAGCCGGCGGAAGAGACTGCGGATCCACGACGCCTGGTGCGGTTTCGCGTCACGCCGCTGGATGGCATACAGTTGGAGGCGACCCTGGACGGCTCTTCTTACTGGCTGCCGCCGGGCGGCATCGGCGCGGAGTACAAAGTGACCAATTGGCTCGTCGGGCCAGGCGAACACAAGATCGCGATTCGCGGGCAACAGCAGGGCAGGATCGACGTCGGGCAAGAATACCGCCTGAGAGTTGAGATCCTGGAAAAGCCCGATGATGGCTACTCCGTGGGCAATAATTCGCCAAAGACGCGATTGCCGAGGACACCGCGGGACGTGTTTCGGTCGGCGCTCTACCCCTGGGAAGAGTCTGACTTCTACGAGCTTAAGATCGAAGACGATGATATCGTGTATCGCCTCCGCGAGGACCGGCCGTTCTTGAGCCGCCTCTGGGTGGACATCCTGGACCCGGAGGACCTGGACGCGGGGCGTAACGTGCCACCGCTTAAGCGCATCGGCCCCCCCACACTTGAGAACTGGACGCCGCGCAAAGGGACGTACGTGCTCAGAGTGTCTCGGCGAGACTCGGCGGACCGCCACGTGGACTATGCATTTCGGATCCTCGAGGACCGAGTTTGGAATAGCAATGAGGAGCGTGAGTTCAACGACAGCCGAGAGTCGGCTTCGCGATTGGAGCTTGGCGGGAGCACCACCGGCTGGTTTTCGCCGCACTCGGCGGCGGGCTATGACCAGGACTGGTATCGTATGGAAGTCACGAAAGAATCTGCGGAATCGAGCTACCTCGTCGAACTCCAGCCCGAATCGGGCTACCTGGACGTTGGCCTGAAAATCGTCAAGGTCATCGACGGCGAGGAAAAGGTCGAGATCCCGCAAAACGCCCAAACGACGGGTGCTGAGAGGATAGAGAATTGGTCTCCGAAACCGGGAACCTATTACCTGTTGTGTTACACGAACAACAGCACTCAGAGGAACGAGCCCTACACGTTGCGGTGGGAAAAAAGCGGCAGTCGTGCGGCGGCCAGCGAATTCGAGCCAAACAACGACCCCTCCAATGCTACAGCGCTGCGACTCGACCGAGAGTCCCTCGGCAGTCTCGACTCCAAACAGGACGTCGACGTGTTTCGAGTGGACGGAACCTCCGAACCGTTGGTTGTTTGGTTCCGTCTTCAGGGTGCCGACAAACTGCATAAGGTCGATATCCTGGACACGGCAGGAAAAGTGATCAGCCCCCAACAAACGACGTACGGCGGAACGCTCGATTTCCAGAACTATGTTCTTCATCCGAATTCGGCGTTCTATGTCCGCGTATCTACTGATGGATACCACTACACCCGCAACCGGCGGAAATACTCGATCGTGGCCATGAAACGCGAGAAGTGGGACGCCACGCTGGAAGCCGAGCCCAACGCCGCAAGCCACAACGGCGCCGCCACGAAGATCGAGCCCGGGGTCGCCATCAGGGGAGCAGTGCGACCCGAAGGAGACGTGGACCAGTTCAGTTGGGAGGTCGCGGACGACGGGCGGCTGTACCGTCTGGTCGTCGAACCGCCGGAAGGACAGCGGCTGGAAGCCAAGATCGAGCTGACGCCGGCGTCGGGTCAGTCGTGGACCTTCGGCGAGACGAAGGTCCAGGGAGTTCCTTGGGAGATTTCGAACTTCCAACCCGGGCCCGGGCGGGTTCTACTAACACTGACCTCCAACTATCAGAAGGTAGGCAAGCCATACACGATTCGCGTGGAGCCTCTAGACCAGCCGGTCTCTGGGACCGACGTGGAGCCAAACGACATCGAGCCGAAAGTTGAATTATCGGCGGGGCAGGTTTTCCAAGGCGGCTTCCACTTCCCGGGGGACCGCGACAACTACTCCCTGGAAGCGGACGGCCAGGCAGTGTATGACCTGGCATTGCGTGCGCTAGGAAAGAAGCCAACCAAAGCCAAGATCCTTCGAAAGGAAAATGAGAATTGGGTGCAAGTGAAGGAATATTTCGCCCGGAGTGGCGAAGAGCAGATTGTGCATCATTGGCGTCCCCCCGCCGGGACGTACCGAGTCAACCTTTACAGCGACTACGGTGACGCCGATTATGCTCTGCGACTGGTTCCGTCGACATTGGAAGGCACGCGAGATTTCGAGCCAAACGACCGTCCGGTAGATGGCGCGCCGATCGATCTAGGCGCGAAGGTCCGGGGAATGGTCGATGTTCCCGGCGACCTCGACTACTACCGCCTGGAAGTTGACGCGAGTGAAGGACAGGTCGTTGAAGTTGTCTGGAAGGCACCGGCGAATACGAGCATCGCTTGGTCGTACTGGCACGAGGTAAACCGCGCTGAGCCAAACAGCGGCAATATCCCCCCGGGACAAACATTGGCGATAAACAACGTGTGGTTACCGCTCGGCGTTCACTATTTCGGCGTCGCTCGGAACGACCAACCTGCCGAGTATGAGTTTCAAGTTCACGCAAGATCATTTGAACCGGGACGAGGATACCAAACATGGGGCTCCGCTAGGGGTTCCCAGCCGTTTCCCGAATCGGGCGTCCTCCGAGGGCGGTTGATACCATTTACTGACGACTCCGACGCCTATGAGTTCAAACTGGCCGAACCTTCGGCCGTAGACGTCCATCTGAGCGCAATCAAGGGTACCAAAACAGCGCTGACTATTCTCGATGCTCAAGGAAAGGAAGTGTACGCGAGCGATATGGGGGGCACCGGAAGCGCGGAGACCTTATATCATCCCTATCTCAACGCCGGCCGATACCGAATCCAGGTCCGCGCTTTGGACGTCAAACCGGACGCTCGTGACTATGAGCTGAGCTTGCGAACCGGCCAGCCAGGCTACGTGTTTCCCCCGGCGGGAAAGCCCCAAGGTCGAAACGTCGCATGGAGTGCCTATGGCGGAAGCATTGTACGAACCACGTCGCAATACGATGAGCAGTGGTCTGCAGCGCACTTGCTGGACGGGGACACGTCCACCAATGGCTGGTGTTCCACGGACATGTCCACTCCGCAAGAGATCGTGATTGGATTCCACGCAAACAGCGTCATGATGATTGACCGAGTATCGATTAACCCGCGCACACCACAGGACCCCAAATGCTGGGCGAAAGAAGTGGATATACTCGTCACTGATAAGTTGAATGCGGGGGACGATGATTGGACGTCGGCAGGGCAACTAGTGTTGGGGCAAGAGAGCAGGTATTACCATCTGGATTTCGCAGAGCCAAGGAAGGCGGCGCGTGTGATGATGCGAATTCGCTCGAACCATGGCGATGCCAGGTACATCCAAATGGGCGAGGTGCAGATTCGCGAGGCGCTGCCACCAGGAGAATCTACGCTGAGAGAGAAGTTTGCCATGCCGCTGCACAACAGTGGCTTCCCTGGCGGCTTCAATCTTCTCCTTTCCAGATTCGGATCGAAGGTGGCGTCCGTTACTTCAGAATACGACGAGTCTTGGAAGGCCGAAAACCTTCTGGACGGCATCGTTGTAGCCAGCCCCGGCTGGCTTTCGGAGGCGAAAAAGGGGCCTTTCGAGGTCGTCTTGGAAGCGCCTCAGAATATCCGTTTTGACTGGTTGCTCTTTGACCCGCGCATCGCCGACCCCGGCAGCAACTGGAACAACCGTGTTAAGGATATCGAGGTTTGGACGTCGCGGACCAGCGCAACCGACGGCTTTGAAAGGATCATTTCTTTGAGGCTCGACAAGAGCGGCGCGGTAAAAGTCTGCCGGTTGCCTCGGCCGACAATCGCCCGATGGATCAAGCTGCGCACCCTGTCGAACCACGGCGGCCAATATCATTTTCTGGGTGAGGTAATGGCCGTGCCAGATCCGAAGGCCCTCGAAGTCTCTCTGAAGCAAAAGGCGTATGGTGATGGGCCGTCTCCTGTCCCGGGGACTATTGAGCTCGAACGCTTCGATACGGCGATATACGAGTTCAAGATGACCCACCCGGAGGCTTCGCCCGCTTCACAAGCCTTGACGCTTGCGGTCGACGCAAGTGAAGGCGCTACGTTTGTGGACCAGACTCCCAAGAACGAAGGAACAAGTAAGCTGCGAGACACGCCAGTTGATATTCAGTCGCACGAGAGTGCTAGTGGAAACACCCTCTTGTCCCAGACAAACGCGGGCGAATGGCTGGAGTACACGGTTGAGGTTGCCCGTGCGGGGAAGTACACAATTGAAGTACTGGTGGCGCACGCCGGGTTAGGGGGAGCTTTCCACCTGGAGTTCGACGGGCAAGACAAAACGGGACCGATCATTATTCCCGATACGGGTGGATGGTATACCTGGCAGACGATCAAGAAGCAAGGAGTCGAACTAGAAGCCGGAAGACAAGTGCTCCGTGTGGTGATGGATCGAGATAGCGAGAGTTCGGGGTATGTGGGGCATTTCGACCTAATTCGCTTTGTGACTGAAGAGTAGTCCCGACTATGCCCTAGCGCGGCCCTGAGGTGTATCCGGTTCTGTGGACAGTCTGACTGCCTATTCCAGGGTTGCCTCAGAAGGGTGGGGATAGCGGCAAGCGTGCCCTTCAAAGGCATCGCGCCAGCCGCTGTAGCTCGTCCCCGCTTTGGGTTCCGGTTGATTTTCCATTTTTTGCGCGCGACTTGATGTTGATTGTGGCCGCCGTGGGCCGTCGCCCTGGGCCTCGCCCGAAACTTACCTGATATCCTCGAACTCCTCGGGCGTCAAGTAGCCCAGGGCGGAATGGCGGCGTCTGGTATTGTAGTAGCGAATGTATCCGAAGGTTTCCTTTCTGGCAAGCGGTTCATTCTCGTAACGTTCCATCTCCAATTGCCGGGTGGCCCTGGGCGGGCAACCGCCCAAGGCCACCCGACACCCGTATTTCCGATCCCTCCAGCAGGCGTCAATTCACCCAGATATTTTGCCGAGGAGCCATAAATTCACGTCGTGAATAAACGGGCGGATTCACTCCCCTTCGTCTTTCGGCCGCTCTTTTCGGACACGGTTCAAGCCGGCCGATACGGTAGAACGATTTCGGCCTCTCACCTCCGCGAGTTTTGAAGGGCCGACCCACTTTTGGTCCCTCTCTCCCCGTTCGTATTCAACCAGAAGTACCTCATCCTTAGTGGTATCCTTCGGCCGGCCACGCTTCCCCTTGCTCTTGCTCTTCTTGTTGGCCGACTGTCCTGTGGTGCTGCTCGTCAGTGCCCGCCGAAGGGCCTGCTTGGTCTCAAGGTGTAGCTTGGCAAGCCCCTGGCTTCGGAGTCGTTCGACGCACCACCGTACCAGCCGGGCCTGGTCGGCCGACAGCGGCGTGTCTATCGGGATCTCTCCCGGATCACCCTGCAAGGCTGTGCCAAGGGCCAGCGTTTCGTGGAATTCACCACCCACATCGCGGACTCCCTCAAAGGCCCCGAGTTCGAGTTGGTCCACGAAGGGCGCCAGCGGCAGGAGGGCTTGGTTCAGGTGGCCCACAGCTTGGAAGAGGGCAATCCTCAGGTGCCGAAGATGATCAGTCTCCTGGTCACCAGGGGCGTGGGGCCAGCCTTCGACCTCGATACAGATTTTCGAGAGGCCCCCGAGGACATCCTTGGTCCGATGATAGGCGTCGGCAACCTGTTCGATGGTGGGGGAAGGGTCGGGCACGAGCAGCATCCTTTCAGGGCCGGGCAGGTCCGGACGGGGCCTCGCAAGGATGCTGGAAGTACCACGACTCCAGCCGAACCACTTTAGCCCGATGATCGGTCGGGCACCAGGTTGACGGTAGTGTACCCTTGTTCGCCTATCACGACCAGAGGGGGCCGGATACACTGAGCCCCGGGCTTTCGGCCTCACCCCACCCGATTCAGGTCCTCACGCGAAAATCTCAGTTTGTCTGGTAACGTTGCCAACGATCTGACAAGACGGCCTCGAAACTCGAACCCGCCGGCACCCTATGTACCTGCCCGACAAAGACTTCAGTTTCACGCGTTCATTGATGGCCGCGCCCGGAAGGGTGGGGTTGAATGCGTCTGCATGCCAGGAACCTCGCCCTTCCGGGCGGGGCTATTATCTCCAATTGCAGCGATCCGCGGCAACGTGCGCCGTGGTCCGCTGCGCCCTTGCGATGCTTGTCGTGTCGCTCGCCTGCGGATCGGCCCCAGCCGATGACGGAGATCCCGGGCCCTACGACGCCCAGGTACGCGAGAAACTGGCCGACCTGCGGGCCGACTCACCCAGGATCCGCGCGGGAGCGGCTGAAGCGCTAGGATTCTTGCGGGCCGCAGCGGCCGAGCCGGCGTTGATCCGGCGGCTGGAGGACCCTTCGGCCGAGGTCCGCCGGCAGACTGCCATGGCGCTGGCGTGGTGTGGCCGTCGGAAGGCGGTGCCGCCGTTGCTGGCCGCGCTGGACGACGAAGATTGGATCGTCCGCCAAGCCGCACACGTTTCGCTGACGAACCTGACGGGAATGGAGTTTCCCTTCAACTCGCCGGCACCGGCCGATCGGCGCCGTGAACAGGCCCAACGCTGGCGCCGGTGGTGGGCCACCGTGCCCGGAGATCGTCCGCCGCCGGAGGTGCTCGAGTTGCTCGCCGGACCGAAAGGCCTCGAGGGCCAAGGGCCGGTCGCCACCTCCTCGACCTACAGGGGCCCGCCCGAGGTCCTGCTCGACGGACGGATCGGCCCGGAGTATTGGCAGACCAAGAACGTCCCCTTCCCCCAGTGGTGTACCGTGGACCTGGGCAAGCCGAAGGAGATCGCCCGCGTGGTGGTCTACCAGTACGGTCCGGCCTTCGTGATGACCGAATACGGCCTGGCCACCAGCCTCGACAACCGGAAGTTCGAGTTGGTCGTCCGCCGCAAGGGCGTCACGCCGGTCGAACTGGCGATCGACTTCCCCCAGCGCAGGGCCCGCTACGTCCGGATCACCAGCTACGCGGCCAAGAACCCGACCTATCCGACCACGTTCTTCGAGATCGAGGTCGCCGGCGCCAATCGCCGCAAGACACTCATCAGCGATCCGGTCGAGTGGCGTCAGGAACGTGGCCTTCGCGCGCTGGGGGCATTGGGCGGAAAAGGCGCCAGCCACGCGATCCTCGATCTGCTGGGGCCCGCACCCACCACCGCCAACAACTATCGCCCCACGGTCTCCGCGGGAATCCGCTCCCTGGGACGGTTGGGCGAAGAGACGGGCTTTCGGGCGTTGCTGGAGTTGCTCGACAACCCCTTTTGGGCCCGCCGCGCGGCGGAGGCCCTGGGCGACTTCGGAGACCGCCGAGCCCTGCCCGCCCTGATTGCAGCTTATCGCAGATACGCCAAGAACATCAACGGCCAGGATCCACCCAACGTGCCGCGCGACGACAAGATGGGCTTCCCCAGCGAGGACCGCATGCTGGAGACACCCTACTGGATCGCCCGCGCACTGTGTCGCTTGCCGCTGGATGAGCCTTCAGATCGCGCGGCCCTGGCCGAGATTGCCCCCTTGGTTATGGCCAATCTGCCGGGCGACCACGACACCTTCATGCTCTACGAGCCTGAGGTGGGCCACCTGCTGACGCGCCACCTGATCTCCCGGGCGGGCCTCCGCCAGCAGGCCTGCGAACATGCCTTCGAGTTGCTCGGCCAGCCCCGCCGCCTCTCCGCTACACCCGCCTCGCCGCAGTGGTCCCAATTCCCCCCCTATCGCATCTCGAGTTGGCTGCCGGCCGTGTGTACCGAAAAAGAGGACCTGCCGCGGCTGCTGGCCTTGCTCGAGCATCCGGAAGGCTGGGTGCGAATCAACGCCGCCAAGGCGATCGCCTGGCTGGGCGACCGCCGGGCAATCGAGCCGTTGGCGGAGATTCTGGCCGAGGCCCCAGCCGAGGCCGATTTCGGCTACAGCGGCACCTTCAAGGACGAAGAATACAACGACCCGGCACCGCGATGGCGCGAGGCACTGGTTCGCGCCCTGGGACTGCTAGGCGCACACCGGCACACGGAGCGAATCGTCCGGATCCTGGAAGATGAGCGGTCGGTGGTCGAGATCCGCCAGGCGGCCGCCGAGGCATTGGCCGATCTGGGTAACCGGCGGGCACTGGCCGCGCTGCGCAAGGCGGCCTTTGATCACTCGTTTCGATGTGTGCGCCACATCGCCCGCGACGCCTTGTGGACACGAGGGATCAGCGCCAATCCGACCGGCAGGGTGCCCCAGACGCATCGAATAGGTTCTTCAACCGCCCCCGACCTGCCGTCCGATCGCGCCGGGAAGCGGTTGCCGGCGCCCGCACCCGGGCTAATGGCTAATGGCGCCCTGACCCGATCGGCCTCGAAGACGGTCGAAGCCATCGTCTTCATCAAGGGCAGCAACAACATCCCCAACACGATCGGCACGGTCGAGCAGGCCGATCGCTGGCGGCAAACCTACGCGGTGACCGATTCGGGACCGGCCTACCGGCCGGGACGGAACCTCTACGTGCTGCGGCCGCCGCGCCCCGGCGGAAAGGTCACGCCGCTCACACGGTTTGCCGACGGCTACGTCGCCGAGCCCGAGCTGTCGTGGGACGGCACCCGGGTGATCTTCAGCCGTCGGGGCGAGCACGACCCGTGGTGGCAGGTCTATCGGATCAACGTCGACGGCAGCGGATTGACGCAACTGACCCGTGGTCCGTATCACCACGTGGGCCCGGCCTACTTGCCCGACGGACGGATCGTGCTGGCCTCCAGTCGCAGCGGCATCCGCGACGAGTACCACGGCTATCCTTGCACGGCGCTGTACGTGATGGACTCGGACGGCAGCCGAATGCGCCCCATCGCCACCAACATCGGCCGCGACAACGAACCGGCGGTGTTGCCCGACGGGCGGATCGTCTTCAGCCGGCTGGAGGTGTTCTATTCCCGCAACAAGACCGAGTTGACCCTCCACGCAGTGCATCCCGACGGCACGCAGGACATCGTGCTCTACGGCCCGGAGCGGCGGCAGTTCTGGCGGAACCTGGACCACGGCCCCCGTACTCCCGCCGACGGCCAGGAGGCGCCGTTGACGCACCGCGTGCTGCGGATGACCCAGCCGCAGCCGATGGCCGACGGGCGCCACGTGCTGGTGGTCACCCAGGGCGGCCTGACGCTGATCGGACCGCGCCGCACGACCGAGCAGATCATCACCCCCGACGCCCAGACCCGTTCCTACACCACACCGTTTCCGCTGCCCGACGGCCGTGTGTTGTGCGCCTCCACCTTGAAGGCATCCGACCGCAAGAAGGTCGATCTGGGGCTCTACGTGTTCGATCCGGCCACCAAGCACCTGGAGTTGGTCTACAACGATCCGCAAACGGCCGACTTCGAGCCCCGGCCGATCATCGCCCGGCGGCCGCCGATGGTGCAGCCGGACATGGTCAAACGCGGTGCATACAGCGGGCGTTTCATCTGTTCCTCGGTGTTTGCCACGCAGGAGCAGGACGTGCCGGTGCGTGGGCGGCTGGTGCGGCTGATCGAGGGTGTGCCCAGGGTCGCCCGGCACAGCACCCAGACCAACCCCTGGGAGGTCTGGAAGAACCACGGCGGAACGTTCGCCCGGGTGCTGGGCACCGCGCCGCTGGCCCCCGACGGTTCATTCTTCGTCGAGGTCCCCGCCGACCGGCTGATGCACTTCCAGATTCTCGACAGCGACCGGCGCGTGCTGGGCAATCAGCTCACCTGGATCTATCCGCGGCCCGGAGAAACCAAATCGTGCGTCGGCTGCCACGAGACCCCACACACCACGGCCCGCGGCAACAATCCCCTGGCTACCCACTATCCGCCGTTGAAGTTCCTCCCCGCCGGCGACGAGTTCAGCTACCGGGCCAAGGCCTGGTTCAAGGGCCATCTACCGGCCGAAATCGAGGCCCGCACCCGCACGGTTCGGGCAGTCAATCTCCTGGGACGCTGAAAGAAGCAATGGCCTATTGCGAATGATGAATGCAGAATGCAGAATGTCGAATGTCTAATCCGAAGTTCCAAGGCCGAGACGAATGTAAGTCCTTGGCAGCTTTGATGTTGGAGGCGAATGGAAATTCCACGTACTGTCTACAACTCGAGCAGCTCCAAGGCGCGGCGCTGCAAAGGGGTCA
>SDBV01007842.1_pt1 | contig 14515 bp, 19 predicted proteins | sample 2277081 | NCBI WGS metagenome assembly SDBV01 (sample SAMN10402039, study PRJNA504765) | marine sediment metagenome | isolation source: marine sediment core GS10_PC15, 223 cmbsf | place: Arctic Ocean: Southern Knipovich Ridge | collected 2010
GTATAAAAGATTGGGAAAATTAATTGGAAATAAATTTGTTATGCCTATTCCTTTCTGTAATGTGATTAATGGTGGAAAGCATGCTGGCGGCAATCTTAAGATACAGGAATTTATGATTGCTCCTGTTGGTGCTAAAAGTTTTAGTGAAGCAATAAGAATGAATTCTGAAGTATATCATATTTTAAAAAAAATTATTCAGAAAAGATATGGAAAATCATCTGTAAATGTTGGTGATGAAGGTGGTTTTGCTCCTACAATTGAAGATGCAAGACAAGCTCTAAACTTATTAGTTAAAGCAATTGATGAAGCAGGCTATAATAAAAAGATAAAGATAGCTATTGATTTTGCTGCTTCTGAATATTATAATAAAGGAATTTATTCATTAAAAAGACAATATTCAGCTGAGTTGTTGATGAATTATTATATGGAATTAATAAAAAAATATCCTATAATCAGCTTTGAAGATCCATTTGCAGAAGATGATTTTTCAGCTTTTCAAAAATTAACTAAAAAAACTAAAATACAAGTAGTGGGAGATGATTTGTTAGCAACAAATAAAGAACGTATTAAGATGGCTATAGAAAATAAATTATGCAATGCTTTGCTTCTTAAAGTAAATCAAATAGGAACATTAACAGAAGCAATAGAAGCAGCACAACTGGCAACTAAAGCTGGATGGAAAATTATGGTTTCGCATAGATCAGGAGAGACTTGTGATACTTTTATTGCAGATTTAGTTGTAGCTTTAGGTTGTGGCCAGATAAAATCAGGAGCTCCTTGCAGGGGAGAGAGAACAGCTAAATATAACAGGTTATTAAGAATTGAAGAAGAACTTGGAAAGAAAGTTAAATATGCTAAGGTTTTTAAATAAATTATTTTTCTAGACTATATGGAAGAATTAACAGAAATAGTAATAAAAGAAAGTAAAACAAAGGAAATATTCAAGAGAATTATAAAAGATAAAAAACTAAGAGTATTTGCTGCTGGTTATATCATATTTGAATCAATTTCAATATATAGCCAATATAAAGCAATTCAGGAAAAATCAGTTATGTACCAGATAAGTGCATGTGTTACAGGATGGGGCTTAGCAAAAATCTGCCTTTATCTTTCTGGCGGAGAAATTTTGTATAATCTTAGCAAAGAAAAAATAAATAAAACATATGATAAAATAATTTATTCTGATTTAGCAATGAAGGTAGGGCCTTGCATTCCGAGGATGTAAATAACAAAATATTTAAATCACAATTTCTAAAAATAAAGTATGCTAAATTCTAAATTTCATAAAAGAAACTTTAATAAGTAATAATAATAACATTGTTCTATGACAGAAGTTAAAGTTTTAATTAATGGTTATGCAAAAAAGATTAAAGACGGCTGGCTAGCAAGTTCTACTGTAACTCTTGTAAAAACTAATAATAAAAACATAATTGTAGATCCTGGTTGTAATAGAAAGAGATTAATCAAAGAATTAGCTAAAAACAATTTAAAAACAAAAGATATTGATTTTGTTCTTTTAACTCATAGCCATACAGATCATTCTTTATTAGCAGGTATTTTTGAAAATGCTCAGGTTTTAGATGATGAAGAAATTTACACAAATGATAAACAAGTAGAGCATCATAATAAAATAAAAGGAACAGATTTAGAGATTATTAAAACACCGGGCCATAACAATAACCATTGCTCATTAATTGTTAAGACAAATAAAGGTGTTTATGTTGTTGCAGGAGATGTCTTTTGGTGGACAGATGATGAAAAACAAAAAATTGATATTAATAGAAAAGACCAAGCACATTCTTGTGATATGAAAAAACTAATCAAAGACAGAAAAAAAGTCTTAGAAATAGCTGATTATATTATTCCAGGTCATGGAAAGATGTTTAAAGTTAAATAACAAAATATTTAAACAATAATTTCTAAGATTTAATTATGAAGTTACATATTTATTTATTCAGACATGGAGAAACTTACTATAATAAAAATCATATGTTCACTGGGTTTAAAGATTCTAAATTAACTTCATTAGGCAAGAAACAAGCAAAGAAAATAGCTAAGAAATTAAAAAAAAAAAAGTTTGAAGTTGCATTTCAAACCAGACTTTCTAGAAGTAAAGACACTTTAAAGCCTGTTTTAAAATATCATCCTGAATGCAAGAAAATAATTACAGATGACAGAATGATTGAAAGAAATTATGGAAAGTTACAAGGGTACCATCATTCAACTATAATTAAAAAATACGGTAAAAAAAAGTTTGATATTTGGCACAGAAGCTATAACACTCCACCTCCTGGCGGAGAATCCATTAAAATGGTTGAAAAGAGAGTTCTTTCTTTTATTAAATATCTAAAGAAATTCATGAAAAAAAATAAAGTAAATGTCGCAATATCTTCTCATGGCAATTCAATGAGGCCATTCAGAAGATATTTTGAAAAGTTCTCTATGAAAAAAATGATGAAACTAGAAAATCCATGGGATAATTATTTTGATTATACAATTAATGTTTAAATGAAAACACATAAAAATTTTAAAAGGAAATTTTTGGTGCCCAAAAAAAGCAAAGCTTTTTTCAGGGAAATAATTTTGATTTTAATATTATTGTTTTTTATTAGTGGTTGTGCTGAAAAAGAACCAACCACAATTGAAATCCATGATCAAAATATTTCTGGGGAAATAAACCAAGATCAGGTGTGGTCTGGAAACATTCATGTCACAGGAGATATAGATGTAAACCCAGAAGTAACTTTAACAATACTTCCAGGAACTGTTATTGAAGTAGCTTTAACTGATGACCAAAATAAAGGAAGTGATGAACCTATAACAGACATATACTTCCCAAAAGATCCTCCTTTTTATGAAAAACAGAAAATTACGATTACTATACATGGTATATTGAACGCAGTTGGAACACCAGACAATAAAATTATATTTACTTCTGCTAGTGAGAATCCCACAACATATGATTGGAGGGGAATAGATATCTTTCATGGAAGATTAGAATATGCAATTGTTGAATATGGCCAAGGAACTATTCAGATTCAACATAGCTCTGATGTTGTTATAGCTAATAGTATTATTAGAAATAGTTTATCATGCTGTATTTGTATTGGCCATTCTAATCAACTCAGTCCGCAGATATTAAATAATGATGTTTATAATTGCGGCCATGAAACAATTGATTATGCTGGTGGTTCTGCTTTAATCAAGGGAAATTATTTCCACCTGGAAAATCCAGAGATACAACCAGATCCTCCCAGGGGGGGAAATGGCATTATTGTATATAAAAATGCATACCCAATTATTGAAGATAATGTTTTTGAAAAACTTACAAATGCAATCACTTTTCTTGGAACTTCAAAATATCCAGAAGAACAGGGAAAAAAAGTTATAATTAGGAATAACAGAATAGAAAATAATGACATAGTTTTTAATATTAATCCCAACTATGAATTTGATTCTGTTCTTACAGAAAACAATGAACTTATCAACAATAAAAAAGAGAAGTATATTGGATAATTAAAAAAAAAAAAAAATCCCTGGGATGATTATTTTGATTATACAATTAATGTTTGATCATATTTTAGTGTGATATTAACCTTATCTTTTAAATCATGAATTTCAATATCATTTCCAAATGATTGTCTAAAATTCCAATCTCTTTTATTATTTGTAGGACACATAACATAGACGTTCCCATTTTTAAGAGTATATTTTATTGAATTCCTGTAATCATCATTAGCTTTCCAATTAGTAAAGAACCTTATACCCCTTATCGCTAACTCAAATTCATGTCTTTCAAGTACTTCATCATTTACTAATAGAATCTTTCCTTCTTTTACTGGAATTCTCTCTCTTTCCATTTTCGCTCTTGCTTCTAGTCTTTTGAATCTTCTTAAGTATCCAAATACCTTCCAAACATCTTCAAACTCTGCATCAGCACTTAAAACAAGTAAATCAATTCCCATAAGAAAAAGAAGTATTATGTGCTTTTAAAGGTTATTTATTATATTTTCTTTAGAAAATCAGATAATTTTGATTTTAAATCTTTAGTGTTATTGTAATAGATTATTTCTTTTAAAACAGGGCATCCTTTGACTAATCCAGAAACTTTACTTCCAGATCTTGCAATAACCAGTAATGGTTTATTTAATATTGCTGCTTCTCTGATTTCCATTCCCTGGCCTGTAGATGGTTCAGATTGTTCTCCAATGATTAAATCAGCTTGTTTTACTTTCTGAAAAGCTCTTTTATATCTTTCTTTATCATTGCCTTTAAATTTAGCAGTATCAATTGGAGAACTAATGTCTTTTGTAAAATTTTTACAGATGTTTATAATTGATTTATAGATTATTTCTTGTTTTTTTGACAATGCTCCTAAAATCAAAATTTTCATATTTTATAATAAGGATATATACTATTTAAATATTATCAAACTTTATAAATCAATTAAAAAGAGAATTAATTTTCTTTTTTATACCAACTTTCTAAGTATGGTTTAAGCTTTTTCTTAGTTTTAGGATCTAATTTTTTAAAATTACCATAAATTATTTTTCTGCAGTTTTTGCTTCCACAGTTGCATTTCATTTTCCATTTATCAACACCATTTAAAGAATAATCTGTTGTGATTTCTTCATTTTTTTTTATATCTCTTATTGCAATATCCTTTTTATTTTTAACATATGTGTTAGGATTACAAGAGTGATTTACATATCTTTCAGGAGAACCCATAATTGCATATTGATCATTACCTATGTAAGTTGTATGATCTTGTTCATCTTTAAAAAGTTTAAGATATCTTCTTTTAGAAGTAATATTTGTTGGATGCCATTTTATAACAACTTCATCTTTTTTAAAATTCTTTTTGGCATATGCACCTTTTCCCTTAATTTTAGATTTTTTAACAGTTACATTCATGATTATACAGAAGATTGGTAGTTTATTAATCTATGGGATTATATTTATAAATAATTAAACATTCTAAATCATATGTTATTAAAAGATATTAAAAATAAAATTCCAAAAGATCTTTATGAAGTAATAGAGAAAGAGAAAATAACAGAATTAAGGCCAGCACAAGTTAAAGCAATAAAAAAAGGACTTTTGAAAGGTAAAAATCTATTGGTTTGCACTCCAACTGCTTCTGGAAAAACATTAATAGCAGAGATAGCTGCTCTAACAAATATAATCAAAGGCAAAGGAAAAGCAATTTATATTGTTCCTTTGAAAGCTTTGGCAAATGAAAAATTTAAGGAGTTTAAAAGGAAGTATTCTCATCTAACTAAGATTGCTTTATCTATTGGAGATATAGACTCCAAAGACCCTTATTTAATAGATTATGACTTTATTATTACAACTTCTGAGAAATTAGACTCTCTAACCAGACATTCTGCTCCTTGGCTTAAATACGTCAAAACAGTTATAATAGATGAAATACATCTAATGAATGATCCAGGAAGAGGGCCTACATTAGAAATATTAATCACAGTATTAAAGCAGTTATTAAAGAACTTACAGTTGATTGGATTATCAGCAACAATAGGAAATCCAAAAGAACTTGCAGAATGGTTAGAAGCAGAACTTGTTATTGATAAATGGAGGCCTGTTAAATTAAAGCAAGGTGTTTATTTGAATGGGGTTGTGGAGTTTAGGTAATTCAAACCTTCTCAAAACCATCAAAATGAATCTTATCATCTGTAAAGACCTCTACAACTTTGTATTTTCCTTTTGTGTAAATCTCTTTGTCTTCAATGAAGTGTGTAACTTCTAAAATAACAATGCTTGCTTTTGGTCTGGAAAGCTGTTGATTACCTTTTGTTTCAAGTAAAGGAATCTCTCCATGTAACCAGTAGTTTCTTTGGCCTTTTTTTAAAAAAGAATAAACCTTTCCTTCTTCTAAATCCTCAGGAATGCATTCTTCTTTTTTCCTATTTTTAGATTCAGAAATATTTCTTAATGCTAAATCCGGATTAAATTCAACTTTAATTCCCATTTTTATTTCTCTCCAAAAAAAAGATCATATTTTTCTGGATCAAATCTTCTTAACATTTCCTGGTATCTGGAAATATAATCTGATATCACTTTATATACATAGTTAGTAGGATCACTTACAGCACGCATAGCATAATTCCAGTCTTTATTCATTATAAATGGATGCAAGCCCAAAGGTGAAAATACTTCATTAGTAACTGATTTTATCCATTCTGCTTTTCCACCATGGCCTGAATCATCAGTGCAGATAATTGCATGCACACCTCTTGAAATAGCTTTCCAGTAAACTGCTAAGCCAACAGGCTGATCAGCTACCTTTAAGCTTTCATCATCTTCTTCATAAGGGGAGTATGGCATATACAGATCAGTCACAACACCTACTACTTTGCTTGGATCTAATACAATATGATTACGATCTTGAATATTCTGAATTTCTTTTTCATTCCCAATTGAGATAAATAATTGCTTCACAGTACTTTCAACTATTGGTTCTAATCCCATATTATGAGCTACTTTTATTGCCTTTTGCTGCTCTTCTTTAGAATCCTCAAAAATTACAATCTTTTTCATTTGAAGTTAGAAAATAGCTTATATTTTATATTTGTTTTCTATTTAGTTATACATCTCATTAACATATCTCTTTGCTGCATCACTCCATAAAAATCTTTCGTTAAAATCATTTTCCTGTAATCTGGAAAAGCCAGCTTTATCATCTCTGTAATAATCTAAAGCAACATGCGCATAATGTATTAATGATTGAAGCACTTCTTCTCTTGTTTGACCGTCAAAACCAAAGCCAGTTCCATTAGCTTGATTATATTGAATTACAGTATCTTTTAATCCACCAGTCCATCTAACTAAAGGGGGTGTTGCACTGCTCATTGATTCCATCTGTGTTATACCGCAAGGCTCAAACAAACTAGGCATTAAAAAAACATCACTTCCTAAACTTATCTGTCCAGCTTTTTCCCTGTCAAAAGCAATAGTTGCTGAATAATTAGGATTTTTTAAACTTCTTAAGAATGATTCATATTCATGAAGGCCAGTTGCAAGAACAGCAACATTCACTCCAGGAATATCAAGAATATGTTCTAATACGCTCTTACCATCAATCTGTTCAGTTAAAAGTTTAAATTTCTGCTCTACAGCCCTTCCAACAAATCCTAATAAAAAATCAGAAGGATTTTCAAAGTCACCTGATAAGGCTTTCTTCATCTTTAATTTCCTGGATAAAACATCTTCTAGTTTATCATCTTTATATTCAAAGCCATTTAATATTCCAATTAGCTTTCCTTCATTATAAAGTCTTTGAGCAACTTCATGCAAACCTTTTCCACCTTCAAAATATCTTTCTTGATCTTCAGGAAGAGTCATTTCTTCAGCATAAGTAGGACTTACAGTATTAACCATATCTGATAATTCAAAAGCAAGCCTTAAAGGATTAACACAATTTTCATATTGCGGATCTAAAAATAAATCTTTTAATTTACTATTTAATATCATTTCTATTGGACCTTTTTTTATAGCATCTTTCCAGATATTACCCTGATAACCAATATTATGTACTGTAGTTACTTTTCTTACATTTACATTCTCCATCTCCATCCTTCCAAGAAGATAACCTAAAACCCAGTCATTTATATGAACAACATCTGGATTTTTATCTCCAATTAGATCTAAAATAGCTTCAGAAAAAAAAGAAAAACGTAAAGCATCATCATAATAAGGAATTTTTGGGCTATGAATGTAAGGCTTGCCATAATCTCCTTCAAAATAAGTTTGGTTTTTTACAAAATTTACAGGAACACCATTAAGATCACCTTCATGAATCTCAACTTTTTCATGTGAATCTCCAAACAAAACAGAATACTTTTTTTTTCTTCCACCAACAAATTTACGATTTACACTCCCATATAATGGAGTAACTATCTCTATATCAACACCTTGTTTTTTTAATGCTATTGGCAATTCACCTGCAACATCTCCTACACCGCCTGTCTTTGAAAAAGGCTTACATTCAGCTGCAATATAAAGTACTTTCATTTTTATTTAACTCCCTCTAAAACTCTTTTCCTATCATCAAAAGAATATCCTAAAAGCTTCCAAAAGGCTGTATATATATCTTCCATGTGATCTGGTTGATCCATATTAACTTCTATTTTATTTATTTTGTATTCTTTTCCATACTCTTTTAATAATATTTCTGCAAATTCTTCCATGATTTGATTTGGAACATATCCAAAATCAATAGAACCTTTTATAATTAGTTCTCCAGATACATAAAGTAAATCTCCACCACCAATAACATCAGATATTGACAAACTATTTTGTTCTACAATATCAGTATATCCATGATTAGGAACAACTCCCGCATATAAAAGAATAGTTGAATCTTGTTTAGCTAAGATAAATTTCCAATCACCAATATTGTTTTCCTTAACTTTCTTATGTTCTTTAATCTCAGCTATTTTTAGTTCTATCATAATCCTAGTCCTTTAATAACAATCTCTTTATCAAACTCTTTTAAATCATCATATCTCTGTCCTGTTCCTATAAACATTATTGGTTTTTTAGTTACATAACTAACGCTAATAGAAGCTCCGCCTTTTTCATCAACATCTGCTTTTGTTAGAATAATTCCATCAATATTTATTGAATCATTAAACTTTCTTGCTTGTTCAACACAATCATTGCCTGCAATACTTTCTCCAACAAACAAAATCAAATCAGGTTTGTTTACCCTTATAATTTTTTCAAGTTCAGCCATAAGATTAACATTGCTGTGCATCCTTCCAGCTGTATCTATCAAAACAACATCTATGTCTTTAGCTTTAGCATATTTTATTGCATCAAAAGCAACAGCAGCAGGATCACTTCCATAATCATGCTTTATCATCTTAATATTAAGTTTATCTGCATGTTCTTGAAGTTGTTCAATAGAAGCTGCTCTAAATGTATCAGAAGCAGCTAAAACACAGCTTAAGTTATTTTTCATCAAATAATGAGCTATCTTAGCAATAGAAGTTGTTTTTCCTGAACCATTAATTCCAACAAAACACATAACAAATGGTTTCTTCTCCTTAACTTTAGAAAGTAAATCAATATTTTCTACAAACAATCCTTCAATACTTTTCCTTAAATTTTCTTTGATTATATCTTCAACCTTTCCTTTAGATAAAGGTTTATCTACAATCTCCTTATTCAAATCTTCTTTAATTTTCTCTATAACTTCCAGAGCAACATTATTCTCTAATAAAATCAGTTCTAATTCTTCAAAAAACTTATCAAATTTATTAGAAGAAATAGTTGTTTTTGTAATTCTGTCTTTTATTTTTTCAAAAAAAGTTTTCTTAGGTTCAATTTTTATTTTATTTTTTAATTCATAATCCCAACCAGGCTGCCAATTTTTACTTTTTCTCCAGTCTTCATCTATTGCCTGTTCCCATGTTTTTCCTTTTAATAAAACATCTAGAGCAAGCTGAGGAGCCTTATGAGCTAATATAGCTATATGTTTTCCTTTATAGTTATCAAATAAATAATTTAAAAAATCAATAATCCTTTTCTCAACATCTTTTAAACTTTCTCCATTTGGAAAAGGAGTTTCTATATGTTCAGAATAATTTACTTTTTCCTCAGTAGATTGAGTTAAATCTCCATAATTTGATTCTCTCAATCTTTTATCCTGGATTATCTCTTTTTCAAAAGCTAAATTAGCAGAATCAACAGCTCTTTTCAGATCAGAACAAAAAACAATATCAAACTTTCCAATTCCCCTTAGTTCTTTTGCTTGTTCAATCCCAAGTTCAGAAAGCTCTCCATGATTCCATCCAGTTGCTAAATCTTTTTCATTATCTGTTGTAGTTCCATGAACAAAATAAGTTATTTTAACACCTTTAATTTCAACTTCTTCTTTTTCAACTGCTTTTTCTTTAATTTTTTCAGGTACTTCTGTTTTAACTTCAGGCTCTACTTTAACCTCTTCTTTAACTTCTTTAGAAAACTTACTTACAGCTTTCTTTAGCTTATCTTTTAGAAATTTAAACATTTTGCAATTCTTTTTGTATTTTTTGTGCTTCTATACTTGATTTCTGTAACTGAACTAATAACTCATTCTGAACTTTTTTAACTTCATTTAATTGTCTATCAATCATTTTCTTAACTTCTTCCCTTGTTTTTTTAACAGCAACATTTGAACCAACATTAACAATTAATTCATTTTTATCTTTAATATTTGATTTAACAAAAATTCCATTAGCTATGGGAGAGAGTGTCTCACTGCCGATTTTAGCTTCTCCTAACTCATTTAAGCCCTGTTTTGTTATAACTAATTCAATCAACTGATTCTCTACAACTTGTAATTGTTTCTGAATATTTTGAATTTGTTGATCTAACATCTGCAGTTCAACATATCTTTGTTTTTCCATAGAAAACTAGAATAAAATTAGCTTTATAAGCATTTCTATATCTGCTTGTTAACCTCTTTCCTGCTTTTTAACAAGATCTCTATCTCACCAAAATGCTCTTCTTGCTGTAAATCAACTTTTTCCTGGTGTGTTAAGTGCAATAAGGGAATTAAAGTATGTACTTTATCTTCTTTTTTTTCAGAAGGGATTAATTGATTAAATGTTAATTTCTTACCAGCTCTAAAAAAACCTTTTATTTTATCATAAATATCTTTTATAACTAAAGTTATATCTTTCTTTTTCTCTGGAATTTCTATTTCTCCAATTGGAATAGAACGTAAAACACGTCTTTTCTTTACTTCTAAAGCTTTTTGCAAAGCACCCATCAAATCATAGATAGAAACCTTTCTTTTCCTGGGCTGGGGGGTGCGAGGAACTAATTTATTTTCTTCAATATCCTGTAATTCTTCTTCATTTAGATCTTCATAAAACTCTTCTTCTGTACCTGTCATTAACTCCTGTAATTTATCAGCATCTCCAACTAATCTATTTGATTTTATCCTAAGTAAAATAGCAGCAGCCAAAACAATCTTTCCAGATAATCTAAAATCCATCTCTTTAAGTTTTTTCAACATCCCAAGATATTTTTGTGTCAATAAAGAAATATTAATATCCCATGGATCCATTTGTTCTTTTCTAATCAAATCATAAATAATTGACTGCCAGGTTACATCGTCTTTATCAAACAGTATTTCAAAGATTTTTTCTTGCATAAATTTATTTATATCAAAATAATATTTAAAGTTATCTAAAGAAAGTTGTTTTTAAAACTAAATTACATATTTCGCTTCTAATAATTTATTAAATAAAAAAGTCTGTTCAGGAACAATTTCATTATCACTTTCCCTATCATCACAAAGCGGAAAGTTTTCAGGATTGTTAATTAAACTAAACGGCATTGCCTTATAACTTCCTCTTACAGCATCAGTGCTTGATTCATACATAAAAACACAAGGACATTCTAATTTTTTACAATAAAAAGACACAGGAGGAATATAAATAGGTTCAATATAATGATCCATTGTTAACCTCTGAACCTCTATTTGTTTATTTCGCTCAAAAACAAACTGCAAATGTTTACAATCATATAAATGGCCTGCTCTACTTAATTCATGAGCCTTTTCTAGAGCCTTTTCTATACTTTCTTCTTCATTCATTTCTTTATTTGCCATTTTTATCACCCATCTTTCTCTAATCACTTCTTTTAAAAATAAACTGCAGATGTTCACAGTTATACAAAGCACGTGCTTTATGTAATACTAGGACCCTTTTTAAAAACTCATCAATCATTTTGATTTGCTCCGGCGACTATCTTAGAATAATATTTTATTAGCTTTTCTCCCAATATTGTAATATCTTTAGGTTGTTTGGGTATTTCTTCGATTCTATAACCATTCTTATATTGATTAAACCCCTTAACACAGGATAGCCACATATCTTTTCCAAACCTCTCTCCCGCAAGAACTAAATCTTTATCTTCTAAATCATTAGGTTCCCATTTCCTTCTTATTAATTCCTCTGCATATTCCTTATCTTTCCAATCAGCATACCAAACACGATTAAGATAATCCCTATTAAACAAAGAAAATTTTTTTATCAATACCTTGTGTTGTGGAAGAAATATACCATCTGACACAATACTATCTGCTTTAATTGTTATATTTGTATAATTTTCTCCGAATGCCAAACCATATCTATCTATAAGTTCTCCTAATGATAATTTTCTATCAGAAAGGTTTTTCTTAGCCATTCGCATTAAATGTGCATGTGCAACAGCATCAATACCATACCACAATAACTCATGACAAAAAGCATAATGTTTTTCACGTTCCATTTCCGTAAGCTTATTTACTTCATTTATTACTGTATCATTTAGTTTTGGATATGTCATTTTTCTCCTAAATCAAATATTGTATCTTTAGCTAAATATTTATTTCCATGATCCCCCCTATACATATTTACAGCATTTACAGTAAGGAGATAGATGCTTTCTGTTCCATCTGGATTGGGTTTTGTAAATCTTCTATAATCTATCCAACGCAATCTTAGATTCTTGCCTTCTGTTATGTCTTCTGTAAGTAGACCCCCTTTTGAACCATACTTTACAGCTCCGACAAAGTATGGAGCTAAAACCTCTCTGGTTTCGGAATTAATCTCTCCAATAATAGATGAAAAATAATGTTTTGGAATATGATCTCTTTCAGTAAAAACATCTTCATATGCAGAAATATTCTCAGCAAGAGCACTCTCAAGTAGAATATTTTTGGAGTTTATATCCCACCACCTTGCATTAATTTTTAAAGCTAAATGTAATCTTCTATTTTTATCCTTGGGATGAATTATATTGCCTATCCCATAGACCTCATGTATTTCGCCACTTCCTAAATATAATGTTCCTTCAGGCCTTCTATTCAATCTTCCTTTATCTCCTTTATCCTCAATAATAGGGCCTTCATATTTTTCTTCATGAAAATCAAAAATATTCTTTATATTACTAACTATTTGATCATCAGCTAAAATTGTTGGTCTCACAGCTAATGTTCTATCAAAATATTCTTTCCTTCTAATTTCTTCTGTTGTCACTGTTATACCTTCATTAATTGTTATATAGTAGCGATCATAACCTTTATAATAATTACCTCCCCCCTCATAGGGTTATAATTAGTAATATTTATATACTCTCGAATTTTACTTATCTATATGGACACAAAAGCATTACAGAATATAGGATTAACAGATGGAGAAATAAGAGTTTATCTAGCTCTGCTTAAACTAGGCCCTTCAACAACTGGCCCTATAACAGACAAATCAAAAGTTTCAAGTTCAAAAATATATCATATTCTTGAAAGATTATTGCAAAAAGGAATAGTATCTTATATCATAAAAGAAAAAACTCGTTATTATCAAGCAGAAGATCCTATCAAAATAAAAGAATATGTTAACAAAAAAGAAGAAGAAATAAAAAACCAAAAAAAAGAGATTGATAAACTGATTCCACAACTTCAATCACAGAAACAATCAGAAGAAACAAAAAGTGAAGCGCAGATCTATAAAGGATTTAAAGGAATTCAAACAATAGCTGACCATATGTATTCCAAATTGAAAAAAGGAGATATGTTCTATAACATTGGAATTCCTTCATTTCAAGAAGAAAAATATCATGAATACTGGCATGAAGACCATGTTAAAAGAATCAAACTAGGAATCAAGTGCAAATTATTATTTAATATTGGAACTCCAAAAAAAGTCTTAAAAAGTAGAAACAGTTACAAAGATTCTGATGCAAGATATATGCCAATTCCTGTAGAAACTCCTTCCTGGATACTTGTGTATAAAGATGTTGTAGTTATCATATTACAAAGTGATGAACCAATGGCTATAGAAGTTGTTAATAAACAGATAGCTCATTCTTTTAAGCAGTATTTTGATGCTTTCTGGAAGTTAACTAAGCCGTTTAGATAAATAAATTATTTTAATAATAAAATATATAAATCAAACATAAAACAGTCTTTTATATGGGCCTGTGGTCTAGTGGTTATGACGTCGCCCTTACAAGGCGGATATCCCCAGTTCGAAAGCTAGTTGGTTCAAACCAATGGTTTGAAAGTCCACGAAAGTCTGGGCGGGCCCACTATTTTATTTTTTATTTTCATATGCGCCAGTGGTCTAATGGCATGACAGGGCCTTGCCAAGGCTCTAATTCGAGAATTTCAGCTTTAGTTGAAATCGAAAATTCGAATCTCGGCTGGCGCATATTTTTTTTATTTCTATAGTAAATTTTAAATATAGACTATAACCATCTAAATTCTATGGGCCCGTAGCTTAGTCTGGAAGATTTTATTCTGGATAATGGAGCGCAGCTCTTATATGTGTACGCTCTAAGCAAAGCTGAGGTCACGTGTTCAAATCACGTCGGGCCCATGCCCCGTTAGTGTAGTCCGGTCAATCATAGTGGATTTTCGATCCGCCGACCCGGGTTCAAAAATAACGAATGTATGTTCGTTTTGAAAGTCCCGGACGGGGCATTATACCTTTTTGTGATTTTGATGAAGTTAAATGGGTTG
>SDBV01007843.1_pt1 | contig 14513 bp, 15 predicted proteins | sample 2277081 | NCBI WGS metagenome assembly SDBV01 (sample SAMN10402039, study PRJNA504765) | marine sediment metagenome | isolation source: marine sediment core GS10_PC15, 223 cmbsf | place: Arctic Ocean: Southern Knipovich Ridge | collected 2010
CTTGATATATTGAAGATAACAATTGGTTTAATAGAGATAAAATTATAGCTAAAAAAACAGCCTACTTTTTGTCCACATGAGAGATAGAAGCAAAAAACAGCCTACTTTTTGTCCACTATACCTCATTTTTGTATTCGTTCCCTTGAACATGGCAACTTTATAGGTGATTATGTAGAATACGTGTGCCATAAGAAAAGTAGAAAGTCCGAGAATAAAGTAAATCGCATCCCGTTGCTGAAAAATCATAAATATATCACCTAACCACGACGAGAAAAGGGCAATTAAAATATAGCGGGCAATTTTTTTATTTTGCCAGATCCCGGATGCAAACAGCCAGGCCACCAATAACGGCATCATGAGCGGCTTAGAAATGAGATTGAGCCATTCTGATGATGCGTACTGTGAATAAAGGTTCACAAATGCTGTTGAAACGAATAACAAGGCATATAATTTTGGTTGTTTCATACCGTCGGACTTTCAGGTTTGTATATAAACATTATATAGATGAATGCCAAAAAGGAGGTAAGTGCTCCGATATAGAATGTTAATGGTAAATTTTCAGTTTTATTCCCAAATATCCAGCCGGAAATAAGCGCGCCTGTTCCAATGCCAATTTCAAGGGCGATAAACATTGTGGACATAGCCTTTCCTTTGTGGTTGGGGTCACTCAGATCAGCGACCCATGCAAATATTGTAGGCGAATTCATTCCCACGGCAATTCCTGTAAGAAATGCGGAAACCAGAAACATTACAACTGAATTTGAAAGTCCCACAAAAACCAGCGAGACTGCAATAGACAAAGTAGAAATTTTTAGTACAAGTACGCGGCCATATTTATCGGAAGCCTTTCCTGCAAAAAAACGAGTGAGAACGGATGCTATGGTTAGAACAGCAAAAAATATTCCCCTGTTTTCAATGCCAATATAATCGGTGAAATCAGGGATAAGAGTAAGAATTACTCCAAATGGAAAAGCAGTAAGCATCATTACCATTGAGGGGGCCAGCACTTTTGGCTCAAGAACTTCGGATGGAGGAATCCGCAACAAACTGAATCGGAATTTCTGTGGATTACTAACAGTTTCCTTCATTCCTATGAGTACGAGAATGGATAGCATTGCTACAATTGAAGAAGTATAAAAAAGTGTATTGATTGTAAAATGAATAGCAATAAGGCCACCTACAGCGGGACCGGCAGCCATTCCCAGACTCCCGGAGATACCCAGGATCCCCATTGCTTCACCACGCCGACTGGATGGGACCACATCGGCAACGTATGCAGCCGTTCCTGTTGGTTTGAACCCTGTTGAAAAACCGTGAATAAACCTGATAATTAAGAAACCAATGATTGTACTGGTAACAGGATAAAGAAATCCAACAATAAAGCAAATCACCACCCCAAATATCATTACAGGTATACGCCCTACCGTGTCTGCAAGTTTACCACTAAATGGCCTGGATAAACCCGCAGTAATTGTAAAAACAGATATGATCAGTCCCTTGTATTCTCCACCGCCAATACTCTCGAGGTAAGAGGGCAGTTCAGGGATGATCATATTGAAACTTGCAAAAAACAGGAATGAACTGAAACACAACATTGAAAATTGAATGTTAAATAACGATGGTGTGTTTGCAGGGCTCAAAGTGTTGCTTATTTTTGAAGCCCCAAAGATGAATGAATTTTTATTAACAACACAAAACAAAAATATATGCGCCGTATCGGATGGATTTGGTTTGTATTAATGATAGCGATTGTTAGCTCTGCCTCAGCCCAGTATAAGTCGGCAGTGGGCTTACGGCTGGGTAATTCGTCAGGACTTACCGCCAAAATGGGCTTCGGAAAAAGGATGACCATGGAAGGACAAATAACTACACGTTGGAAGGGAGTAAATTTTACAGTCCTGGCTGAAATTACAAATCAACTACCAGATACACCAGGGTTGGCGTGGTATTATGGAATTGGTGCGAATATTGGTTTCTGGGATGACCCGGACAGTAATGAAAATAGCACTGAATTATTTTTAGGCGCTGATGGGATTATAGGTATGGAATATACCTTTCCGGATATTCCACTCAACCTTGCGCTGGACTGGAAACCTTACCTAAATATTATAACCAGAACACATTTTGTATGGGATGAATTTGCCCTTTCAATCCGATATGTGATTAACTGATCAAAAATCAATCTCTTATCCAGTCTGATCTATCACAGTTCCATTAAAAATGCTTTGATAAAATTATTGATATCGCCGTCAAGGACATTCTGAGGATCACTTCGCTCAATATTGGTCCGGGTATCCTTCACCAGTTTGTAAGGGTGCAACACATAATTCCTGATCTGAGATCCGAAGTCAATCTTCATTTTTGAATTTTCTATTTCGTCACGTTCCGCATTCCGTTTTTCGACTTCTTTTTGAAACAGCCTCGATTTTAACAGTTTCATTGCTTTCTCCTTGTTTTGAAACTGTGATCGTTCTTGCTGGCACTCTACAACGATTCCTGACGGGGCATGTCGCAGACGAACAGCCGTTTCCACTTTATTTACATTTTGACCTCCTGCACCTCCCGACCGGTACGTTTCCCAGGTTATATCGGCTGTGCTTACTTCAATTGTAATGGAATCATCCACAACAGGATACACATATGCACTGGCAAATGATGTATGACGTCTGGCTCCGGAGTCGAATGGTGAAATTCGGACAAGTCGATGGACTCCGATTTCCGATTTCAGATAACCAAATGCAAAATCTCCGGTGAATTCCAGGGTAGCTGAACGAATGCCTGCGGTATCCCCCGGCTGATAATTTACCTGTTTTACCTTCATCCCATTTTTTTCTCCCCACATGATGTACATGCGCATGAGCATTTCAGCCCAATCCTGGCTTTCAGTTCCGCCTGCTCCCGGGTTGATCTCCATGATTGCGTTTAGAGGATCTTCTTTCCCCCTCATCATTTTTTTGAATTCAAGATCTTCGAGCAATTTGAGTAAAAGGTTGTACGCTTCCTCTACCTCCTGTTCATTTGCTTCACCCGAATCCAGAAATTCCCGGAGCGTTTCCAAATCGCGGAAAGATTCGTTGACTACAGAAAACCTGTCTGTCCAGATCTTTTTAGATTTTATTTGTATTAATGTTTTTTGAGCTTCCTTTGGGTCTTCCCAAAATCCTGGCTGATTGGTAAGGGCTTCTTCTTCTTCTATTTCTTTAATTTTGGTATCGTAGTCAAAGATACCTCCTCAAGGCCTCTACTCTGGCCTTTACATCTTTCAATTGATCACTCGTCATATAATGAACTTCTTAGGTTAGGAAGCAAAAGTAATGACACATTTAATTTGACCAAACGAAAAGGGTTAATAAATATTGACATACCTGATGCGCCAGTTCTTTTTTACTTTAACTTTTTTCTTACTTAGAAGAATGAGTCCTACCCCAGCTCCAGTGAGTATTATGGATGTTCGCATAACTTTCTGATCATAATAAAATCCATTCCCAACATATAACTTGTTGAACTGATCAATCAGAAAGTATCCAACCCCCGCAACTACCAATGTTCCACCAGATACAGCCATCCATGCTTTAACCGGAGGTTTAATTTGTCCGATATCTGCAAATTGTACTTTACCACTGGAAAAGATAATGGAAGAATCTGTTAGTGCCAGGATTACATCTTTATTAAAATTATCTTCTCCCTGTATTTGAAAAACGATTGGATCATCAATGTAATATTCAATCCTTTTTTTTGTTCCCATTTTTTCGAGGACAAGGAATTCCTGGGCAAATGAAAGGTTGCACACATGAAATATTAAAAACAATAAGAGGAGTTTCTTCAATCTCAATTACAGGTAAATATTGCTATTGTAATAATAACGTTGTCTTCCGTAAATTTAGATTAAAACCCGGCAATATTTATTTTTGAAACTATACCTTCAGCATCCAGTGAAATTTGTCTTCCAATTTACCTGTTTTGATTCCATCGAGTGTTTTAAGAACTTTTTGAGCCAGTGGCCTTTGGTCGGGAAGGGTATAATCTTTTCCCTTATATCCGATTTGTTTGATAGAGGCAATGGTCACCGCGGTGCCTACACCAAATGCTTCCTGGAGTATTCCTGATTCAGATGCTTCTATCAACTCCTCTACTGAAATTTTTCGTTCTTCTACATTCATTCCCCAATCCCTGGCTAAGGTCAGAACACTGTCTCTTGTAATACCGTCGAGAATGGTATCGCTAATAGGGGCTGTTACGAGTGTATCATCAATCAGGAACATTACATTCATTGTTCCGGATTCTTCGATAAATCTGTGTTCTTTTGCATCTGTCCAGATCAATTGATCATATCCTTGTTCCTGCGCAAGTTTTGCAGGGTAAAGGGCCCCCCCGTAATTTCCGCAGGCTTTTGCAAAACCTGTACCACCTTCGGCAGCACGCGTATAGTAGGTTTCAATTTTTACTTTTACAGGATGCGTGTAATAAATTGCAGCCGGGCAGGTAATGATCATAAATTTAAACGTATTGGAGGGACGGATTCCAATGTATTCATCTGTAGCAAATAAAAATGGACGTACATACAATGAAGTTCCTTCTTCCCCGGGTACCCAAATACGATCAAGGTCTAATAATTCCAGCAGTCCATTCATAAATATTTCTTCAGGAACTTCCTGGAGGCACATACGTTTGGCTGAAATGTTTATTCTCCTGAAGTTTTCCATCGGACGGAACAGCAACACTTCTCCTTCTGCATTTTTGTAAGCTTTCATTCCTTCGAAAACTGACTGTCCATAGTGCAGGGTTACATTTGCCGGACTAAGCGATAAAGGCCTAAAAGGTACAATTTCAATATCATTCCATGTTTTGCCATTGTAGTAAGATGAAAACATATGGTCAGAGTACATCTGTCCAAATTTTATGTTGTGAAAGTCAAGTTCAGAAATTCTTGATTCCTGTGTTTTATTTACGGAAATATTCATTGTATCAAACATATTTCTTGAAGTTTGTACTCCTGTATCAGAATAACACTTTTTCAGCAAATATAATACAGAAAGTACTTATTTCCGGGGATTCCAGATAACTTCATCAGTGTTCAGAAGGTAGGAGGTCCATCGCGACAAAACAAATAAATAATCAGATAACCGGTTGATGAAAACTACAATTTCCGGGGCTACAAGCTGCTCTTCAGAAAGCGAAATAATGGAACGCTCCGACCTGCGACAAACACACCGGGCAATATGAATAATTGAAACTAGTTTATCCCCTCCTGGAAGAACGAAATTTTTCATTTCAGGAAGTACTTTATTCATTAAATCGATTTCTTTTTCAAGCGAGTCAACAAATTTGCCATTCACATCGGGGATATAATCAAAGGACTTACCTTCCTCTGTAGCCAGGTGAGACCCGACAACAAATAATTCATTTTGAATTTGTACGAGAAAACTGTGGTGATCTTTCAATTCATCATGGTCGCGAATTAATCCCAGGTAGGAATTGAGTTCATCAATATTACCATAGGCTTCGATCCTGATATCGGATTTCTTAACCCTTTTACCTCCAAGCAAAGCCGTTTTACCTTTATCTCCGGTTCGGGTATAAATCTTCATTAAGTTTTCTGGGCCGCTGCTTCGTAATCCGGGCGGAAAATGTTTTCATTTTTTCTATCAGACTCTACCAGTCCGTCACGTAAATATACTATTCGATGTGCATAATGAGAGATGTCGGCTTCATGGGTTACCATAATGATTGTATTTCCTTGTTCATGCAGTTTCGCAAAAAGTTCCATGATGTCATAAGATGTTTTGGAATCAAGATTACCGGTAGGCTCATCTGCCAGTAAAATGCTGGGAGTATTTACCAGTGCGCGGGCAATTGCTACACGTTGTCTTTGACCTCCCGAGAGTTCATTCGGTCTGTGTTTGGCCCGATCGTCTAATCCTACATTTGCAAGTGACATCATGGCCATCTCTTCACGGTCGTATTTTCCATATCCAGCGTAAATTAATGGTAATGCAACATTTTCCAGGGCAGTTGCTCTTGGTAACAGATTAAATGTCTGGAATATAAATCCAATTTCTTTATTCCGGATTTCAGCCAGTTCGTTTTCCGTAAGGTCACTTACGTCATGGCCATTTAGTATGTAAACTCCACTGGTTACCGTATCCAGACATCCAATGATATTCATCATTGTTGATTTGCCTGATCCGGAGGCCCCCATAAAAGCAACATATTCCCCTTTGTAGATGTCAATTGTAATGGATTGCAAAGCCTTAACAACTTCACTTCCCATATGGTAAATCCTTGCGATTTCCCTTGTTTCAATAATCTTCTTCATATTCCTAAGATGACTCTATTCCCGAAAAGTTACATTCCGGGAAGCAAATTTATGATAATAACTTTATTACATTACGAATATTGATTACAAATGGATTAATTATTAAGGGCTTTACCAAATAATATTATTTAAGCGGGCAATTTACCCTATCAGCATTCTAATAAAAAGCCGGGTTAAATTCCTGATTCAAATATAATTCTTCCAGTTTCACCCTGTTTTCAGCAATAAATTGGTTATATTCTTCAATATCAACAAGTTGGTGTAATGTTTTAAGGCCGTCAAGTGCGTATCTTGAAAGGTTTTGATTTATAGATTCCCGGACATAAGCTTTTAGTAATGTAATGGATTTCGGGTTTATCCGAAGTGCATTGATAAGTATATTATAGGGACGCATCGATTTACGGTCGTCACTGAAATATCTGGCGCTTGTGATCGTCGCCTGCTCATTAAAAGCATTCATATTTTGAATTGATGCAAAGTAGGTGTTAACGTTAGAATCATTTTTATCCAAAGCCAATAATGCTTCAAAATTAAGTTTTTGATCCATTGGTATCCAGTTATTCGATAGAGCGTATTCAAGACTGTCAAAGTTGCTTTCCTGCACCCACCTGTTCATTTGTAATGATAAGTACTTCGATGAATATTCCTTTGGTATATTTTCCATCGTTATCAATAAATTCCGGAAATAGATTGCCAAATTCTCACGATCTTTTCTGTGAAAGTGTTTTATAAGATATATGCCCAATTGAAATCGTTTTTCCAAGCTCGAAATGGAATTAAATACCTCTTTGATCTTCTCACTTTCCAGTTCATTTACTTTCCACCTGACAAATAAGATTTTTTCGTCATCATTGAATTTCTTATAATCACGGAACGTGCTATTTAGGATCTTAAGTATGTATTTTGCTTTTTCAGAATCAGGGAGAGAATCATTTTTAGCTAAATTGTTCCAGTAAATGCGTGCTTTATCAGCATCTTTTGTATGCAACCGTGCTATGTTTAAAGGCTCCTCAGAATTAGGATAATTGTTAAAATAGGCAGATTCAAAATAAAAAACTGCCTGGTCCATATCCTGCAATTCCATCATTAATAATCCAAGGGTATAGAAGTATAGATCAGGGTTATTAATTGAAGTCATTGTAAGCTGTTGCAATGATTCGATTGACTTATTTACAAACCCATTTCTAAAGTTTGCGAGAGCAACAGCGTACCGGATTGGCTCCGAAAACCGGCTGGTCCCATTGTAGGTGGCAGCTTGCCCTACATTATTCAGAAGTGTACTGTCAATATATTTATACTGGTTGGTGATATAATTAATTGCATACGAGACTGAGTAGATAGACAGCAAACTGTCTAATCTGAACACATTATCTATTTGATCGAAAATTTCATTTTGGGTTTTTAAAACCAGGGAATTGGTAAATGCTGAAGGAGATCCTGTAACATTATAGTGCTTGATTATTGAGTCTGGATCAGTTTTTACTCCATGCCTTGCAAGTACACCAAGGTAATTCGATGGTGGAGTGGCATTATGAGTACCACTACGGTAAGCTGCGTCAAAATAAATCAAAGCGGAATCCGGCAGGTTCATCCTCCCAAAAAGCACAGCTTTATTATTTAGTATTGCTGAGCTTTTTTGAAACACCTTTTGTCCGTCAGATAATATAAAATGGGAACTAAAAATATCTCCCGATGTTAACAATAGCCTGCTCAGATTTACAAAAGCCATTTCACTGGGCCGGACTTGCGTGGCATTGGTGTAGTCTTCCACTGCCTCAGAGATTTCATTTTTTCCTTCATAGATTTTCGCCAGGCTATAATTGGATTTATGATTATTATATCCATATAGTTTGCCATTTTCATAAAACGATTCTGCAGAGACCAAATCGTTCGTTAACCTGTAATAATCCCCAACATTATTAAACATTCCTGATAAGGATTGAAATAAGGGTACCTGAATGTTTTCTTTTAAAGCAAACCCTAATACCACCATCAAACCGGCAAACCGGAAAGTGAAGTGTGGTAAATTTTTTGGTTTGTAAATCACTTTTTCCAGATTCATATTTGCTCGAAGCATACCCATGAAATTCAAAATAATGTAGAGAAAAAAGATGGCCCCGAAACCAAAATGACTATAAATAATGGCATCTTTTACCGCCTGTAGAATGGCATCATTGGTATTTCCTAGAAAATAAAATATTGATCCAAAACAAAAGAGACCCATCACCAGGTATATTAATACCAGTATAGGAAAGTGCTTTACACTTTTAAATAATTCTTTCCGCGTCTGAAGCCCCCACAATCCTAAAATTGCTGAAAACGATAACAATACATACGGGTTGAGATAATAAAATTCCCAGTCAATAACATGGGTGTCATACAGGAGAAGAATGGTGACATTGGCCAGGTAAATGAATGAAAATAGGGTAAACCTGGTAAGGTTGTTCCCTGATTTTAATCCGGGCCTCGAAATGGAAATAACTATAAAATGGAGGATCTCATGGGAAACCATCAATATAAATATCATACCAATAATGTAAGGGACCAGAAAACCGTTGGCAGCCAGTAAAAGGAATGGCTTGTCTACTTCTGCAAAAAAATAAATTAGTACGCCCCACAAAATGGTTAACCCTGCGAAAGCTTTTAGACGGTTTGGGAAGCCCCATTGGGTTTGAAGTGCATTGTACAGGTAGCTGAGCCCAAGGTAGGAAACGATTATCACTATCAAAAGTGTGTTATCTGAGAGGCCGAAAACAAGCAACTGATCAAATTTGAAATATGCCAGTATGAGAACAAAAATAATATTGAAAACGAAGTACCAGAGCTTTGGTAAAAATGTTGTGGATGTTATTCCCAGGATCATGGATGAAATAATGATGACCAGGAATGAATAATTTGCAATCAAATTTATCTTTAGTTCACCCCCCACAAAAGATTCGGTGATTAGGTAGTTGTTCTCAGGTATCAAAAATTGGAAAGGCCCGATATCCAGGATAGTAATTGTAACAGGAACTTCATCAAGCTGTCCGGTGATTTGCCAATCCAATACATTTGAATAACCCACTGCATCTGTAAACAATACATATATGATGGAGGCAAAAAAGAGGAACCCAAAGAGCAGGAAAGTATTCTTTATTGACGTAGGCCATTCAGCCCAGAAATTAAATCGCATGAATATCAAATAGTTTTATAGGATCATTTGTTTTTTTTGACCAGTGGTACTCTAATAAACCGGTCATCACTTTCCGGGGCGTTTTGAAGTAATTTATCCCTGTCCATAGATGGTTTTACTTCATCTTTTCGTGTATGATTAACTTCCGCTGACATTCCGGTAATGGGTGAGATACCTGATGTATCAATTTCCTGAAGTTTTCCCATCCATGTAAGTATTTCCGATAAACTATCCTTCATACTTTTCTTTTCTTCGTCAGGAATCTTTAGTCTTGCAAGCCTGGATAGTTTATCAAGCAATTGATCATCAATTTTCATTTTCTGTTTTGTTTTTTTAACTCAAGATCGATGCGGTTAAAAGTAGTCTTTTTTAATTCCTCAAGGTCGTCAAGGGTCATACCGTTGGTGGGTATGGGTTGATGTACGATGATTCGTAATTTATGGTTTCTTTTATTCAATCTGAGTTTTTTATTGTCAGGTAAAATTATCCAATTAAATGGAATAGTTACTGGTACAATAGGTACTTGTTTTTCAATGGCAATTCGAAAAGGGCCATCTTTGAAACGGACCATTTCAGGAGGAGATGTCGTGATAATCCCTCCTTCCGGAAAAATCACAAGGTTTTTACCATTGTCCAATTCTTCTTTGGACCTGATAATTGTATTGTAACGGCTGCGGTAATTCCGTCTATCAACAGGAATATGAAACCTCTTAAACACATACCCGAATAAAGGTATTTTTTGAATTTCACTTTTACCCACATAAACAATATTATTACCGATCAGTGGAATAGTAGGTATATCAAGGATCGACATATGATTGGGGCAAAAGATATAACGGGTATTTTCTTTCAGTTTTACTTCAAATTGAATGTCGAGGGGGATTCGGTTGATCTTAAAATAAAGGATGCAATAGTAGTGGTTGAGCTTGTAGGCAAATTTATGCAACTTTTTATCAAAGCTAAAGAGGACATAAAACGGGAAAAAAACCAGAAATAAGATCATTAACGTGATAAAAGCAAAATAGGTATTGAAAAAATGACGCATTCCTAAATGTAATTTCCTTTCTGTTTTAAACGTAAAATAAGCAAGATTCGAATGAAAAAAAAAGACTGCTCTAAAGCAGCCTTATTTAATCTTCCTTCGCATTCCGCTTGCGCCACCACTTAAAGCTTAGGTAACACACGGTCGGCGGACGAGAAGTGAGGTTTTATTTTTTAAATTGATTTCTAGTGTGTTGAGAGGTATTCAGCAACACCTTCGCGCGATTCTTTCATTGCATCTGCTCCTTCTTCCCAATTAGCCGGGCAGACTTCTCCAAATTTCAGGTGATGGTGCCATGCATCAATAATTCGCAAATACTCATCAATATTTCTTCCCAAAGGCAGGTCATTGATGGTTTCATGCCGTATAATTCCTTCCTTGTCGATGAAGAATGATCCCCTGAATGCTATGGCACTCCCTTCAAATTCCAATCGTCCATCCTCAGCGTAGCTCCAGTCGCCACCAAGAACCCCGAAATTTGATGCTATTGTTTTGGCAATGTCAGCTGCCATAGGATAAGTGATGCCCATGATTCCTCCCTGGTCTTTTGGTGTATTTAACCAGGCAAGATGAGTTTCAGGCGTATCCGTTGAACATCCAACTACCTGGACACCTCTTTTTTCAAACTCTTCAAGTTTTTCCTGGAAAGCCAGGATCTCCGTAGGGCATACGTATGTAAAATCTTTTGGATAGAAAAAGAACAGTACTTCTTTGTTCCCGATATATTGTTCTAAAGAGAATGAATCAACGATTTCATCACCGTTGATAATCGCTTCTGCATTAAAAATTGGTGCTTTTTTCCCTACTAATGACATAATTATAAGTGTTTTATATTGTAAAATTATTTTATAGCATCTGAAATGATCAGATTACGATTCGGATCTTTTTTTTCGCCGGTAATATGCAAACGGATATCGTTTATCTCCAGGTTCTTAATATTTTTTGCCTTAAGATAATCCGAAATTATTTTGTCCAGTTCATCATCTTTGAAATCAATAATTTCATTGGTATTGGAGCAATAAATATGGTTGTGATTTTCCATCCTTGCATCATAGCGCATGTTCCCTTCACTCGTATTTACTCTTTTGATAAGCGTTTTTTCAACAAAAACTTCCAGGGTCTTGTAAATGGTTCCCAGGCTAATGCTAGGGTTATCTTTTTTGATATTTTCATAAATGATTTCGGCCGTTGGGTGGCTCTTTGATTCCATCAAAGACTGGAAAATTACAAGCCGCTGCTGGGTTACTTTTAATCCACTTGCTGATACTGTTTCTTTAATCGATTGGAGGTTTTGATTTGCCAAATCTAAATGAGAATAATTCTTAATAAGTAAAATTTATTGAAACAAAATTAGAATATTCGAGCAAAAAAATATGCATTGGTATTGAAGTTTTTTAAAGATAATTGCCTGATTTGTATGTATTTTACTATTTTGACCTTTATATAGGTTACAATTTTCTGAAAGTAAGTGTGAAAACTCATGAAAGAATTAACTAAAAGGTATTTTTTATTCGTTTTACTGGTGATGGGTTTGGGTTCAACTTCTTATGCCCAGTTACCTGATTTTGATCTGTTAGTCAAAGGTGGAGGAGAGGATATGACAACATACATGGGGTATTATGTAAACCCATTTATGAACAGTTTTGGTACAGGCATCGTTAATGGCTGGTACAATACCGCAAAACCTCATCAAGCGCTGGGTTTTGACCTGACAATCTATGGTAGCCTTGTGAAAGTACCTGATGCCGAAAGGTTATTTACTTTCAATCAAAGTGAATATAATAGCCTTCAACTGGCATCCGGGGCATCCAGCGCTCAACTACCAACTTTGCTGGGTCCTTCAACAAGTGAGCAGCTGGTTTCTGATTATACAGATCCTGACACCGGAATCAATATAAGATCGAATCCATTCGATGCACCAAGTGGGTTGCAGGATGATTTAAAGACTTCAAATAGTGTACCGGTACCGATGATCCAGTTGGCTGTGGGTATTGTTAAAAACACAGAACTAATTGTCAGGTATGCACCAAGTGTGAATATTGGGAACGCTTTTAAATTAAGATTTTTTGGACTTGGAGTCAAACACGATGTCAAACAGTGGATACCGGGTATAAAAACCTTGCCGATCGACCTTTCGATCCTTATAGGATATACAAATCTTGATACTGATTATAGTTTTTCTGATACAAGTGTAATCCAGACACAAAATGCGAAAGCTGATTTTGACATTAAAGCCTGGACGATCCAGGCATTGATTTCAAAAAAATTGTCTGTTGTTACTTTCTATGGTGGGGTTGGGTACAATATCATTAATTCCGATTTTATAATGTCAGGAGATTACCTGATCACTGATGCAACAGATCCGGCACTTGCTGTTACGGTTACTGATCCCGTAAACCTTAGCTTTAAAACAAATGGTTTTCGTGCCACTGTTGGGTTGCGGTTGAAACTGGCGGTATTTACTTTCCACGGTGATTATACAGTTCAGAAGTATAATACCATTTCATTTGGGTTTGGGATAAATGTAAGGTAAAATCTTAATAATCAATGAGGAATAAAGGTCACATGTTAACTCTGTGGCCTTATTTTTTGTAATTTAATAACAAAACAAAATGGCATTCAAAGTATCACTACTATCCAGAATTTGTGAAGCTCCGGGAGTCCCCGGATATGAGGGTCGAATTCGCGAGCTTGTAATTTCTGAAATCAAATCCCTGGTTGATGATGTTCACATTGACAACATGGGAAATGTAATTGCCCTGAAAAAAGGAATTAATAATCCAGGCAATAAAAAAGTGATGATCGCGGCCCATATGGACGAAATCGGCTTCATGGTTACCCATATTGATGATGATGGGTTTTTAAGGTTTACAGCGCTTGGTGGATTTGATCCCAAAACCCTGACGGCGCAGCGGGTTATCGTTCATGGGAAAAAAGATTTGATTGGGGTTATGGGTACAAAACCAATACATGTAATGACGCAGGAAGAGCGCAACAAACTACCGAAAATGCAGGATTACTATATTGATATGGGCAGGAGCAAAAAGGATGTTGAGAAGTGGATACAAGTAGGTGACCCAGTCACCCGCGAAAGGGAATTGGTGGAAATGGGAGATTGTGTGAATTGCAAATCCATTGACAATCGGGTTTCAGTATTTGTCCTTATTGAAACCCTGAGAAATTTAAAAAAGAATCCCTACGATGTTTATGGGGTATTTACTGTACAGGAGGAGGTAGGTATCCGGGGTGCAAATGTAGCTGCTCACCAGATTAATCCTGATTTTGGTTTTGGAGTTGATACCACCATTGCTTTTGATCTTCCCGGTGCGCAGCCACACGAAAAGGTAACCTCACTTGGAAAGGGAACTGCAATTAAAATTATGGATGCGATGACTATTTGTGATTATCGAATGGTGGATTACATGAAAAAAACAGCTGACAAACATAAAATCAAATGGCAGAATGAAATCCTCGTCGCTGGAGGTACTGACACAGCAGGTATTCAGCGGATGGGTAAAGAAGGCGCTATATCGGGTGCCGTATCGATACCCACACGACACCTGCACCAGGTAATAGAAATGGCCAATAAAAAAGATATTGAGGGGTCAATCAAACTGCTGAAAGCTTGCCTTGAAGACATAGACAGTTACGACTGGGCCCACAATTAAATTTTATAACTAACCATATAGATATTATAATTTGATATAGCTGAAACTCCAGATCGAAGGCTTACAATAACTATGCGATTGGAAAATATAAAGATATACCATTATTCAAAAGTATGGCATAGCCATGACTATGTCATAGATAAGAATACCAGCTTAGAAAAATACCATTCAAAACGTTTGGCTATCTAAAACTTGTGCTTCGGTATAAAGGAAAATCAATATGCAAGTCACCCTTCTTTTAAATGATCCTTCTTCATTTTCTTTTGCATGCCCAAAAGAAAAGAAGCAACCTGCCTGCGCAGGCAGGAAGAAAAA
>SDBV01007844.1_pt1 | contig 14512 bp, 7 predicted proteins | sample 2277081 | NCBI WGS metagenome assembly SDBV01 (sample SAMN10402039, study PRJNA504765) | marine sediment metagenome | isolation source: marine sediment core GS10_PC15, 223 cmbsf | place: Arctic Ocean: Southern Knipovich Ridge | collected 2010
GGGCTATCCTGCCGGAGGCTGTCGCGACCTGATACGGTATTGCTGTCGAAGAAATACTCCATGCCACTAGCATCAGAAGCAGTAGTGGCAGTCATTTCAATCGAATCGCTACCGGTACCATTCGACTATGTTGCCCAAGTCATTGGGTCAGGTGTTGGTGCGTTGACATCTTTGATATCGGTGGTAGCTGAAGCAGTAGTTGAAAAGGCAGTTTCGTTCTGATTGCTACTCTTATCACGCGCCTTGACCTTATAGGTGTATTGCGTATTTGGCGTAAGGCCGGTATCTTCATACGTCGTACTATCCTGCCAATAACTATCATGGCCACCTGCGGTATTGCAATCGAATAAGTATTCGACGTCACTGGTATCGCTGGCAGTGGTAGCAGTCATCGAGATTGAAGTGCCGCCTGTAGAATTCGGCTCCGTAGCCCATGTCATCGGGTCAGGAGTTGGTGCGCTGGTATCTTCCGGAGGTGGTCCGCCGGAACTGCCTGTAATAACGACATCGTCAACACAAGCATATTCATTATTCTTGTTGGCATTGGTGCGGTACCGCAGTTTGAAGCTGGCGTTGTCATCGGCATTAGGGTCAAGAGCCCAATTTTTTGAGCTGCAGATTGTAGGCTGGATGGCCTCGATTTGATTCCACTGTGTACCATCATGCCATTCAACATAGAGATATTCGCCGGCTTCCATACCAGCCGTTTTGCAGATGTAGTTAATCTCTATGTCAGTGTATCCTTCAGTGCTTAGAGCCTTCTCAATCCATCCCGTGGCCTTCATTTGAGCACCATTTTCAGCCTCACAAGCACACTGATTGTTTACATTGGTGCTGCCTGAAGTAGTCCAGCCGCCGGTATCAAAATCACCGTAAACCGGGAAGCTGTCACTAAAGAGTATCGCAGGCCCGCTACTTTCGGAATCTGTTGTTGCAGAAGCGGTGGTGGAAAAAGTGGTTTCGTTCTGGTTGCTGCTCTTATCACGAACCTTTATCCTGTAGGTGTACATCGTATTCGGCTCAAGTTCGGTGTCCATGTAGTAATTGCTTGCCTGCCAATCGCTACAGTGACCAACTTCTGTCGTGCACTCGAAGAAGTATTCAACACCGCTGGAATCCGAAGATGCAGTAGCTGTCATTTCTATCTCGCTGCTGCTGAGAGCGTTGGGTTCACTTGCCCAAGTACTCTGGTCTGGAGTAGGTGCCGTGGAATCCTGCGAGTTAGTAGTATCATTAGCTGTTGTTGAGAACGCAGTTTCGTTCTGGCTTGCGCTTAAATCGCGAGCTTTAACCTGGTAAGTATACTGTGTACTCGGGTCAAGTTCGGTGTCTTCATAAGTAGCACTGGATTGCCAATCGCTGTCATGGCCGCCATTCGTGATGCAATCGAAATAGTATTCGACACCGCTGTCATCAGAGGCGGTGGTAGCAACCATCTTTATTGAGGCATCTCCGGTAGCATACGGTACCGTTGACCAGGTCATTGAGTCAGGAGTCGGTGCGTTAGTATCTGGTGTGATACCAGCTATTTGCTGAATTTCTCCGGCGTATAGAGCCCTGTCGTAGACACGGACGTCATCGATAAGGCCGAAGAAATCACTTGGATGAGTTGCTGAAGAACTTCCGATGTAGAATGGGTATCCATCCCAGCTATTTAACAGACCATTGCAGTCAACGGAAGCATCAAGTTCGCCGTCGATATAGAGGTACTTCTTAGCCCCATCATATACGACAGCGACATGATGCCACGTTCCGTCGGCAATAAGTGTGTTTCCTTCGAGGTCGTTGTTGCTAAGGACGGATGTAGAGAAACGAGCAACACTACCAAGTCCGCCATGAATTCTCCAGGCGTAACCCTTGGTAACGATGGGAACCAATTCCGGCAATGAATTTGTCTTTATCCATGCTGCGATAGTAATCACTTCATTGATGTCAGTAACAGAATCATTTCCGCAGTCGAGATAATCGCCGTCACCATCAAGCGTCAATACATTGCTGTCTATGACAGAATCATAAACCAGACTAGCGCCACCAACCGGTGTAGCAGCAGGTCCGTAGATGCTGTTGCTGTAGTCGCCTTCAAACTCATACTGCGACCTCGGACCCGTGGCAATTTGCGTCGTGAAGCTCCAGACAGTACCGGTTGTTGTTCCAAGAATGTTCTTCTCGTCGATACGCCAGTAATAAGGCGTGTCTGAACTCATAGTATTGGGGTCATAAGTAGTATCTGACTGGTTGCCTTGGAATGTACCCGGGCTTGCCGTGCCGAAGTAGACATCATGTGAATTGGCATCGATACCGGCAGTCCAGCTGAGGTCAGCTTCAGTATAAACCGATTCAGCACCATCGGCAGGGTCAGGGTTGGTTGCCTGTCCCGGTGTTTGCAGCGCGTCAGTCGTAGCTGGCGAAGTTGTTGACCATCCGGCTTCGTTCTGGCTGCCGCTTTTGTCCCGAGCGTTGACCTGATATGTGTACTGTGTATCGGGCGTAAGGCCTGTATCCTCATAGGTTGCGTCATTTTGCCAACTGCTGTCATGACCGCCACCTGCGGTGCAGGCAAAGTAATACTCAACACCACCGGCATCGGCAGCTGTTGTAGCAGTCATTGAAATGGAGCTGCTGCCCGTAGCAGCAGGTACGCTTGACCATGTCATTGGGCTGGGGACAGGTGAAGTAGATTCTATAAGCTCTAAATTATACGTTCCTTCCGGGATGTTTACTTTTACCCAATTCGTCCCTGAGTCGACAATCGAAAGATTCGAACATCCTTCCAGTGCGACAGCGGTAATTCCGGGATAATAGAACGTAACATCGGAACTTGGAGAAATAATCCTTCCTTTTGCACCATTGAGATAGACGCTGACGTCACTTACGGAACTATAGCCTACTCTTGGAGTAGAGCCGTCGTCGAAGTAGTTACCCTTTCGTACGAAATAGGAGGTCAGCGTACTGCTATCCAGCCGATACCAGGCGGCAAGGCCCTGGAAAATGATATTGCCACTAGTAACCTGGCTTGTTCCTGCTGCCTCTAAGGCATAGTCTTCAATGGAGCCTTGAGTGACTTTTGCTCCGGTGTAACCTGTACCGGAAACTCTGGCCATAGTTGCCTTCGGATGCGTATCATCATGGGGAAACAGTACCGTGATAATATTGACTTTGCCGCTACCGTCGGTGTTATAGTCCGAGTACAGATACTTACCCACAAAGCAATCGGACTCGGTAGACATACGAGCCATAAGGCCGTCATCGACTGTTACCGTAGCCGGTGTCGTACCGAGAAAGATGCTCAAATAAACATCGTGGCCCGGCGGGGTGTAAGTGTGAGGACTGACTTTAAACCTGTATTCAGTAGACGCAGTGACTGTGGTAGAGTTATCTGCATTGGGGTGCAAAGCCACATTTGCCTGGTGGCTTGACGTGTTAGCGTCAACTTCGTCAGAAAGAATCCAGTATCCATTTACGTTTTCGGTCGGGTCAGGATGTACAAACATGAAGTTGCGGTTGTGATATCCGACTGAGAGTGCATTGCCGGAATCAGAACAGGCATAATCGAATTTCGGGGCGGTAAAGCCCTCTGCAATACCTGCACCAACCTTGCCTGCATGGTCAGTGTCATTAATCAGGACGGTGTTGCTCGACTCGGCGGTGTCGTGAATATATGCCCATGAATAACCCAGGGCACCTATGCTTGCACCAACATAGCCGGAGTTTCGTAATACGTGTTCTCCATAAGCAGCCAAGTGAATGGCACCGACATCTTTGTGTGAATGCCAATCTTCGCCCATTGGTGACCACAAAGCACCGTAAAGAGCACGGTCTGAAACGCCTGCTTCAATAAATACGGCGGTAGCATCGTCCCATATGTCACTGGGCGACCTTTGCGGCGTAGGGAACGGCTGGTCCATGAAAACATAATAGAGTAGCCGACCAGGCGGTGGGTTGCCTCTTGTGTTCCAGGCTGCATACGCATATGCTTCAGAAGAAAATTTGTGCATGCGATATACACTGGGGCCATTCTCGTGGTAGTTTCTATTCGGAGATGAATCACCAAATGTGGAGTTTTTGCCGAACGGCGTAACCGAAGCACCATAAATCCATTCGTAAAAGGACCTTATTGTGGGGTCGGAGTAATACGTGTTGTCCTCGCCGGTATACTCAAGAACATCCATAAAATTGGCTTTGGCAACTCGCTCAGCAGCAAGTCGCTGTCCGCCATATCCGGGTCCTTCTTTGAATGGGCCGCTACTTAACAATAAGTTAAACAGTTTCGTCCGGTAGTCATTCTTTGCGGTGTTCAGGTCGCTGGCGTTTTCCGTATAGGCCGCCCAGATTCCACGTACACCATAGAGATTCAACTGCCACGACGTGCTGTTATTGTTGTACCAGTCAGCTACGAGCTGCAACTCGGTTTCGATATCGCTAAGGTCTGTCGAGTTGAAATCGCGGTACATTATGTCCACAGCCAGTACAGTATTGAAAAAAGCGCTGCCCGGCGGGACACATTTCTTCCAGTCATTAGCCAATCCACTTCGCAGGTTGGGCCAGTTGTTCACAATGTTGTCACGAACCTTTTGAAGATAAGTTGACCTGTTATTGGGGTCAAGTATGTAGGCCAATGCACAGGAACTGACAATATCATCCATACGCCAGGCCTTTACGTCGTAAGCATCGCCTGAGTTGTATGTAAGGTTCTGCGCATCGCTGATGGCAGTTGCTTTCATACTACTCCAGGGATAGTCTGAGGCCAGTGCTCGCAGATTTGAGTCGTTCGCATCATCAATTATAAGGAAGGGATGCGTCGCTGCGCTTGCGCTGGCAGCCAGGCAGAAGACTAACAATAGTAAAATCCTTTCTTTCATAGTTTTTCTCCTTAATCTTTTTTTTGTCTGTTGTTCTATAACATTAACATTATTCTGTGAGATTGCAGTGTTACCCTTATCTTCACCTCCTTTCGAATGATAAATAGAACTCCACAGTCAATAATGTTATTATGAACACTCTCCGTGGTGATTATCTTAATGTAGATGTTTCTTCTTTTTTCAGAATTATTCCAGCCAACTAAGCTAATCGCACGTTGTGCAACGAAAAAGAAATAGCTCGCTTATATGAATAAATCTAGTTAGAAAAACTCCGCAGGGTGTGTGTGGGGTGTGTGGACATCGAGAGATTGCAATCGTTACTTGAATTGCCAAATTGTCACGCAATATAAGTGAAATCAACAGTAAGATTCAAGCTGGTGGTGGTGAGCGTTTTTTTCCTCTCCTGTCTTTCTCTCCTAACTAGTCAATAAATTTTTTATTCACAAAAACTTGTCCTACGCTTGCCAGTATATCACAGTTTGCCGCATTTTGCCACTTTGTAAAAGCATCTTATCTTTATAACTACAATTACAATAAGCTGTTACGCATATTCTGCCACCGGGGTCCATAACCCGGAGGTCGCAGGTTCGAACTACCTCACTAAAGTGAATTATAGCCGTCTGCTATAGGATAGATGTTGATTAGAAAAATCAAAATTTGTGATTTTTTCTTTCATAGTTTGGCTATGGGACCCTTTGAATGGACAAATTCCCGATATGATAAGGGAAAATCGATTATTACTCTTTCATTCCCGGTTCTTTTCATAAAAAAATCTTAAAAACACGGAAATTTGCAATCAACATTTAGCTTCACTTTTACGACTACAAGTTGAATTGGTATAGCTTAATGGTATCAGGTCAGGTTTGGATGGGTTTGCAAGCTGTAATAGTGGACTTGTTATAAATTTGCCTGTGAATCCAGTAAGGGTGTATATGGTGATAAATATCCTTACGCCCCAAGCAATTTATAATTTTTGAAAGAAGACTATTATGCATCGCCATCATCATGACACTTTTATCCGAGCAATTAAAGAGAAGAGGAAAGTCAGATTGGTCTATTGCACCAAAGATGGGTGCTTATGGGGCAAAGTGTGCATTCCTTTGGATTACAAACCGGGTCAACGTACAGAAAGCAAATCGGATTGTTACTATTTTTGGGATGCTGAGATAGACGCTGATTGCGACCCCTTAATTTTAACACAGCACCAAATAGAAGGTATGTGGCTGGACAAGGACACCTTTGACCCTGCGGAAGTATGTCAAATAGAAGAATAAAAAGCAGCGGGTTATAAAGAAAAAGGGAAGTGTTCGCTAAATATTGCTCATTTAGATGGGTGTGGTGAGTAACTTCAGCGTGATGCTTCCCTTCTTTTGAACTTAAAGAACTTATGAAAGCACAAAAAAACTTGATTACAGTGTTTATTACCTCTCTTCCACACATAAAGGACAGGTATTGCCAATGGGCCATAAATTCAGTATAATGAGTTGTTTTCAAATAATCCTTCTTTTTGGCTTTTGGAGCAGAGCGGAAGTGTGTGCGGTGACTACAAAGAGGAGGGGGGGAGATGTACCGACTAACGTCGAACATGCGGCGAAACTCTTTGCCGAATATGGGGGTTTTATCCGCTCAGTCATTAATTTCAATGTCAAGAACCAAGCTCTACGCGAGGATTTATTCCAGGATTTATTCCTTTACTTCGTCTCGAAACCGATACCAGCAGAAGTGCAACATATGAAAGGTTTTCTTTATAAAGTAATATCTGACAGGAATAAAGATGCTTTCCGAAGGATAAACCGCTATCAGGAAAATTTACACAGGTATGCCTGTTCCAAGCACAAAAAAGGTGCCATCAGGCATCGGCCAGAAAGTGCCGTCATTAAGACGGAAGAAGCGGAGAGGATGTTCAGCTTGATTGCCAGACGTCTTCCTCCAACTGAAGCTCGTGCAGTGAAGCTGCGGTATAGGAACGGTTGCGACGTCACAGAAGCTGCCAGGAAAATGAGGGTAAAGCCAAGGTCCATCAGCAGATACGTTTCCATAGGACTTAAAAAAATTCGCTGTATTCTTCTCACAAGACAAGGGGGTAATCATGATAGCTATTAATTCCAATTCGTTTTGTCAGCAAGCCAGGAAGTATTATTATGAGTATCTCAGCAGTCAGAGCGAAGAAGGTGTCCCGGGAAAAATACTTGACCACATAGACGAATGTCAGCACTGCCAGGCTGAGGTCGGTCGACTCAAAGATGAGTTGGATGCTATGCTCCATGCCCAGGATACAGAGAATGCCGATTCCGCTATCACAACCGGCCTGGAGTTGCACTTTGCCTATATAGGGACATCTGTAACCTGTCAGACGGTCAGGCCGTTTCTGCCAAGCTTAGCTGACCCTATTTTAGAGATTGGCATCCCGACACCCATAACCGCCCATCTCGATAAATGTCAACAATGTACCAATGACCTGGAGACGATTCAGCAGTTAAATCTGACTCATAAACAACTGTGCCGGTTAGGTCAACTCTTTGCGGAAAAACCTGCCGAAGATGCTGTTAGCTGCTCTCAGGCCCAGGTTGCTCTCCGAATGGTTGCGACAATGAATTTTCACAAAACCAACGCAGAAGTTCTAAAGCATTTATGCATCTGTCCTGACTGCAGGGAACTGTTGTATCAATATCGAGAAGGAGTCCATAGGCAATGGCCAGATAGCCAAAGCTCTCAGAAGCAATTCCCATGCAAAGAGGTCTCCGCGAGTGACATTTTCGATTACTGTTTCCCCTACGGAATCGACCCAGCCGATGACCAATATGCCAAATTCCGCTCGTCATTAACCGCGCATGTACGCCAATGTCCGAGGTGCCTGGGCAAAATGCAGCAGTTGCACCGTGCCGTGTACAGCATTCTGGAACGCCGGGAATCCGGCATCGTTACCTGTTTTAAGGTTAAAGATGATGCTCATCATCTTGCCGCGAATGGCTCTGACGATTTGTACAGGGATTGGCCGATAAAAATAGAAGTGTTTGATGAAACTGGACCTGTAGTCACAGTGCTGACTGAACCTGTTGAAGTTCCGCCGAAACACGAACAAAGGGTCTCAGCCCTAAACTCAAAACAGTTTATCAAGCCGGCTGCTGTTGCTGCGGCAGTAATTCTGGCGGTTGTTATCCTCTTCAATGGTCCCGTAGCCAAAGCGGTTGACCTTAGTCAGATTTACAAGGCTCTGGAACAAATCAAAAATGTCTATCTCGCTGCCTTTGCTTCGGAGAAATCAGAGTCTGCTCAGGAACTATGGATTTCTCGAACATTGGACGTCAAGATGTTTAAGACCAAAAGCCAATTGGTTTTGTGGAATACCAGGGACAAATCCAGAAAAGCAAAAGATTCGAATACAGGCGCAATCACGAAAACAGAGTTGAACGATGATACCCTCGCCAAGGTCGGGGAAACTATGGAAGTGCCGTGGGGGTTGCTGCCGTTTGAAAATATATCCGCAGTCCCCGAGGACGCTGAATGGCAAAATGTAACGGACAAGAACATCGATACCTCTATTCCCAACGCGAAAGTTTACGATTTGATGTGGGTTGAAAAGAAATTTGGTGGTTCTATGAACTATCATAAGTGGCGAGGCTACATAGACACCGAAACAAAACTGCCGGCAAGAGTTGAACGGTGGGAGAAGCATACCAACGAAGAAGAATATAAGCTTTTGGCCATTATAAAGGTTGCTTATCCTGATGCCGTCGAAATACAGTCGGTCATCGATGATGCAGGCTTTTAGGTGGGTCATATTTCACTTCGGCACCCAAAGCGGGGAACGATTACTGTAGTTGTCGTCTGTTTCTTGCACGAATAAATCATCCGCTTTTATCCTGCTTGTATGGCCGTCGGCAAATGCGACGTTAACAGTTCTGTTGGGATGACGACCCTTTATCGCATCCCGCTCACAGTTCGGTGATATAGTTCTATTAAGTATTCGTTCCCTGTTAATCTCCATGCCGGGAACATAGAAGGCACCTTCTCTTCTTATATTCTCAAAAAGCTGGACAGATGCGTTTGTGGCGGCTCGCCAGCTTATAAGGCTGTATCCACTGTCAGTTATAAGTAATGTTTGAGCCGGTCTTTGAATCTGCTGCAACCCCAGCGGTGCTCCGACAAATTCGCTTCCTATAACTCCCGTGGGACCGGGAGAATCTCTGCAAATGCTCCGGTTGACTCCGTAGTTTCCACAGAGGATATTTGATTTCAACGAAAAACCCTTTATGTTCCTGGCTGGACACCGAAGGACGCCCCATTTGCTAAAGTTTTGCTTCGGTATATCACCAAAAGAGTGAAACCACCATAGACCCATCTTATCATACACAGCATTTCCGACATAGCCGCCTGGAGGCGGAAAAATACCGATGGTCGAATCGTCGAAACCATGGGGAAAGACATTGTTTTCCTGCTCATACACGACAAGGGCGAAGGACAACTGCCTGAGGTTCGAACCACAGGTGACTGCTTTGGCCTGGCTTCTGGTTGCGCGTAAGGCGGGTATCAGGATACCGATAAGCATCGCAATTATCGCGATAACCACAAGCAATTCAATGAGTGTAAAGCCGGTACGTCTCATATCTGTCCTAATTTTACCAAAAATCCACGCAAAAATAAAGAAAAGGTGAAGATTTCGAGCTTGCCTCCACTAAATTCCCCCCCCCAAAAAAAAATTTAAAAAAAATAGAATCTGCCATCAACATCGACCGGTCTGCTTTCGACATATAACCTAGGAGCCCTCGTCGGGGAGACCCTTTGTACGAGGGGGAGGGAAAAGGGTTATTAGTACAGAAAGATTTTAATTTCCTTCGGGTGGCGGTCAGAATTCCAGGTTTTGGCCGCCTCCCTCCTTCTTTTCTCAGGGAATTCAGGGGATATTACTGGCATGCCCGTATATACTGGGAGTACCAGTCGCTACTGAGCATACAGGTGCCGGGGTCGAACGGGTCTTCTATGCAGACACATGATATATTTCCCACCATACCGGTCCCGGAGCAGTTGCCGCCATTTTCATCCGGCTCGCAGCCGTATCGGTTGTAAAAGAGTCGGTACCGGCTTCCGCACATCATAAAAAGAGGTTCTGAGCAAAATATTATATCGTACACTTGAATCAGGTCTGTACAGGAGTAAAGACCGAATCCGCCCCCATCTGAGCCGACTATTTCGTGTAGGTTCTCGTCACTGATTTGGGTGAAATTTCCTGACAAAAGCAGAGGGGTTTTGGAAATCAACAGAACGGTACCCTCGCTCCAGCTTGACTTAAATGCGTCGAGCCGGGTGCGCTGATAGAACCTATCGCTGTTTAAATCTATAAGCCCGACATGTTTATCATCAATGGCCCCGAGCACAACGTAATGATTTATTTTCGGTATATGCAGAATTGCCTGAACGCCCTCTAAATCTTTTAGTGTCTGGGTGTCGGTTTTAACCGCAAGACAGTAAAAACCCAACTGTTGTGCGAATTGTCGCAGTGTATAAAGGCTTGTGTTTCTATTTGGCACATTCATCAATTGAGATAGTTGCTGGTCGTTGACATCGTGTCCTAACTTTGCCGAGACATACTTCATGGCCACTGTTGCACAGTTTTGAATTTGCGGGTCGCGGGTTGCCGCTATCGCAAGTTTGTCATGGAGCAGTGAATCAGTATCAACCTCATCAGAATGGTGATATAATAAAGTTGTGCCGGTAATTGACGAATCATACTCCACCAATGTATCGGTCTCATACGGAACAGCAAAAGAATCCGATGGAGGGGTACCTGCGTCAATGGAAGTGAGGTTCCAGCCGTCATAGGACAATAGTTCAGGCGGTTGTTTGGTATTATCATATCTTTCGATAATGATAGTGGTAGGAATCCATATACCGGAGACCAGTTGATAATCCTGGTAGGTTTTTACAATAGATGTATAACCAATGTTATTCACCGACCATGACAATACGGCATAATCCTTCGAAGCATCGAGCACGAAGACAATTTCCAGCGAAAGACCATTTATTTCTTTGAGCAATGTCAGATGCACCTGTTTTTGGCCGGCAATACCTGTTTCAAAAGCGGACGATTCGGCAGCCAAAAGCTCTTCGAGTGTATATATTCCGCGTCCCCATGGAACGATACCAGCGGTCAAAGGGCCGTTAACACCGACCGGGATGTTACCCACTTTTTCGGTAACAACTGCGTGGCCGCCGGACTTAAAATACATTGTGTGGCGGTTGCCGTCCCAGGCAAATACACGTCTTGCATTATTGTCCAGGTCTAAAGCCTTGCGGCTTTTTTCAGGCATCGTCTGGCTGCTGGAAGGATCGATATTGATTTCCCAATAGAATTTTTCGCCGTCGTACTTTACAATAACACTTGAATCAATTACAGACTCATCTGACGATTTGTACGCCTGATGTATGGCCTCAATGGTTCCAGCTGGAATCCAGGCCTCTTTTGCCTGGCTGGTAGTGAGCGTTTGAAAGATTTGCGCAATCTCTGCATCGTCTAATTGTCTATCCGCAAAGGCAAAATCCCTGACGACAAACAATAAAATAGCTGCTATTACAAAACCTCTTATTTTCATGATACTATCCTTTCCTTAATTTAATTAGCCAAGCCAACATAGACTCACTTCTGTATTATTATGAACCTTCCTGGGCTGCTATCATGGATTTGACATTGTCAATAATACTATTCCAACCATCTTCACTCATCACATCCCATATACCTTCATCCTGGAGCCGTAAGTCCTCCAAGTGTGCCAGCAACGGATAATAGTCGACTTCTTGTTGAGTTGGCGGAGCTTCTTGTGTTCCCATTGCCATTTCTTCTCCACCCATCATTTGCTGCGAATTTGAGTCTACCTGGTGAATGGTAATACCTTCCAGTTTAGGATAGGGTCGCTCGTTTAATAATTCCAGTGTAACATCACCCTGGCCTTCGCAGGTAAATACGAAACTGGCTAGATTGCCATCTGATATTGGTCCGGCAAACACACTTACGCCATATAACAGGATACCTTCCTGTTGATTTATACCCGGCCCCCAATAATCAAAGTACTCGTCGCCTACCAGAATTCGTGCGGTGCCCGGGCCGGGCGGATTGTCAGAATCGTATTCTGTATTATCAATGGAGCCGAGATTCGTATCAGAAATGTTGACCTCAACCTCAAATAAAATTATATCACCATACTCTTCGAGAGTTGTCATAACAACATACAGTGTGATACTCTCGTTAACATCAATTGTGATTTCATTAGCGCCATTGATGTCGACAATACTGTATATAACATTTGGGTCCTCCGGATAAGGTTCATTGGGATCTTCTGGCTCATTGGGGTCTTCCGGCACATTAGGGTCCTCCGGATTGTGGGGGTCATTAGGTTCTTCATTCGGTTCTGGAAATCCCCACAGCCAATAATCAACAAAAAGCCCCAAATCATAGCTGTTAACGTAACCATCCATGTCCAGGTCGGCACCGTTACACCAGTTTGGGTCGTTACAGTCTGCGGCGCCCCATTGTAAGGCAAATATCGCAAAATCAATGCAACTGACTTCATCATCAAAGTTTAAGTCACGTGTGGGAATATGAAAAAAACTGAGAAAATAATTTGGGTCATCCCAGCTTATACTGTAATCATAGAATCCTACATTGCAGTCGCCTGCTCCATCAGCATAGTAATCAATAACAAACCAGTCACCTGCAACGAAATTGCTGTCATTGATGTCGGAGCTATATAAATCAAAGCCCCATATCGATGAATCCTCCCACGCGGTTACTTTGGCCAAGTCACCTGCCGCTTCATAGTGAGAATCTGCGTAATCCCTTGCATTAAGGTAATTTGGGTCCAAACCTCTTCCGTCCAAAGCCCCAAGAGCCCTGTCCTGACCCGCAATGAATAAACCGCCGCTCCAGTAATTGTTGGAGTCCGAGTTTACAATAATTGTAAGCTCCTCACCGACCATAATATCATTGCCGTCAAAGGGGGTTTCGCCATCAGCCTCATATACTTTCAGGGTAATCTGTCCGACGGCTGCCGAAACTATGACAAAAACTAATATCAATACCAGCAGTTTTTTCATTATCGCCTCCTGTAAACCATTTTAAGATAGCAGCCCTTTTCATAAGAGCCGCTGAATGCACTACAAGGCACGAACAACTCCTTGAGCAGGTGCCCCATGCATACAATATATATGTCGATATTGAGTAGGCGAATGTTGATAGAAATTTTTTGTGACATCCCCAATTATTATGAGACAGGCATTAAATATTCGGCCGGACAGGACAGATTTCTCAGAAACAACCCCAGAAAGGCTCAAAAAAACAAACGTTCCTGCAAATCTCAGTTGTTTAGCAAATAATTCGTAAAATAAATGCAAAAAAATAATTTTTTTAATCAACAACTTGTGGGTGGGGTTCGGCAGGTTACCTAGAAGGGAGATTTTGACGCCCAAAAGGCTGGTTTTATTTATAAGGAGTTGTGACATTTAAAATTGACTTGGTTGGGGGGATGGAGAGAAAAACGGATGGGAGTAAGGGACATACTCAAGAGGCAAGTCTTATTCAGGGGGCAATCTAAAAATATACAGCGGAAGATGCATATACGCAATTTTGGTCTAAATATTAACATTTAATTAAGGAGAGAAAAATGTTGAAGCGAAAAGAGATTATTTTGGCGATTTTGGTGGTTTTGGTCTGGATGAGCGGGACGGTATGGGGACTGGCAGGTCGTGATGGCTTGGCTGGTGGTTATCAGCGAGACAAATTTGACAGGATGTGGGGGGAGGAATTACGTGGGCCAGGATATGTTCCTAATGAGATTATCATCAAATATAATGGGAGAGCAGTTGATATTGTCGCTAGTGAAGTTGCACAGAAGAAAGCAGCGAAAGATTTTAAGATATCGGCTTCTTTAGACCAATTGAATCAGCAATATAACGTAACGAAGATTAAGCCTCTATTTAAGAATTTCAAAAAAAGAAGGGCGGAATTAGCGAAGCTGCCGACAAAAGACAAAAGCAAGCTCACAAATACAGACAAACGGATTTTACGAAGACTCAAGCGCGCCCCTAAGGGTGCGAAAGTTCCCGCACTGGACAGGATTTATAAACTGACGGTAGCATTACAGCCGGGGCAATTACTCGAGGATGCGGTAGCGGCGTATAACAATAATCCTGATGTCGAATACGCTGAGTTGAACGGTATTGTTTCGATATGTGCGACAACACCAAATGACCCTAATTATTCCAAGCAATGGGCTTTGAATAACACTGGCCAGGATTATCCTGTTCTATATGGCGGGACCGAATCGGGGACGTTGGACAGTGATATAAATGCTCCGGAGGCATGGGACATAAGTACAGGCAGCAGCGATGTGCTTGTGGCTGTTATTGATTCAGGTGTAGATTACAATCATTCGGACCTCCGCAATAACATGTGGACTGACGGCGGTTTCTATGGATATGATTTTATAAATAATGACAATGACCCGAACGACGATCACTGCCATGGCACACATTGTTCGGCCATTATCGCAGCGGAGGGTAATGACGGCATAGATATAGCAGGTGTTAGCTGGAATGCGCAGCTAATGGCGGTAAAGTGTTTCGACGTTACCGACAAGAGCGATGCCGCCAATGGGGCCGGA
>SDBV01007845.1_pt1 | contig 14509 bp, 23 predicted proteins | sample 2277081 | NCBI WGS metagenome assembly SDBV01 (sample SAMN10402039, study PRJNA504765) | marine sediment metagenome | isolation source: marine sediment core GS10_PC15, 223 cmbsf | place: Arctic Ocean: Southern Knipovich Ridge | collected 2010
CCCAATTTGATTTTCCCCAATTTGATTTTCCCCAATCAATTTCAATTCCATCTCTAACAAAAGGATAAGGGCATGGGTCAAAGTCAAATTTAAATTCTTTATTTAATTGGTCATAAATATCTTTAGGGATTAACCAAAATCTGCTATCTACAAGGTTCTTCTTTTTTCCATTCTTTAGGGTGTGGGAGTATTTCATTTTTTCTTTTTCTTGAATAAAAATTTTTTCAATAAGAAAAAAACTATAATTACTATGAGGATAACAACATAATTTTTAATGACAATTGGAATTAACCATTTGAAAACAGATATAATTATATTAAAAAAAATAAAACAAAGTCCAGCAATCAATATTGCAAGTGCTGAAAGCTCCATCACACTAAACTTCTTCTTATCCTTCGGCATCTTCTCCATACTATTTACTCTCATCATCTCTCCAAAATTTAACTTCACAGATCATATTAAATAATAGGATTTTTAAATATTTAAACCTGTTGTTTAATGCTAATTAGATGAAAATGAAAAGAAGACTACAAATTATTTTAATTTTCTAAACACTGTCATTACTATGGACAAATGAAATTATCCTCCTTACCGAATAACTTCAGATAAGTTTAAAACTCACTTTTTGTTTTGTTATATCAAGTTATTTCAAATGTCTGGGTCATTATCAATAAAACAAGCAAAGGAAGAGTTCAAGAAGATAGCTAATGCTTTTAGAGAGAGAGATAAAAAAATATTAACATTAAAAAATGATATTACTTCTAAAAATGAAATGTACTTAATGATTAAAAAAGCACTTCGCGAACAACTTCGCGAAGTAACTACGCGAAGTACTTCGCCAAATCAATTAAAACCTATGCAAAAAAGAGTATTAAAGAGATTAGATACAGCTAAAATTATGAAAGCAATTCATTCTTATATACAAGAAGGATATAGGACAAATCAGATAAAAGACGAGATTATTAATAGGTTTGGAATTAAACCAACTTGTTTTTTTAAATATTTAAAAGCACTTCGCGAACAACTTCGCGAAGTAACTACGCGAAGTACTTCGCAGAGTTTAGAATAAATAAAACATTTAAAAAGTTTGTTAACAAAATAATAATATGTTTAAAAAAAGAGAAGAAGGATATAATATTTCTGATACTGGTAATTGGAATGTAGCTAGTGATTTTTCAAGATTAAAAATAATGAAGCATTTACACTTATCTGATATTTATTCAAATATTGCTACATTTGGATATGATGATTTTTATGGAGAATTACCAAATGATTTTTCTATTGATTACAATAGGATAATGGGTTTTGAAAGATTGTTAGAATGCTTAATGACTTTAATAGACAATTCTTCTTTTGCGGTTAAGAGAGAGAAAAATGTTTTAGAAAAATTAAAAAAAGAATTATTGCGTATACAAAAGATAATTCCTATACTTTATAAAATACAAAAAAATCAAATTAAAAAAACTCAACAATTAATTATTAATCAGAAGAATTATAAACTTGTTTTGGGTAGGGTTAAAGAGATTAAATCAGAAATAAATGAACCATTAAACAAAAATCATTTAATTTATACTGATAAAGAAGAGTTTGATCCACAACAGTATAAAAAAGAAATTTTTGATGCTGCAACAAAGAAAGGATAAAAATGAAAAAAGAATTAATTAACCACAAGTTTAAAAAATTAAGTGACGCCAATAAGATAAGGTATAATATTGGAAAAACATTTTTTATTCAAAAGAAAACGGCATTAATTATTATGGTGTGGTTTCTAATTATAATGGGATATTTATTTTTACTGCCTTTTATTATAAGGTATGGGGGACTTTATAAAATTCTTGGATATGCAATTTTTGGAAGTATTTTACTTTTTATTGCATTTATTTTGGCATGGATTGAACTTTTTAGAACTAAAAATGATGAGAAAGTATTGGAGAAATTTTTGAATGAGAAATCAAAAAAATGAGAGTTGTTAAATGGTCTATTAGAGATATTGTTGATATTTTAAAAGCAAGACAACAAAATAAATTTGATGATAACCTAGCTGTTTCTGGAGATCGTGGTAATGGAAAAAGTACTGTAATAGGAAAAATATTTTATAGATTTCCAAAATTCAGACCAATAAAACATCAAGTATATGATAGGGAAGATGTAATTAGATTATTGAGAAAACAAAAATATGGTTTATGTTTTGATGATGAAGCTGTTAATACTGGGTATAAAAGAGATTTCCAAAACAGAGGACAGAAAGAATTAATTAAGGTTATAACTGCTTATCGTGATAATTTTAATATACATGCTTCAGCGATACCTAACTTTTATTCTCTTGATAAAGATTTAAGAGATTTATTTTTTCTACATATTCATGTAATAGAAAGAGGAATCGCAATCATTCATATGCCCCTTCAAGGTCGTTTATATTCTCAAGATAGATGGGATTCAAAGTATAATGCAAAAGTAGAAGAAAATTGGAGTAAAAAGATACAAAAAAATCCATCTTATAAACCAGCTTATTATAAATTGAGTACATTTAGAGGATATTTATTTTTCAAAGATTTAACTGATAAGCAAAGAAAACTTTATGAAGAAGTTAAAGTAGAAAAAAGAAGATTAAGATTTGATAGCGAGGAAGAATTGTTAGAACAAAAGGAAAAGGATTTTAGTGAAAGACTTTACAAATTATTAATTGAAAAGAAATTAACAAGGTCAGGATTATTACAATATTGTTTATTAGAAGGTAAGAAATATAGTTCTATAAGTACAAAATTAAATATGATGTTAAAAGATAGAGGAGTTAAAGAAACAGTAAAAGATTTCTTATGCCCAAATGAAAAAGCCAGAATAGAAAGCAATGTAAAAGAAGAAATAAATAAAATACTCCCAGAAATAAAGGAGCAACCACAACAAAGCTTTCCAGGGTTTTAGGGAATCAACTACTTCTAAAGCGATATGTTTATATAGTCATTATATTTAATATAATTAATATATTGTAAGGAGGTCAAATAATGACAAAAAACATACAAAAACAGATTGATGAAACTGAGAAAACACTTAAAGAATTGAAAGCAAAACAAAGAGAAGAATCTATGAAAAATATTTGGATTGATATTCCAGAAAAAGGAATTGCAATAACAAACAAACTTCAATATCTTGGAAAGACTTATCCAGAAATTTTGAAAGAAGTAGATGAATCTCAAATAGCAATTTATCCTTTGCTTCAGGAATTAAGAAATGAAGGTTTCAAATCAAACTGGAAAAAGTATGGATTTTTGAAAGATGCTTGGGCTTTTGTTCCTAATCTTGATGAAGTAAGCAAATCAAACGACAAAGTTGCGAGGTTCTACGTGGATTCGGTTAGTGCTGTTCTGGTTTGTGGGGTCGACTCTGATGGTTGTAGCTCGGCGCTCGGGGTTTTTCTCGTCAAAAAAATAAAAAAAAATGAAAACAAAAAAAATAAGTGAAAACATAATTGAAGTTGATGGAGAAAGATATGTTAGAGAAGATTCTAAAGAGTGGTTAGATATTCCAGAATTAAAAATCTCTGTAGAAATCGAAGTGCATGATAAAAACAAATCATGGGATGACTTGGAACTTGGAGAAAGAGAATCTGAATTATTAACAGTAGAGCAATGTATTTGGTTGGCTAATTCAAAATATGCAAAACAATTGAAGATGGATGGAAGTTCAACTGATGATGATTTCTTTATTCAACAACCTTTTGATTTAAATAGAAGGAATGGCTATGTTGCGTTGTTCGGCATGTATTCGGGTAATGCTTATCTGGGTTGTTGGATCGGCTCTGATGGTTGTGACTCTACGCTCGGGGTTCGTTTCGTGCGAAAAATTTCAAAGGGAAAATCTGATAAGAAAGCATCAAAGAAAAATCCAAAGAAATAAAATTCATAATCCCACAAGTTTTTAATTAAACCAGTGGGCTACACGCAAATTTCATAGTGCTTTGAAGAAAGACATAAAATTCAATGGAGATAATTAGTAATAATGATTTGGCTTGGGTAACCAATAAACGAAAATTAAATCTATGGTGGAACTTAATGAAATTTGCTACAAGTTGCGAGGTTCAACATGAATTCGGATAATGCTAATCTGAATTGTAGGAACGACTCTGATAATTGTAACTCAACGCTCGAAATAGCCAACTGGTTTAATTTTATTTTTTAAGATGAAAACTAACAAAAATCTTTATTCTAAATTATGCAGTTATGATAATTTACTTTTAGCATTTCAAAAAGCAAGAAAAAGAAAATCAAAAAAAATTTATGTTATTAATTTTGAAAAAAATTTAAACAAGAATCTAAAAGTTTTACAAGAGGATTTAATTAACAAAACTTATTATCCTTCTAATCTAAAAAAATTCATTATAAGAGATCCAAAAACAAGAACAATTCATGCTTCAATTTTTAGAGATAGAATAGTTCATCACGCAATTGTAAATATTCTAAGCCCTATCTATGAAAAGATATTTATTTATGATTCTTTCGCAAGTAGGAAAAATAAAGGAAGCCATAAGGCAATTGAACGCTTTGAATATTTTATTAAAAAAGTTTCATCAAATGGACAGCTTGTAAAAAATGCTTTTAATAATAATTTAATAAAGGGATATGTTCTAAAGGCAGATTTTAGAAAATATTTTGATTCAATAAATCATAAAGTTCTGATAAAAATTCTAAGAAGAAAAGTAAATGATGAAAATTTAATCTGGTTAATAAAAAGAGTATTAAGTAATTTTGAAACCCAAAAAGAAATAGGAATGCCTTTAGGAAATTATACTTCTCAATTCTTTGCAAATGTTTATCTTAATGAATTAGATTATTATATAAAAAATATTCTAAAAGCAAAATATTACATTCGTTATGTAGATGATTTTATTATAATTCATAAAAATAAAAAGAGATTAGAATATTATCTTAAACACATAAACAATTTTCTTCCTTATTTGAAAATAGAACTTCATCCAGAAAAAACAGAAATACATTCTCTAAAAAATGGAATAACTTTTTTGGGATATAGAATTTTTTATCATTGCAGATTATTAAGAAAAAGAAATCTAAGATATTTTAAGAAAAGATTGGAAAAGAATATTTGCCTTCTCAATAATGACGAGATAAATAATGAACAATTTGAATCAAGAATAAATGGTTGGATGGGATATGCAAAATTTGGGAATAGTTTTAATCTTATGGAGAAATTAAATTTAGAAACATTTATATAGCCATTATATTTAGTATAATCATTATATAAAATGGGACAGAAACCAAAAATACAAATAAGCGAAAAATTAAAGAAATTTCTTGATGAAAATTCTACTCATAAAAAGCAAACTTATGAGGATATAATCTGGAGATTGCTTGGAGAGAAAACATTAACTAAAGAACAAAAACAATTTTGCAAAGCGTCATACGAGGAGGATTTGTAAAAAATAAAGATGGAAAAAGAAATAAAAATGGTATGTTATTTTTGTGGAAAATTAGCAATAGCTGTTAGAAAGAAAAAAAGATTGTTTGGAAAAATTAGATATTATAATGTTTGTCCAATGCATTGTGTTTGCACTGATATACCAATAATTCCAAATCCTTATCTTAAAATGGAGGGACTAAACTGAACCTCTAAAGGTGTAGGAAAGATAAATGATAATTTGTAAATTATGTAAAAGACAGACAAAACCTAATGAACCAACAGGTAAGTTTAGAACTATGGTTTATATCAATCCAAAAGATAAATTAAAAGGAAAAAGAATTTTTTCTTCAAAAACAGTTTGTATGGATTGTGCTGGAGAATGTTTATTAAAATGAAAGACAAAACACAACTAACAAAGGAGAGTAAAAGATAAAGATGAAAATATGTAAAAAGTGTTATTTGTGTTTGAATAAAAGAGATACTTGGCTTTCAGTAGTTGCAATAATCTTGATTGTTGTGGCTTACTTTGTTGCTCTTGTTACTTGTTAGAACCTTTTATTTTGCTCATATAAGCAATTCTAACAAGACTTTTTGATTTTTCTATGATTATATACTAAAAGATTTTATATTTTTTTATATATCGGAGATTTTTCTCTAATAAATATGGCGAACAAAGTTCGCCTAAAAAGGCGGCTTCGCCGCCTGGGGTCGCAGTTAATCTAGGAACAAATTTATAAAGTATGATTTCTTTGAGTTAGATGTTTCTACTATGAAACAAACCTTTGAACGTTAAGTGCTGTTTTACAAAGAAGAGATGATAAAGAATTATACTAATGATCTTTTTTATCTCTCTTCTTTTTATAAGTCCTGTAAAAAAGTGACAGATTTGTGATTTTTAGGGCTAGGATTTCCGATTTTTATTGTTCTTATTTAATTTCAAATGGAAATTATAATTCTTTATTCCAACAACTCATTCTTTATTCCATTAATTTTGATTAACACTTTTGTAATATAAAGTTTACTGGAAATGTAGGTTAGTTTAAAATTATGAAAATAGAAGAATTTAGGCTAAAATTAGCACTATATGTATAATGTGAATATTATATTTACAATACCCTTATTTTTGAATTTGGATTCACCATTAGTATATATTATATATTATATATTATATGTATAATACATATAGTAGTACGTACTATACATACAGTGTTCCAATGGAAATGTAGGTTAGTTTAAAATTATGAAAATAGAAGAATTTAAATACTTATTATTATTATACTTTATTATGAAAGATAACTTAAAAAAGCAAGGAAAAAGAGTAAAATGTCCTAAATGTAGTTATGAGTTTATTACAAGAAGTAAATTAATTAAAACATCATGCAGTTCTTGTGGCAATAAAATCAAGATAGAAGAAAATCTTTTAGAATGAAAAAAAAAGAAAATTCACAACATAAGACTTTTAATTTAGATAATGATGTTAATATTCTTATAAAAGAAGGATCTAATTTAAGTGGGATGACACAAAGCGAGTTTGTAGAATTTTTAGTTAATTCTTGGGATGAAGGAATTAATCCAATAAAGAAATTAAAGCAATTAAAATTAAAAAAGAAATTATTATCAGAAAAAATAAAAGAAATAGATGAAATTGAAAGTTCTGTTATAACTAGTTTAGAAAAGGTTGATGAATGGAAAAAGATAAAACAAAAAGAAAAACCAGCAATAATTGAGAATATAGCTAGAGTTCTTTTAGAAGGAAGAAATATTGATGCAGAAATAATAGCAAAGAATCAATCAATTCGTCTTGGTATTCCATCATTGAGTCTTCTTTTTGAAGCTATGAGTTTAGTAAAAGAAAGGAATATAAATAATGTGGAAATAAAATTTAAGGAGAGGAGAACATAATAAAAAATGATAAAAGTAATTAAAAATTGGTGGAGCAATCAAAAGAAAAATGATAAGGTTTTGCTTGTTTCTATTTCATTAATATTATTAGCAATTTTTATTTTAAAATTAAGAGGAGGATTATAATGACAACAGGAATTAGGGAAAACAAAATATGTAAAAAATGTCAAAAGAAATTAGATAGACAAGGTCATTTATGTAAAATGTGTTCGTTGGAAAGTATAATAAGATGTAAAGAACTTGAGAGAAGAAAGTATAAATCATTTAAAGAAATTGAAAAAGAACTTTATGATAAGTTGCTAAAGAAAGTAAATAAAGAATTAGATGAGGAGGAAAAAAAAATCATGGATGCGAAAAAATGAAACTTAAAACTTTGAAGGATATTTGTAAGCCACAATTAGGACAACCAAAAAGCAATGCAATCTTAAAGGAATTTGAAAAAGAAATAAAAACAGAAGCAATTGAGTGGGTTAAGTTTTATGAAGGAAATAATGATTTGGCAGCTGCTGGAGCAGTAGGACATTTCTGCAACATAACCGAAGAGGATTTAGAATGAAATTAAAACTAAATGAAGTTGTAGAGAGATTATTGAATATGGAAAGAAGATGTAGGACAGATACAAAATGGCTTACTTATAGAGTTTTTTCAATAATAGCAAAATATCATAAGCAAGAAATTTATATTCCTTATAATCTCTGGTCTGAATTTCCTAGTTTTGAATCTGTAGCAAGATGCAAGAGAGATTTTATGAATAAACAAGGAAAGTTTAATGAAAAGTTTGTTCCTGAAGAAGGAGTTACTTTTGAAAAAAAACAAAAAAATTTATAAACTAATTTAATTACTTATTTTTTATGACACGTATAAGACAGAAAGGTGTTGCAATTGTTGATACCTCTAAAGGGATTTTAGTTGTTGCAGGTAGAAGAAAAAAATTTGCACTTCCTGGTGGGGGAGCAAACTATAAAGAATCAAGAAGGAAAGCATCAATGAGAGAATTATTAGAAGAGACAGGACTTAAAGCAAAAGATTCTAAATATCTATTTAGTTATAAGGGAAGAATTTGGCATGATCATAAAAAGAGAAGAGTAAGGAATCATGCAAAAGTTTTTTTAATAAAAGCAAAAGGAAAAGCAAGACCAAGACAAGAAATAAAACATATCTCTTACTGGAAAAAAGGAAGTAAATTAAAAATTTCTAGAATTACAAAAGGATTGATTAATAAATATTTGAAGATAAAAAATTAATTTAATTTATTTTCTATTGCAGCTTTAAATTCTGCTAACTTATTATTGATTCTATTATTCCAAAGATTATTCCTAATAAAACAATTCCTAATACAACCAATCCATAAATCCAAATTATTCTAAAACTTCTTGGATTAAAAAACTTTTCTTCATCTTTTCTACTATTATATGCCCACAACCAAAACCAAAAAGGAAGAGTCCATATAATAAACCAACCGCAAACAAAAACAATTTTATTAATTACCTTTTCATTTTTCCAAATAAAATCATCCATTTTTATAAATTTTAAAATCTCCTTTTTCTTGTGATGCAACACAATGATTAAACATTAATAAAATAAAATTTCTCCAGCTTAATTCTCCTTTAAGTTTCTTAAGACGCCTATGTTCATCATCTGAAAATGTTTCATTAATTGTCTTCATAAAAATAAGTAAGTAAGTAAGTTTATAAATGTTCTTATTTCGTTACATTTATAAATTATAGTATCTTCTAAATTGGATTAAAAAGAGGAAGAAAAAATAAGATGGGTGTTAAACTTATAGGTGGATATGCTGGGGGAATTGAAAGACATAGACTTCCATCAGGAGCTGTTCCTCCTCCACGAGTATCAGGGGGATCTGGCTTTATTACTGCCGCAAGTCTAGAAGCTGCAAGTCTAGAAGCTGCAAGACTAGAAGTCATAAGACAAGAAGCTATTAGAAAAGCAGCAGCAGAAAAAGCAAGACTAGAAGCTGAAAGAAGAGCAAAAGAAGAAATAGCAAAGGCACTAAAAATTAAAAACGAACAACAAAGAAAAGCACAATTAGAAAGAATTGAAAGAATAAAAGAAAGAAGAATACAAGCATCTAAATTATTATCACTTACTGCAATTCAAAAACAACAATTTTTTAAAGAACAAGCAGAAACTATAAAGGCAGCTAGATTCCAAGAATTAAAAAAAAGAGGAAAAAAATTAGACCCTAAAGCAGAAAAATTATTAACAAAAGTTCAGGAAAGAATTTCTTCACAAATAAAACCTGAACATCAACCATTTCTTGAAAGCAGACAAATTGGAACTGAAACATCTCCAACAACAGGAGAAGAGATTCCAATTTTCAAAACTTTTTATGTAGATCCTGCAACAAAATCTCATAGACCTGCAACAGCAGAAGAAGAAAAGTTTTATAGAAAAGAAACTAAAAAAGAAACAGAAGCATTAAGAGTTCCAGAAGAAGTATCTAAAACAGATATTAGAAGATTAGAAGAAAGATCAGGTAAATTATTAACAAATATTCAAACTGGAAGAGCTAATCCTTCAGCACCTTTGGAATTGGCTTTGTTAACTGCGTCTGGAATTATTATTGGAGCAGGAGAAGGATCTGTGGCTGTTATAAAATCTATTCCACAGATTCCTGGAATAACAATAGCAGGAGCAAAGGCATTTTATAATGATCCTTCAATGGTAGTAGATATTGGAAAAAAAGCTTATGAATCTATATTAAGATCAGGAGCAGAATTTGGTAGAGTGTTAAGGATAACTCCTTCTGTTGCGATAGCACAAATTGGAGCAGAATTTCTTCTTATGAAAGGAACAGGAAAAGTTTTGAATGTTTTTGGAAAATTAACTTCTAGAGCAATTACAAGAATCTCTCCTAGATTTAGAAAGATAGTAAAAAATATGATTACAATTCCTTCAGTTAAAAAAGGAAAATTAAATGTAGAAATGATGAGAGTTTTGGCTGGAAAAAAATCAAAGATTTCAAAAACATTAAAAATTAAACTTAGTGGATCATTAAAAGAACTAAAAGAATCTTTAGCAAAACAAGCTACTCTTGCAGGAAAAGAAGTAACTGCTGTTTCTGCTCAAGCAAATAAACTAGTCAATCTTATTAAAACAAAAAAAATAATTAGAAAACCAATTCCAGGGGAAACAAAGTTATCTGCATTAGCAAAGAAATTATTAAAAAGATTTGATGATGGAAAAATTAATAAAAAACAATTAATAAAATTAGATAATTTAATTAGAAGAGAAACAAAGGGAGCAGGATCACTTCTTGAAAGAAGTTTTTTTGCAGATCCAAGAGGTAGGGCTAGACCTTCAAGGTTAGGGTTAGCAGATCAAAAAGATGCAAGTTTGTTTGATATTCTTTCTGGCGATGTAACTTTTAGAGCTTCAAAACCACACATATATGTTTTTGAAAAAGTTAAAGTTCAAGATTTTCCTAAAACAAAAATATTTCAAAGCATTAAAAATAAATTAAAAACAGGAAAAGTATTAACACAAAAAGAACTTAATGAATTATTGAAATTTCAATTAAAGAAATCTGGAAAATTTAAACCTATTGGAAAAGTAAGTTTAGAACCAGAAATAACATTAGCACCAGGAGAGATAATAAAAAAAGTTAAAACTTTAGGGGTGACATTAATTAATGGGAAGAGAGTTCCAATACTCGCTGTAAAAGTAGTTAAGGCAAAAAAAGTAACAAAGGCATTATTAAAAAAAGCAAAATTAGGAAAATTAACTTCTGCTGAATTAAAGAAATTAAAAAAACTATTAAAAAAAGAAACAGGATTTGCTGCACAATTAGATAGCAGTAGAAGGGTTGGAAGATTAACAAAGAGAGTTCATTTAGGAAGAGGTTTAGCTTCTATTGCCTTAACAAGAAGAATAAAAAGAAAACCTAAAAGGGTTAGTAAAATTAGAAGAATAAAAAGAAAACCTGTTAAAAGAAAACCAAAGAGAGTTCCAAAAAGAAAACCTAAGAAAGTTCTTAAGATAATTGTGAGACCTCCAAAAAGAAAACCTAAAAAAGGAGTGCCTCGTATAGGAGTACCTATTAGAAGAAGACCTCCAGTAACAGTACCAAGAATAATTCTTAGAATAGAAAAAAAAAGAAAAAAGAAACCAAAGAAAAAAAAGAAAAGAGGTTATGATGTTTATGCTAGACCTTTGAAAAAAGTTAAGAAAGGAAAAAAACCAAAACTAATAAAGATAAATAAAGTTCCATTGTCAAAAAGAAAAGCAGAAGATTTGAGAAATTGGATTAGCGATCAAAGTTTGGCTAGAACTTCTCAAATAAAACCAGTATTTAGAAAACCTGAAAAACCAAAATTAAAAGTTCCAAGAAAATATTCAGTAAAAACTAAAAGAAAATTCAGAACTTATAAAATAGTGAAAGGAAAAAGAAAACCATTAAAAAAAGGAAAAGTTATAGAAAAAAAAGGCTATCTTCTCGATACAATTTCAGAGAAGAAAAAAATAACATTAAAGAGGAGAATTGCTCAATTAGAAAAACAATCAAAGATAAAAAGAAAATATCCAAAAAGAAAAATAATGAGAGTTGTTAAAAGAAAACCTATTAGAAGAATTACTCCACAACAAAGAAAAGTTATGTTGAGAAATTTAGCAAAAGCAAGAAGAGTTAGAATGATAAATTTAAAAACTTCTGTTAAGAAAAATCCAATTCAAAAAAGAATAGTTATGAGAAACCCTATTAGACAAACAAAAAGATATTCTCCTCAACTAACAATTAAGAAAGAACTAAGATTTAATAAAGGTAGAAAACAAATTAAGAAGAGAACAAGACAACAAAAAAGAAAAGTAACCACTAAACAATTAAATAATCTAAAGCGAGGTAGAGAAATTAGGATGCAAAATCTAAAAAAGAGAAGATGAAATTTAGGGGAAAAAATGAATAATAAAAAAGAAATCAAAAAGAGAATACCTTGGAATAAAGGAAAAAAGGGATTACAAAAAGCATGGAATAAAGGGTTAAAAGGACTTAGATGGCAAAATATATCTGCAATGATTATTCATAATAAAGAAAATGGAGTGTGGAATAAAGGAAAAAAACTTCCTCAACTATCTGGAAAAAACCATTGGAACTATGGCAATAAAATGACTGAAGAGAAGAAAGAAAAACTTTTTAATGGTCACAAAAAATACATTGAAGAAAATGGTTCATGGTGGAAAGGAAAAAAATTATCAGAAGAACATATAAAGAATCTAAAGAAATCAAAAGAAAATGAGAAGGAAAGACTCTATAGAAGAAATGGGAATTATGTTCCTTGTTTAACTTGTGGAAAAGTAATCTATCAAAATACAAGTCAGTTAAAACAAGGTTCGTATTGTTCATTAAAATGTTCTCCATTAAAAAAAAGATCTTCTAATCATTTAATTATTAATGGTTTCATTAAAGAAAAGTTAGGTTTAGAAGATATTCGTAAAAAATATGGAGGATCTTTGCCAAAAATAAAAAATATTTTATATAATTATGGGATAACTCATGATCAAATAATATTGAGAAGAAATGAATATATAGGGAAAAAGAATAAAGGGCTTAGAAAAGGAAAAAAGATGTCTGAAGAAATTAAAAACAAAATGAAAAAGTATTGGAGATCTCCTATTGGAAGAAAACAACAAAGAGAAAAAAGAGTAAATCAGATTTTCCCAAAAAAAGATACTTCAATAGAAGTTAAAATTCAAAACTTCTTAAAACAATTAGGAATAGAATTTTTTACTCATCAATATATGAAAATAGAACATGGTTATCAATGTGATATTTTAATTCCTTCTATAAATTTAGTTATTGAATGTGATGGAGACTATTGGCATAAATATCCTATAGGAAATGATGTTGACCATATAAGAACAAAAGAATTAATTGAAAAGGGATTTAAGGTTTTGAGATTATGGGAGTTTGAAATTAAATCTATGAAATTAAATGATTTTAAAAATGTGCTACAAAGGAGGAAGAAATAATGCCTGGCGAAGAAAATAATGCAGATTATCTAGATGCTCTGGAAAAACAAAATGCAGAGTTGAAAAATAAAAATATTGAATTAGCTGGTGCAGTGTCAAATTCTTCTTTTCCTGGCCATCAAGATTCAAATTTAATACAATATCAATTAGGATCAGATGATATTTTAGAAAAGATTGAACATTTTTTAAAAGGAGATATAATAAAAGTAGATGCTGATGGAAATGTTTTTTATGAAACTCAATCTAATAAAGATTTGGTTTTATTAAATCCTTATGGTGTTAATATAATAATGCAGATATTAGGAAATTATGTTAATAGAAATACAAATCTATCTTTTTATACTGAAGAAAGAGTAAATGAAATTTTAGCAGATTTTGGTGATGAATTAGCAGATTTTGTTTTATGTAATTATGAAAGAATAGGATTGGATACAGAATATAAAAAGAGCAGATATAAATTATTGGTTTTAAATATTTTGCATATTATTGAATCAGCTTATAGAAGAGCTTTAATGGGGAAGGAAAGAGAAGGAATCAACAGCACTAGAATAGTCACTCAAACAGATAGTTTAGGATCAATGAATAGAAATATTCCTCAGGAAAAAAAGAAGTTTAATCTGATGGATAGGAAAACATGGTAATTGAAAATGATATTAAAAAAAAAACAAAGATTTTAGTTTTAATCTTAGGAGTTTTCTTAATTTGTAATTTTGTTTCTGCTATTGGTTTTGATAATCCAAATCTTCCAGGAATAAAAAAAATTATTGATTATATAAAAAATGGTGGAGATACCATATTCGGAACTTATATTTTTAATGGAGGATGGGAAAGTGGAGGACTTTCAATAATTGGAGGAGACATCTATGCACAAGTTGGTCATTTCAGTAATGTAACTTACTTGAATATAACAAGGCAGAATTTAATAATAACAGAAAATTTGAATGTGACAGGGAATGTAAGTGCTGATACAGGTTTTTTCTCATGGCTTGTTACAGGAAGTGGACTAATGACACCTAATATGAGTGGAGCTTATGGAATAGGTGTTGGTACGTTATCTTTAGTTGGTGGTTCAAAAACAACACATTATGGTGGAATAGGTGGTGGTGGAGGAAAAATATCTCTCCAAGGTGGGCGAGGAAGAGATTCAGCTAATAATCCATCAAGTTATGCTCCAATTTTATTGCAGTCTAATGGCGGTAATGTAGGTATT